>Ga0181577_10002456_pt1 | contig 14487 bp, 13 predicted proteins | sample 101ome_21_FD_132468 | JGI IMG/M metagenome (GOLD analysis project Ga0181577, IMG submission 132468) | Coastal salt marsh microbial communities from the Groves Creek Marsh, Skidaway Island, Georgia - 101413BT metaG (megahit assembly) | ecosystem: Environmental > Aquatic > Marine > Intertidal...
TAAGTGGATCGCCGGTCTGCTCGTGGCGATGATTGTCGCGGCCACCTTCGCGGCCCTAATGCAATGGCAGCTTGATCGAACCTTTGTTGAGGTGGGCATCTCGGAGGAGGTGCGCGAACCGAAGCCGCTTTCCGAATTCGCCGCCCCGGGGGAGCTAGTGCCCGGAAGCTATGACCGGTTGGCCATCGCCACGGTTGAGCTCGATCCCGAAAACACATTCATTGTGGAGAACAGGTTGCAGCTGGCAGGCGGCAATCAGGTGCCCGGCTACTGGCTGGTGGCAAATTCTTTTGAGAGCGAGACCGGAGCCAGCCTCACCCTGGCACTGGCCTTTGCTGAGGACCCCGCCGAATTGAATCTTGAGCTGCCAACCGGAGAAGTAGACATAACCGGCTACATCCAGCCGAGCGACGGAGTGGCCGACCGAGGGGAGTATCTGGGTTCGGTTTCACTCGCACAGCTGGTAAACCTGTACTTTGATGAACCAACACCGAGCTACCCCATCTATCTAATTGTTCAGCAGGGCCTGGAGCTGCAGGCCGATCAGATTGCCATCGGGGTTAGGGAGCAAGAGGTAGAGATCAACTGGCTCACCGCTTTTTATGCAGCGGAGTGGGCCTTCTTCGCGCTGGCTGCTTTCTATCTTTGGTGGCGCCTGGTGAGTGACCAGGTGGCCCGCGAACGCGCGTTATAAAAACGTTATTTGGAAATGTGAGTTTTTGCCCGTTTTTATCGCTTCTTCTAGCATTCACTGGTAGTTTTCATAAAACTCTTAGTAAACGGACATTTTCGGAGACTGACAGCGTTGTTAGCAGAAGAGCGCAGACTCAAGCTAGTTGAGTGGACTCAAGCCGAGGGCAGGCTAGACGCCGCCTTAGCGGCTGGCCAGCTAGCCGTTGCCGTTGAAACAGTTCGCCGAGACCTCGATGTGCTGCAGCGTCGCGGAGCGCTAAGGCGCGTGCATGGAGGCGCAATCGCCCTAGAGCGCTACACCCACGAGTACACAATTCCTGAGCGCTATAACCGCAACCCAGAGCAAAAGCAGGCAATTGCCGATGTGGCCAGCGCCTACATCCCTGAAGAAGGAATGATCTTTGTCGATGGCGGAACCACTACCGAGTGCCTCGCCTCACACCTGCGCGATCGCCCGAAATTGACCGTTGTGACCAACAACATCACACTCGCCTCCAAGCTTGCCGATAGCTCGACTCAGGTGACTGTGCTCGGTGGCCGTATTCGCCCCGCGACTTTGAGCGCGGTGGGTGCGAAGACCGTGGCGGACCTGTCGGAATTCAATGCCGTGGTCAGCTTTATTGGTGTTAACGGCATGGGTCTTGATGCCGGAGCTACCTCTTATGACCAGGACGAAGCGCTGGTGAAGAAGACCATGATGGCCCGCTCGCAGGAGCGCATCCTGTTGGTTGATTCCAGCAAGCTCGGATCGATTTATCCAGCGAGCTTCGCTCACTTTAGTGAATTTGACCGCGTGGTCACGAACATTGAGGCATCCGAGGAGTTTGTTGATGCCTTCAAGCAGGCAGGAGTTGAAGTTGCTCTTGCAAATTAGGTTTCATCGGTTCATTGCCGAAATCGATGGAAAACGGACGACGACGATGCTGGGGTGGGCCTCAAACCATTCCCCGGCACCGGCGCCGCCCTCGAATACAACCCCCACATTAGGAAGGTAGTACCCATGGCTAATTTTATCCCCGCAGGTGACGGCGGCCACACAGGCTGGCGCGCAGCGGTTCAGAAGCTGGGTGGAAACCTGGCCGGAATGGTTATCCCAAACATCGGTGCATTCATCGCTTGGGGTCTCTTGACCGCGCTATTCATTCCAACTGGCTGGCTGCCTAACGAGCAGCTGTCATCGATGGTCGGACCTATGATCATCAACCTGCTCCCGATTCTCATCGGTTACACCGGTGGTCGTCTGGTGCACGGTCAGCGAGGTGCCGTTATCGGTGCCGTTGCAACGGTCGGCGTGATCGTTGGTGCTGACATCCCAATGTTCCTCGGTGCCATGATCATTGGTCCGCTAGCCGCATGGATCTTGAAGAAGATCGACGCTGTGCTAGACCCAGTGACCCCTCCAGGATTCGAGATGCTGATTGGAAACTTCTCCCTTGGTATCGCGGGTCTGCTGATGGCCATCCTTGGTTACCTAGGCATTGGACCTACCGTCAACGCACTCTCCGACGTTCTAGGACGCGGTGTGCAGGCACTGATCGACACCGGATTGTTGCCACTGGCATCCATCCTGGTCGAGCCGGCCAAGATCCTCTTCTTGAACAACGCTATTAACCACGGTGTGCTCGCACCTATCGGTGTGGTTCAGGCCGAGGAGATGGGCAAGTCCATCATGTTCATGCTGGAGACCAACCCAGGTCCTGGTCTTGGAATTCTGGTTGCCTTCTGGCTTGCTGGTAACACCGCTCTTCGTGGAAGCGCACCTGGTGCGATCATCATCCACTTCCTCGGTGGTATCCACGAGATCTACTTCCCATACGTACTGCTGCGCCCAGTTCTAGTGCTGGCTGCTATCGCTGGTGGAGCCACCGGTGTTGCAACCTTCTTGGTAACCGGCGTTGGACTGGTGGCAACACCATCCCCAGGTTCGATCTTCGCTTACCTGGCAGTAACCCCTCCAGGGAACCACTTCGGTGTGCTGCTCGGCATCCTGCTCTCAGCAACCGTTTCGTTCCTAGTTGCATGGACCATCCTGAAGGCCTCAAAGGCTGGAGACGATGACCTCGAGGCCGCAAAGGCCAAGAGCGCTGCAATGAAGACTGGCGGTGCACAGTAATCATGGCAAGTGTTTCTGGAGCTGACGTCAAGCACGTTGTAGTTGCTTGCGAAGCTGGAATGGGCTCATCCGTTATGGTCGCAAAGATGCTTGCAAAGCAGCTCAAGGCCCAAGGCGTGAGTGTGACTCATTCCCCCGTGAATCAGTTGGCTGATACCCAGCACGAGGTCGTGCTGGTTCACCGCAGCTTGGCAGCAAATGCCAAGAATGCGGTTCCCAACTCTCCTGTGATTGCCTTCGATATGTTCCTCGGTGACCTGCGCATTGCGCAGCTCGTGAACGAAATCAAAGAAGGCAGTGTCATCAGCGATGACTGATTTGATTCAGCGGGCCGGAATCCGGCTAGATGCTACGGCCTCCTCTCCGGAGGAGGCCGTAGCCCTCTGCGGCCAGGTGCTGGTCGAGCTGGGCGCCGTATCCCAGGAGTATGCGGATGCGATGTGGGAGCGAGAGCAGAAGTTCTCCTCCGCCATCGGGCTCGGCTTCGCCATTCCACACGGAACCGATGAGGCAAGAAAGTTTGTCAGCTTTGACCAGCTTGTTTTTCTTAGGCTGCAGGACGAGATTGCCTGGGGCGACGAGATGGTGCGCGGAGTACTCGGTATTGCCTCGCGTGGCGACGGACACGTAGAGATCTTGGGCAACTTCGCGGAACTGGTTCAAGACGAGAATTCACTGGAGCTGCTGCTGAGCTCCGGCACCGAGGATCAGATCGTGAATCTGATGCTCGATATTTGAGATTTAGAGGTCGAGATGGTTGAGCAATCAGCTCCCATAGCGGTGCATTTCGGGGCCGGCAACATAGGCCGCGGCTTCATTGGCGCACTGCTGCAGGACGCCGGCTACTTTGTGGTCTATGCCGATGTCAATCAGGAGCTGATCGACTCCCTCAATACCCCGCAGGGCTATCTGGTCACCGAACTTGATGGCAAGAAGCGAAACCACCACTACACCAATTACACGGCACTGAACTCGGTTTCTGACCAGGTTGATCTTTCGCAATGGATCGCCCGCGCCGAGATAGTCACGGCATCTGTTGGGGCATCGATTCTGCCCCGGATAGCGCCGAGTATTGAGGCAGGTTTGGCGCTTCGAAGCTCCGAAGAGAGGCTTGTCGTAATGGCCTGCGAGAATGCGCTGCGCGCATCGGAGATTCTGCGCGATGCAATTCAAGATGACCAAATGCGCGACAAGGCGGTGTTCTGCAACACCGCCGTCGATCGAATCGTTCCGCTTCAGCCTGCCGGCTCGGAGCCCGATGTGTCTGTTGAATACTTCAGCGAGTGGGTAATTGATACCTCACCGCTTGAGGGAAGAAGCTTGCGGCTTCCAGGCGCGAAACAGGTGTCGAACCTAGACCCCTACATTGAGCGCAAGCTCTACACCGTGAACACCGCCCACCTCGCCGCCGCCTACCTAGGCGAGCTCGCCGGACACCACACAATTGTTGCGGCGCTAAATGATCCGAAGGTCCGGGCCGGAACCGAAGCTGCTCTGGCGGAAACCTCGAAGGTCCTAGTGCTCAAGCACGGCCTAAAGGAAAAAGAACATGCCAAATACGTCGCCAAGACCCTGGAGCGAATTTCGAATCCGGCGGTCGACGATGAGGTTGCCAGGGTGGGTCGCGACCCAATGCGCAAGCTATCGCGCAATGAGCGGCTGATTGGCCCCGCTGCCTACTATGCCGAGCACGTAGGCAGGCCAGAAGGCCTGCTGGCGGTAATTGATGCGGCGCTCAGTTTTGGCTGCAGCGAGGACCACAGCACGCAGGAGCTTCGGGCAAAGCTGGGGACGATGTCCGTTGCCGAATTTGCCGAGAGCGTCTTTGGAATCGGTACGGGTGATGCTCTTGCACCAATGCTCGAAGAGATCATCAACTCTCACAAAGTTGCGTTAGCCCTCGACCGATAAGGGTTTGGGCAACGCCCCGATAAATTGCTACCATCACATAAGTTCAAAGGAGACAGCCATGCCTACAGTTACCGGCACCGTAACCATCGAAGATCCAATCGGTTTCCACGCTCGACCAGCGGGGCAGATCGTTAAGTTGGTCAAGGACTCCGGCTTAGACGTGCGCATCGGCAAGGTGGGTGAGGCGCCGGTGAAGGCCAACTCGCCACTATCCCTGATGGCCCTCAAGGGCAAGACCGGTGAGCAGCTGAATGTCGAGGTTGACTGTGACGACGAGGCAACCGGCCAGGGCGTGATCTCCCAGGTTCAAGAATTCTTGAAGGGCTAACACCTTGTCTCAGACTGATGTATTGACCGGTTTGGGAGTTGGGCTCGAGGCCGTTTCCGCTGAGGTCTTTCGGGTAAAGCCGGCCGAGCCGCTACCAATCCCAGCCAAGCACTCCGGCGATGAGGCCGCCGAGAGCGCTAAGTTGCGAGAAGCCGTCGATGCGGTCAGTGCTAATTTGCAGGAGCTGGCGAAGAAGGCCGGGGAAACCTCCGCCGAGATCTTCGAGGCGCTGGAGATGATCCTCCAGGACGAGAGCCTGTTTGATACGGCAGTTGCCGAAATCGCAGGTGGCTCGGAGGCCGGCACGGCGTTTGTGGCGGCGGTCGAGACCTTCGCGGAGCTGCTTGCCGGCGACCCCACTTTCGAGGAGCGCATCGCCGATATTCGCGATCTGGGCAGGCGCGTTGCCGCCCATGTTCATGGAATCTCGCTAGGACTCGATCTTCCAGAGACCGGGCGCTACGTGATTGTAGGAGACGATTTCTCTCCGGCCGATACCGCGCAGTTCACCGATGCGGTGGTCGGTGTCATAACAATTTTTGGCGGGCCAACCTCCCACACCGCAATCATCTGCCGTTCAAAATCGATTCCGGCCGTGGTTTCCTGCTCCGATGCCAAAGACTTGGTTGACGGGGTAGAGGTGCTGGTCGACCCCGTGGGCGATCGAGTTGTCATCGGTGGTGGCGAGCAAGATGTCACCAAGGCAATCAGCTTCGTGGCGAAGAACATGGACCCGATCATTCCGGTTCGCGCCAACATCGGTTCGCTTGAGGACGCGGTGGCAGCTGCCACGACCGCCGCGGAGGGCGTCGGGTTGTTCCGCACCGAGCTGCTTTATCTTTCTAGCAACACCCAGCCCAGCCGCGAGACCCAGACGGCCTCATACACCGAGATTCTCTCGGCTGCGCCCGAGGGTCCGATCGTGGTTCGCACCATTGACGCAGGTAGTGACAAGCCGGTTCCGTTCCTGCAGATGCCGCACGAGGAGAACCCTGCTCTCGGTGTGCGCGGCTACCGCCTGGTGCAAGACCACCGCGATTTCATCGTGGATCAGCTCGAGTCGCTCGAGGCGGCTAGGCAGGCATCCGGCCGCGAGGTTTGGGTAATGGCTCCGATGGTCGCCCTTGCGACCGAGGCGGAGCAGTTCGCGCAGCTTGCCCGCGAGATCGGCGGCTTCAAGGTCGGCATCATGGTGGAGACTCCATCGATTGTTTACGAGCTTCGTCACCTGGGCGGCGTGGTCGACTTCATCTCGGTTGGCACCAACGATCTGTCGCAGTATCTGTTCGCATCCGATCGCATGAACCCAAACCTGGGTGCGATGCTCAATCCATGGCAGCCGGCGCTGATCCAGGCGCTTGGCCAGATTGCATCTGAGTCCAAGAAGCACGGCATTTACTCCGGCGTTTGCGGCGAGGCAGGTTCCGACCCGGCCTTTGCAACTGTTTTGGCTGGAATGGGCTACGACTCCGTATCGTCTTCACGCTCTCAGGTAGGGGCGGTTCGGACCGCGCTGAGTTCGATGTCAATCGAGGATGCGCAGAGCGTATACGAGGCTGTAATCGACGCGAAGAGCGCCGATGAGGCAAAGAGCGCAGCTTTGGCGAAATTGGCTCAATTCGCTGGTTAGACTTTGGTCATGTCGACCCCGCTACCTAGCCAAATCCCGCAAATTCCAAAGGTGCTGCGCTTTTTCAAGCTCTCCTCGTATGTAACGGGTGTGTTTTTGCTTTTGGTGATGATCACCTGGGGCATCCGTCGGTTGCCATTCTTGGGCTATGACGTGTGGGCGTTCGGTCCGAACGGGGCCTTCAGCCTAGAAAGCTACGGCGTTGATGGCGAGGGGCTTCCGGATGTTGGGGTGAATCTCACGGTCTGGATTCTGATCATTCACGGCTGGCTGTATGTGATTTACCTGCTCGCAGACTTTAGGCTTTGGACAATCATGCGCTGGTCCTTCACCAGGTTCCTGTTCATTGCAGCCGGCGGTGTGATCCCATTCCTTAGTTTTTACACCGAGGCCCGCTACCACAGAATCGCTAGCGAGGAGCTTGAGCAGTTGGAGGGCAAATGAAGCCGGTTTTGGTCGTTGACTTCGGAGCGCAATACGCGCAGCTAATTGCGCGCCGAGTGCGCGAGGCCAATGTCTACTCCGAGATTGTTCACCACGATGTGAGCGCGCAGGAGATTGCGGAAAAAGACCCAGCGGCAATCATTCTTTCCGGTGGCCCTTCGAGTGTTTACGAGGAAGGATCACCCAAGCTAGATCCGAAGATTCTCGAGCTCGGAGTACCGGTGCTTGGCATTTGCTACGGCTTTCAGGTTTTGGCCCAGTCGCTTGGCGGACGGGTCGACCGAACCGGAAAGCGCGAATACGGCGCAACCGATCTAACCCTCAGCGGAGAAAGCACCCTGCTGTCGGGTCAGCCCGTAGAGCAAATTTGCTGGATGAGCCACGGCGATCAGGTGATGGAGGCCCCCGCTGGCTTCGATGTGCTGGCCGCCACCGAGACCACGCCGGTGGCAGCGTTTGAGAGCAAGGAGAAGAAGATCTTCGGCGTGCAGTGGCACCCGGAGGTAAAGCACTCAGAGCAGGGCCAACGCGTCCTGGAAAACTTCCTCTACGTCGGCGCCGGAATAGAGCCCACCTGGAACTCGGGCAATGTAATTGCCGAGCAGGTTGAGAAGATCCGCGCGCAGGTGGGCGATGCCAGGGTCATATGTGGCCTTTCCGGAGGTGTAGATTCCGCGGTTGCTGCAGCGATTGTGCACAAGGCTGTCGGCGATCAGCTCACCGCGGTCTTCGTTGACCACGGCCTGCTCCGCGAGGGCGAGGCCGAGCAGGTGGAGCGCGACTACGTTGCAGCCACCGGTATTCGCCTGGTCGTGGTCGATGCCGAGAAGAAGTTTCTGGATGCGCTTGCGGGGGTTACCGAGCCGGAGACCAAGCGCAAGATTATCGGTCGCGAGTTTATCCGCACCTTTGAGGAGGCCGAGCGGAAGCTGGTGGCGGAGGCCGCCGCCGACGATCGCCCGGTCAAGTTCTTGGTGCAGGGCACGCTTTATCCGGATGTCGTGGAATCCGGCGGCGGGGCAACCGCAGGGATCAAGAGCCACCACAACGTGGGTGGCCTGCCGGATGACCTGGACTTTGAATTGGTGGAGCCGCTGCGCACGCTGTTCAAGGATGAGGTTCGGGCCATTGGCGCGGAGCTTGGGCTGCCAGCGGAGATCGTGCAGCGACAGCCGTTCCCCGGACCCGGTCTTGGAATTCGCATCATCGGCGAGGTGACCAAGGAGCGATTGGATTTGCTGCGACAGGCAGATGCGATTGTCCGCGAGGAGCTCACCAAGGCAGGTCAGGATGCCGAGATCTGGCAGTGCCCGGTGGTGCTGCTTGCCGATGTCCGCTCGGTCGGAGTGCAGGGAGATGGCCGAAGCTACGGTCACCCCATTGTGTTGCGCCCGGTCTCTTCTGAGGATGCGATGACCGCAGATTGGTCCCGTCTTCCCTACGAGGTGCTGGCAAAGATTTCTAACCGCATCACCAACGAGGTTGAGGGAGTAAACCGCGTGGTCTTGGACATAACCTCCAAGCCGCCGGGAACCATCGAATGGGAGTAGCTGTGGAGATCTATGGCCACCGTGGTGCATGCGGCTATCTGCCAGAGAACACCATGGAGTCTTTCGAGCTCGCCTTTGAGCTTGGATCGCATGCAATCGAATTCGACGTCGTTATGACCCGAGATGGCGTCCCGGTGATCAGGCACGACCGAGACCTCAGCCACACCACCGACATTGCAAAGCACGGCTTCCTCAGCAACAAGGTTGACGAACTTGACTTTGAAAACGTGGCGAAGCTTCGGGCCAAAGAGCGCTATCCGGAGGGCCGAGTGGAATCGGCCGAGCATGATGGCCGCTACGGAATTCCGACCCTGGACCAGGTGTTGGCGAATCCCAAGTTCAACGGCAAGCACCTGATCATCGAGATCAAGTACGGCCGCCACTTTGAGGAGGCCGGCCTGGACGCGGTGGAGGCTGTGGCTCAGTCGCTGGAGCGCAGCGATGTGCAAGAGCGCGATGTGCGGATAACCCTTGAGTGTTTTGAGTTTGGAATCCTGCGCCGGGCAAAAGAGCGCATTGGCAGTGCGGCGAAGTATGTTTTCCTGACCGCTCCGGATATGTTGCCCGAGGGTTTTACCGCTCTGACCGATGAGCTGCTGGATGAGATTGCTCAGACCTTCGACGGGCTCTCTGCACCGATTTCCATGGTGTTGGGTCAGGATTTGGTGGCAAGAGCAAAGGAGCGCGGGCTTACCATGCTGACCTTTACGGCACGCACCGAGACGGCTGAGGGAAGCTGGCAGGACTGGTTTGCGGCGCTTGCGGGCACGGGTGTGGACGGCATCTTTTGCGACCAGCCAGACCTGATGATCGAAACCGTCACCGGCCTCGCCTAAGCTACCTGCGATGCGGCTAGCAATTCCTAATTCCCCCGATGACCTTCTGGTTGGCCTAAACCCAGAGCAGAGCAAGGCCGTTGTCTTTCGCGGCTCAGCCCTGCTGATTGTGGCGGGAGCGGGGTCCGGCAAGACGCGGGTGCTCACCCACCGAATTGCGCATCTTTTGGCAAACGGCGAGCTCTACCCCTCGCAGATTCTGGCCATCACCTTCACCAACAAGGCTGCAAATGAGATGCGCGAGCGCATCGAGCAGCTGGTTGGTGCGCCCAGCGAGGGCATGTGGGTAAAGACCTTCCACTCGGCATGTCTGCAGATTCTGCGTCGCGAGGCGGAGCGACTTGGTCACAACTCCAACTTCACTGTCTACGACTCTGGTGACACCAGGGCACTACTAAAGCGGCTACTTCGCGAGGCGGGGGCAGACGATGCAGATTTGAAGCCACAAGTTGCGGCCGCGGTAATTTCCAATGCGAAGAATGAGCTGAAGGACGCCGAAGACTTCGCGCGCAACGCCGATCGGTCGAATCCACGCGAGCGCATCATCGCTGAGGTTTACCAGGCCTACTCCAGCGAGCTGCGGCGCAACAACGCCTTTGACTTTGACGACCTGATTGCCGAGACCGTGGGTCTGCTGCGTGCGTTCCCAGAGGTGAGGGCGAGGTATCAAAAGCGCTTTAGGCACATCCTCGTCGATGAGTATCAAGACACCAATCACGCCCAGTACGCCCTCATCAGGGAGTTCACCAGGCCACTTCCACCGGATCATGCAAACATCGACGAGCGTACCGGTGAGGTGCTGCCGCCGGCAGACCTGACGGTTGTTGGTGATTCCGATCAGTCGATCTATGCCTTCCGCGGCGCCGACATTCGCAACATCACCGAGTTCGAACGCGACTTCCCGGGTGCTCAGACCATCCTGCTCGAGCAGAACTACCGCAGTACGCAGAACATTCTCTCGGCCGCCAATGCGGTCATCTCGCAAAACCCCTATCGGCCACCAAAGAATCTCTGGACCGACAGCGGAGCTGGAGAGAAGATCACCCTGTTCACTGCCTACGACGAGCGCAACGAGGCGGCATTTGTTGTCGACCAGATCAAGCAGCTACACGAGGGCGGGGTCAACTATCGGGACATGGCGGTGCTCTATCGCACCAACGCGCTGACGCTCTCGCTGGAAAACGAGCTGAAGACGCAGCGTGTGCCTTATGCGGTGATTGGTGGACTGAAGTTCTTCGAGCGCAAGGAGATCAAGGATGCACTTGCCTATCTAGCCGCTATTGCCAACGACCGCGATGATGAGGCTATTCGACGCATCGTAAATGTGCCGGCCCGCGGCATCGGAGATAAGACACAGGTGAAGCTGGCCCAGTTCGCGCGCAGCAACGAGTTGTCGTTGCGACAGGCGATGGGCCGTGCGGGCGAGCTTGGCCTCGGCCCCAAGCTGAGCGCCTCGATAGAGCAGTTCGCCCAGTTGATGAATGAGCTGGATGCACTGAGCCAAACAGATGGCCCGGCCGACGTTTTGAAGCAGGCGCTGATCAAATCTGGCTACAGGTCCGAATTGGAGGTCAGTCGGGATCCGCAGGATGAGGCCCGCCTAGAAAACCTAGATGCGCTCACCGGCCAGATCTACGACTGGCAGGCTCAGTTTCCCGAGGGAACCGTGGCCGACTATCTGGCTGAGGTGACCCTGGCGGCGGCGGCAGACGAGATTGATGATGAGTCCGGCAGCCTCTCGCTCATGACGCTGCACACCGCCAAGGGGCTGGAGTTCGATCATGTGTTCATGATCGGTTTGGAGCAGGGAACCCTGCCGCACGTGCGGGCCTTCGATGAGCCGGGCGGGCTGCAGGAGGAGCGCAGGCTGATGTATGTGGGAATGACCAGGGCAAGGCAGAAGCTGATGCTCTCCCACGCGCTGCAGCGAACTCTTTTTGGCAATACCGCGAGCTTCACCCCCTCGGCGTTTCTATCGGACGTGCCGCAGGAGCTGATCGAAACAGTCGGAACCGAGCGATCGATAGCCGCCACCGCCCCCCGAACTCAGTGGCAGGGTGCGATAACCGCTCAGACCATCCGAGACAATGCGGACCTCGAGCTTGCAGTTGGCGATCGCATCGAACACACCGCATTCGGTCAGGGATCGGTGTTCTCAGTCCAGGGTGCACCACCGCGTCAGACGGCCGAGGTGCGCTTCGATTCGGGGCTAACCAAGAAGCTATTGGTGAAGATGGCACCAATTACCAAGCTTTAGTGGGGTTTTCACCTTTTTGACTTCGCTAGACTTAGCCCCGTTGTCCGCTTTCTCAAGGAAACGAATTCATCGTGGATCTATTTGAATATCAAGCACGCGACCTGTTTGAAGCCTACGGGGTTCCAGTTCTGCAGGGTCGCATTGCAGACACCCCAGACGAGGCCGAGCAGGCCGCAGCCGCCATCGGTGGCACAGTCGTTGTAAAGGCCCAGGTAAAGACCGGTGGCCGCGGCAAGGCTGGAGGTGTCAAGGTTGCCCACTCCGCCCAGGAGGCTCGCGAAAAGGCCGAGCAGATTCTCGGGCTGGACATCAAGGGTCACATCGTCAAGCGCGTCATGATCGCGCAGGGCGCCCAGATTGACCAGGAGTTCTACTTCTCCGTTCTGCTCGACCGTTCCAACCGCACCTTCCTCTCGCTATGCAGCGTTGAGGGTGGCATGGAGATTGAGCAGCTGGCAGTGGAGCGCCCGGACGCCCTGGCGAAGATCGAGGTCTCTGCCGTATCGGGCATCGACAAGGCTAAGGCCGTTGAGATTGCCAAGGCGGCCAGGTTCCCAGATGAGCTGGTGGATCAGGTTTCCGACGTTTTCGTCAAGCTCTACGACGTCTTCGTCAAGGAAGACGCAACCCTGGTCGAGGTGAACCCACTGGTGCTAACCAACGACGGTCAGATTCTGGCCCTCGACGGCAAGGTTTCGCTTGACGATAACGCAGAGTTCCGCCACGAGCGCGAGGAGATGGAGCGCGATGAGCTCGATCCACTTGAGGCGAAGGCCATGGAGCTGGATCTGAACTACGTGAAGCTAGATGGCGAGGTGGGAATCATCGGTAATGGTGCCGGTCTGGTTATGTCCACCCTGGATGTTGTCGCCTATGCCGGCGAGAACCACGGCGGAGTGAAGCCAGCAAACTTCCTCGACATCGGCGGCGGTGCGTCTGCAGAGGTAATGGCTGCTGGCCTAGATGTGATTCTGAACGACCCGCAGGTGCGAAGCGTGTTCGTAAACGTCTTCGGTGGCATCACTGCCTGCGATGCGGTTGCAAACGGAATCGTAGGAGCGCTAAACACCCTGGGCGAGCGAGCCAGCAAGCCGCTGGTGGTTCGTCTGGACGGCAACAATGTTGACGAGGGTCGCAAGATTCTGAACGATTTCAACCACCCGCTGGTTTCGTTGGCCGACACCATGGATGGTGGCGCTGACAAGGCAGCCGAGCTGGCTAGCAAGTAGGGACCAAGGACAATGGCAATTTACCTAGATAGCAATTCAAAGATCATCGTTCAGGGCATGACAGGTTCCGAGGGAATGAAGCACACCCGCCGCATGCTCGCCGGTGGTAGCAACATAGTCGGTGGCGTGAACCCGCGCAAGGCGGGCGAGAGCGTCGACGTCGATGGCAAAGAGCTTCCCGTTTTCGGTTCCGTTGCTGACGCAATGGCTCAGACCGGTGCGAATGTCAGCGTTATTTTTGTGCCACCAGCATTTGCAAAGGCCGCCATCATCGAGGCCATCGATGCCGAGATCGAGCTGGCCGTTGCAATCACCGAGGGCATTCCGGTGCACGACTCGGCCGCAGCCTGGGCCTACAACGTAGAGAAGGGTCAGAAGACTCGCCTCATCGGCCCTAACTGCCCGGGAATCATTTCGCCAGAGCAGTCCAATGCCGGAATTACCCCATCGGATATCACCGGACGCGGCCCGATCGGATTGGTTTCTAAGAGTGGAACCCTCACCTACCAGATGATGTTTGAGCTGCGCGACATCGGCTTCTCGACCGCCATCGGAATCGGTGGCGACCCCGTGATTGGAACCACTCACATCGACGCGCTCGAGGCGTTTGAAAAGGACCCTGAGACCAAGGCAATCGTGCTTATCGGTGAGATTGGAGGCGATTCCGAGGAGAAGGCCGCCGCCTACATCGCGGAGAACGTCACCAAGCCAGTGGTTGCCTATGTAGCAGGCTTCACCGCTCCAGAGGGCAAGACCATGGGTCACGCCGGTGCGATTGTCTCCGGCAGTGCTGGAACCGCCCAGGCCAAGAAAGAGGCTTTCGAAGCCGTTGGCGTAAAGGTTGGAAAGACTCCTTCGGAGACCGCGGAGCTAATGCGCGGCATCATCGCCGGCCTATAGGCAGCGCTTGAACCGGGGGCTCAGCTTTGCAATAGCCGCGCTGCAGGCTCTGATCCTCATTGCCTCAGTCGTCGGGCTCGTGGTTGCGCCGCTGACCCTCGCCTGGTTCATTGAGGGCGATGGCTCCACGCCGTGGATCGCAACCGTTCAGGTTGCCGGCTATGCCTTCCTACTGGCCACCGGGGTGCCGCTGCAGATTCAACCCGGTCAGCTCGTTGGGGTGGTCTTCGATGAATTCACCATGACCTTTCTGCCGCTTGGTCTAACGCTCGTCATGGCATTGGTGGCAATAAGAATCGGCCACCGCCTCAGCGCTGCCTCATCTCTGTGGCCCGCCTGGATTGGCGGCTCTGCCGCATTTGGTGGGGCATCCTATGCGCTTTCGACACTCATTGCCAACGAGGCCGTCCTGGCTGGCGATTGGGAGCCACTGTTTATACCCGGCCTGTTCTTCGGCGGCTTTCTCTTTATTGCGAGCATTTGGGGAAACCGGTTTGAGCTATTTGCCGGCGCTAACGGCGAGGAAGCAAGAGAGCGAGTCGCGATCCGAGCGGCCCTTACCAAGCTGCACGGTTCGCTGCACTGGTCGATTCGGA
>Ga0181577_10002458_pt1 | contig 14480 bp, 23 predicted proteins | sample 101ome_21_FD_132468 | JGI IMG/M metagenome (GOLD analysis project Ga0181577, IMG submission 132468) | Coastal salt marsh microbial communities from the Groves Creek Marsh, Skidaway Island, Georgia - 101413BT metaG (megahit assembly) | ecosystem: Environmental > Aquatic > Marine > Intertidal...
ATTGCTACTGCAACCAGTGGTGAACTGGATCTGACATCAGCAGGCCTTTTAGACATCAACGCAGGTGCAAACCTTGACATTGATGTTACAGGTACTTTTGACATGCTCGCCAGTAGCACCTTCAGTATTGATGGTACAGGTGCTTCTAATGTATCTGCTGATTCCGGTAACTTGACCCTGTCTACCACCACAAGTGGAGACATCAACATTACCTCTGCGGCTGATGTTGATATGGATGCTGCGACTGTTGAGGTAGATGCGACTGCTTCTATTCTGATGAACGCTGCTGCTGCTTCTAACTTTACAGTCACTGGTGCAGGCCTTGTCCTTAGTACCGCAACCAGTGGTACAGTACAGATTGCTTCTGCGGGTCTGATTGACATGAATGCAGCGGCTAACATGGACATTGATGTAACTGGTACATACGATATGTTGGCTACCAGTACTTTCAGTATTGACGGTACAGGTAATTGTAATACAACTGCGACCAGTGGTAATATGACTGTTTCTACTGCTACCTCTGGTAATGTCATTCTTGATTCGGCGGCAGGCGACATTCTTCTTGGTAACGGTAATACTGCCGATGTTGTTCTCGATGGTCAGAACGGAACCGTTCTGTCGGGAACAAATGATCTTTCTATTGTTGCAGGTGTTAGTCAATTCGATGTCGTTTACATTAGCACAAGTGGATACGACAAAGCCGACGCTTCTGCGGTTGCAACAGCAGTTGCAGTTGGTTTGGCAAATGAAGCGGGTGCGGCTACAAATGGTAAAGTCATCACGATGCCACAGTCTGCTGCCGCAGACTTTACAGGAGGTAATCCTTCAGCAGTAGGTCAGCGTGTTTATCTTTCGACAACGGCTGGAAAAGTTACTCTCACTCCTCCATCTGGTTCAGGTAATGTTGTCTTCCAAGTTGGTTTCGTCGTAAGTACCTCAGCAATTGCTGGAACAATCTTCCCAATCCTCTTCCAACCCATGTTCATAGCAGAAATTGGATAATGATTGACGCTCCGTCTGTTGCAGCGGTAAAGTCCTTCTTGGCAAATGAACCTCGGTCACTCGAAAGAGTGGCTGAGACTTTTGCCATGCGGGCATTATTGCTCACAGTCGGATTCGCAATTTTGGATGATCCCAGGGAGGCTTTTAAAAATGGTCTTCTTGGGTCTTCCATAATTGAAGCGTATCTGTTATATTTTTACAGCAAATACAACGGCGAGGAACAACATGAACAAACCATTGCGCACCCAAATGCAAGTGGGTTTAGGGGAGGCTATTCTACGGCAGAATAAGCTTCAGACATTGATTTCAAATGGTCTTGCCAACCAAGAGCAAAGAGACGAATATAAATTGTTGGCAGATGCTTTGAATGAAATCAAATTAGACTTAGGTTTCGATTGTAATGATGACGGGATTCCCGATACCATCGAAATCTTCCACCAAACAGCAAAGACAAGTTGTTGTCGTTTTGTTCCCGGGAACGAAAAGCCGAAGCCAAAGAAGACGAAACGCAGTACCAGTAGGAGCAGACGATGATTTTACTTTGGTTACTTGTGGCTTATGGTATCTGTTTCGGCATACAGAACAAACTCACTTTCCTGAGGGGAAAGCACGAAACTTTAGACAAACTGCTTGAATGCACTTACTGCACTGGATTCCATGCGGGATGGATTGCATGGTTAGGCTATGAAGGTCATCGCCTTGTGAGCGAACCTTGGTGCTTTATTGAACTGCTGTGGTTTGCGCTTGCGAGTTCAGGGTTCTGTTACTTTCTGGATACTCTCATCCGATTAATGGAATCGTATGCCGATCCATTAGACTGATGAAGATTTTGCCTGCCATTGCTTTGAGATGCGGTCTGATGTAATCGGACCACCAGCAGCCCAAGTGTAGCAACTGCGAGCACTGTGGCATTTGAAATGGTGCATCCAGCAGTATCCGAGAACGCCATCTGCGTCTTCGATGTTCTCTGAGATGGGACCTGCGGTCATGCAGTCAATCATCCGAGGACTGATGTCAAAAGCAACGCAGTTTGCACACCTAGACTGCATTGCAACCTCTGGTGTTGTATTCCAATGGCGAGCCAACCGTCGCCAATAGGATTTGTCAGCAAGGTTCAGTGGCCCGTATTGGATCCACTTTGCACGAATGGCTGCATTGCGGTTTTTCGTATTGACTTTAAGGTCTTTGGTGGCACGAGGGCAACTATCGGGATTTTTGCGAGCCATCGCATATCCCAATAGTCCACCCAAAGCCGCTCCAAAATAAGGATTCATTTATTAGGCATCCGAGGGTGCATTTTGACTAATCAAAATGTGTACTTGAACTTGAGTATCGCCATTGGTCGTGGTTACGGTAATGTCCTCGCCAGCAGTACCTTGTAAATCGCTGAAGGTACTTGAGAGTTCGTAGGCCAAGGTTGAGCCAGCCACAGGAGTTAACTGACTACCAATGTTTGCACCGCCAATAGCGATGTCTACTCGAGAAGCACCACCTCCATTCACAGCCTTCCCTACAACAAGGGCGCCGAGAACAGAATAAGCATTTCCACCGTTAATGTCGTTACCAAGTAAAGTAATTGTTTCTGCCGCTGCGGCAGATTGTTGAGCGGTTAGCATGGCGCAAGAGCCATATTTTTCGTATGCAACAGCCATTTTAATCTCCTAATTATGCGTCAGCAGGCACATCACTGCCAATGAAAAGTGTAACAGCAACCTCAGCGGCTCCACCGGCGATGGCGATTGAAATATCGGTCCCAGCGGCTCCTTGAAGGTCTGAAAATGTATTTGAGAGAACATATCCAAAGGTTCCGGCAGCGGTTGTAGCCTGCGCAGTTCCAATGTTCTGTGCTCCAATACTAATGGTACAAGTAGAACCACCGGCAGCGGTTAAGACTTGAACAGTAGCACCCATGACAGTGTAAGCGTTTCCACCGTTGATGACACTACCTGAAATAGTAATTGTCTCAGCAGCACCAGTTGATTGTTGCGCTCGAACTTGATTGATTGCACTAAATTTTTCGTATGCGATAGCCATGGTGTTCTCCTTTATGCATCAGTAGGGGCAGCGCCACTAATAAGCAATTGCACCTGTATTTGGGTGGCAGCACTGGTCGTGACAATCGTAATGTCTTGTCCTGCGGTTCCCTGTAAGTTACTAAAAGTATCGGACAATGTGTACTCATAAGTACCAACTGCGGCTGAGTTGTTCAACTGAGTGCCGATGTTTACACCACCGATGTTAATATCTACTCGAGTTGAAGCATCTCGAGCAAGGGTGTTTACGATAGCCCCTAGAATGGAGTAGGCTGCCCCACCATTTACTAAGGATCCTGAAAGCGTAATTGTCTCTGCTGCTGCACTCGATTGTGCAACACAAATGACATTTTGTGCTCCATATTTTTCATATGCGACTGCCATGATGACTCCTGTTTAAATAATCATACCTAGTATAACGAAAAAACACAAAGGCATGGGTATTTGTAGCACTTAAGTTTATTACGGTTCTCTTACTTTTTGTCGTCGAACAAATCAATGCACCGAGAATACTTTGAGTTTTGGTCAGAACCTGCGCCTTCACTCCACAATGGAAGGCAGGTTTCAGCAATCAAAACAGATATACTCGCATCTGAGATGGCGGAGCAATCTTGAGCGGTTGCACCTGCACCGCCGCCGCTGTTTTGACCGCCACCTTGCCTGTTCATTCGACAAAACATCTCACGGCAAAGCATGTCTCCATGCTTTTCAATGTATTCCGAACTGCACGGAACTTGGAGCAAGTCCGGCTCCGTAAGATTTACAACAGCCTTTCCTTGCGCTTGTTCGAACTCGGTTTCCAGTGCACCAATGGCTTTCAGAACCTCTGCGGTATTTGCATCTTGGCGTGCATCTCGTTTGTCAAGCCACCACATGGTTCCCCCGGTGAGGAGGGAACCACTCAACGCAGCAATGATGACTGTGGTAATCATGCTACTCGTCATCCTCTGAAGAAGCAGCGTCCTCAGCGGACTTTGATTCGTCTCCTGCTTCGGCAGATTTATCCTCTCCAACCTCTGACTCATCTGACTTAGCTTGCTCTGAATCTCCCTCAGATTTTGCGGCTCCATCTTGTTCCTCTTGTGTGTCTTGGACATCGGCAGGCTTCTCAGCCTTTGGGCATCCAGTAAGTAATGTAATAGCAAGGATAGTATAACGCATTTTGTCTCCTAGTTTGTGACCTCAAGGGCCTTAATAGCGTCAAACAGCATTTGTGCATCAGGATGCAGGTATCGTGCTGTGGTTTCAATGCTCGCATGTCCGAGTAAGGCTTGGAGGTTCCTCAGTTCCATTCCGCCCCTCAGAGCATTCGTCGCAAAGGTGTGTCGAAGAAGGTGAGGGCTGACGCCTTTCAGTTCTTCATGGGTGTCTGCCATCTTTCGGGTGTACTTTCGAACAGCGGCAGGTCGTATGGGGCAATCTTGGTATCCAAGGAACATCCATTCCTCAGGTTCATGCTTCTCTTTGTATTCATCGAGTATTGCGGCGGCTCGACTGCTTAAAGGAATGAAGCGTTGCTTATCGCCTTTACCTCGAAAGAGGAATCCTCGAATGCCTTGAAACAGTGTGTCGTCGTCTGTACGAAGGTCACATAGCTCGCTAATCCGCATTCCGGTTTCAGGTAAAAGCAACAAGATGGTGCGGCAGGGGTCTGGCGAATGTTCCGATTCAGACTTGTACAGTTCAAGTTGATCAGGGGTTAAGGCCGCACGCATCTTGTTGGAACGCCCCCGTGCTTTGGGGAGCAATTCTTCTGCTTGGTCTTCTTCCAATCCCTGTTCTGCAATAAGGTAGTGTTTGATTGCCGAGCGCAGAGGAAGCACAGTACCGATGGGTGTGCTGTTTGTAATCTGCTCTCTCAACCACTTGACAGGGTCTTTGCGTCCGACTTGGCTTAGAATACGGTTGTATTGCTTCTTTGTCCGGTAGGACAAGCGCATTTGCTCAAGACGGTCATTGAAAGAATTGAGTTTGGGCATTAGTTTCTCAGGAAATACAATCCACCGAGGAGAAGAGCAGCCGCACCGATTGCATAAGTCATTGGTGAAATCTTCTTTGGTTGGTCCATTCCAACCATTTCCAGTTGAGGCATGTCTACAGGCTTAGAATCTGTGTACATATAGCTCATGTCTTCAACGGGCGGTAATGAATCTATGTCCATTGCACTTTCAACGACGGCTTGCTCTTGTGGGGTTGGTTTTGCTGAACCTCCACGGACAGAAGGCATTTGAAACAAAAGGCCTTTTGCGTCTTTTACCGCTTGTTGTTGCTGTGCTTGTTGTTGCGCAAATAGCAGTCCAGGTTGATTGGTTTTGTATGCTGCCATTCCTTGGTGTACTGCTGCTGCACTTTGTGCAGCGGCTGCGGGAATTGTCCGTCCATAGCCTGAGGTCATTGCGGGGAGACCTCCATTTTGAAAGGGGTAAGGTCCAGTTTGGACGAAAGGCATAGTGCGGGTCATGATTGCTCCTTTATTTTGCTTTGAACAGTATATCACTGCGTGTGGATATAACAATTTGAAAATTATCATGTAGTGCTACAAATCGCTACAACCCCCATCAATACGGGCTTAAATAAACAGTTACGATAATAATGTATTATCATCACTATTGCATTAATTACAGGAGGGTTTATACTGCTTAAGCAACACAACATCACACAAGGTGACTATGAAAGAACGACTTAATTTAGTTCGAGGCATGAAATACAAAATTCATACAGCCTCAAAGGATTATCACTGCGAATGCGCCGTTTGCGAGGTCAAACCGCAACCTAAGACGATACCCAAGGGATCTGAGTACATCGTATTAAAGGCTTATTTGAAGCCCTTTACATTCGGTTTCGTACAAGTCCCCTCACAAGTCATCCGAATGAGGTATGCAAGGGACCACGCAGACATCAGGTAAGGGGGCTTTCCGGTGGTGATGGGTCAGTAATGTACTTGATCCAGGCATACCGTTTCCGTTCTAAGCAGTAATTGAGGTTATGCTCATGGTCATAGGCCTCACGCTCAAAGGGACTGAATCGGTATGCCATTATCCCACTTTTGTACTTGAGCAACAAAACCAGCCACACAGTCACATACAGAAACCATTGACCGATGAACAACAGTTCAAGTTGTTGCTGAAAGTGAATGGTTTCGTGGTTTCTGGTCTCTTCATCCATTTCACCTCGACACCAAACGAAGAGACCAAGGGCAATCGCATAAATCTCAATTGGTGCAATCTTAGACAAGATAACGGGAAGCTTTGAGTTTTCGATGAAAATGGGTTTCCAGTGCCGCATTATTTCCTCGGAGTGAGATGTTGGCCGAGGTAGTATGCAACACGAGCCACGAGCAATGTCGAAAGGACTTGACTGAACTTGCCTCTGTCTTTAAACGGCTCGTTTGTCACAATGTAATTGTAAGCGTAATACGATGCGACGACTGCACTTGCTCTGGCAACTGCAATCTGGCGGGCATCAGGCTTATTGGGATTGTCGGAAACCATGTCAGGACGCACATATTCGAACTGACCTGTGTATACATCATAGGTCAGAAGCAGTTTGCCTGACTCTGGGATGTATTGGTTCATGCATTGGGCCGTTCTTGGAGTTTGGTAATCATTTCTTTCAAATCACCAATGGTCTCTTTGATGTATTCAATGTCTTTCGCCACATCAGATGCTTTGGCGCTGCTTTCGTTTAGCTTCTCAATCTCTCGGTCTGCATATTCTAATTTCAGTTCGAGCGTCGTCACATTGCTGTTGGTCTTCCAGACCCAACCAAACAGCGGTATGACGCACAAACTGATGAGTTTGAAGATGATGTCGAGATCAACAACCATGTTATTTCTGCTTTTCCAATACTTTGTCACCACTTAGCTTTTTAAGACCGATGTAGGCAAGGTACATGGGTGAAATGAAAGTGACACCGAAAGACTTGAGCAATGATTCTGAACGGATGTACATGATGCCTGCCGCTGCGAGGGGAACAAGAGCATACAATCCTTTTCCTTCTTTCTTTTGCTGTGGTGCAGAAGAGACTGGTGTATTTGCTATCGTAGGAACACTTACAGTAGAGTCGGTCATCATTGCAGCCGTAGGGGCGGTTGGAGAACTGTAATGGTAAGGATTACGATGGATTGCATGGTAAGGATTGTGTCGCATGAATCACCTAGAATGGAGGTTGGTCGTCAGATTTGGATTGAGGTGCTGATGTTGCGGGGCTGAACTTTTCAAAGGCACTGAAACCAAGTCCTGCCCCGGTCAAGTAAAGCATCCCGTCAAAGATGTGCGGCTCGAGCGGTATTTCCATGAAGACATTGCACAAGAATGCGAACATGCAGCAGAGAAAGGACATAAAGGTAATGACACGCTTCGATGATACATCGTCGTTCACACCTTTGAACATATTGAGCCAAAATTCTTTCATGCTGTACCTTTACCATATTTTAGACTCAATTACGATGGGGTGTAGCACTGATTTTTTGAGTGCTATGTTCCGTTGAGTAAGTGAGGTATTCAGGCTACCATAATACGGAGGTATTTATGACTGAAACAGTATTGGACTTGTTAATGAACGGCTCGCCAATGGTGGCTTTCGCTGGATATTTACTGTGGTCGAATCATCGCAGTGAGCGGAAAGTTGAAAATCAACACCAAGAGTTCATTAACAAATTAGATGTCCTTGAAGATAAACATGAAAAAATCCAAGAGCAGACACGAGAGCGATGGATGCAGGTTGTCGAGAAGCTAGAAACGGAAAAAAGCCAAGCCATCGGACAATTGACTGCACAACATGACCGCATATTATTTATACTAGAATCAATGAAAGGTAAGAAAGAATGACCCCATACGGAAATCCAGAAGCAGATTTGGCAGAACAGGCTTACGATTACTTGGCTCAAATCCCAGGTCTCAATAAGTTCCTTCCTCGTGATGTACAGGTGCATCGCTCACCAGACGGACAGTTCTATTGTGTCAATGCAGAGGCTGAGGTCAAGATGCAGGCCCAGCGTCTTTTTGCGGCTTTTGTCGGTGGACCTGCTGTCATTTATGCAGGATTGCAGGTGTCGAATCCACTAATTCGAACTTTTGTCATGGGAATGGGTGTCGCATGTTCTCTTTCACATTACATGCAATACCAAGCAGTGAAAGAAGCGCCCGTCCAAGGTGCGCTGCCTCCCAATGTACAACAATCTTTATCCGCAGCCCCTCAAGGATTGCCTCCTTCAGGTGAACCCATTCGAGTATATGCAGATAAGCAACCTTCACCTTCTATATCCGGCTACATCTAATGGAAACGACTCCACACTCGACCCTCGATACGATTTCTTCTCATCTCCTAACGACTAAAGATACCTTGAATGCTTCCTTAAATGACTTGTACGAGGTTGCACTTACAGGGAACACGAAGAAAGCGGCTCGGATGGCTCAAGCGCTGGAGCGATATGCAAACAACAGTATGGAAACGCTTCAAGACATCATTGAAGACAACAAAATTAAGATGCCGCCATACCTCTGGGCTCGTATCCAAGTCATGAAAGAAGGTCTGACTGAATCCGTTAAAGAGATACTGTTACTGGCTTTAGAGGTCAAACTTGGAACTGCCATCATGGAACGGCAGGAGAAATACCTTAATAATTGAGTGCTACAACGCATTCATTTCGACTTAAGCTTTGATATACTACTCAAGTATTCTTCACGAGGTTGTCATGAAACAAAAAGAACTACAAAAATTCGCTCTCTATGGTTTTGCTGCTTACGGCGTTTACTGCCTCTACCAGCGTTACCAAGCACAACAAGCCGCTATGGCTGGAATCCACATGGGTGCCATTCAAATGAATCCTAAGCACATGGGTGCCATTCAAATGAATCCTCAGCACATGGGTGCTGTTCATATGGGCGGAATCCACATGGGTGGTGCGCATCAGATGGGAATGATTCACTAGAACCGATTGCGGTTATAGTTCGCTCGACGGCGTCGAACCATTCGGCGCCTTATCTTCTTTCGCCGTTTCCCTAATAGGATTTTGATGTCCTTGGAAACGGGGAAAGATGTGTATTTTCCGTCCATGAATAATGATGCCTGATGAACCACGCCTCGCCACACTCGACCGTCGAATGCGACGCTTCGAAAGTTGTAGTTGTTCATTTTACCCCAGGCTTTCACAGAGGCTTTGTTCCATCGTTTTCCTTTGAAAATGACTTGATGTGTGTTCTTCGGTTTTGGGAGAGGTGGTAATGACCGCACCAAACCAAGCATTGCATCGCCTTTATATACCTTTGCATTGGCATGCTCAGACCATGAGTTGATGATGTTCATGACTGTCTTCTCAGGCGTCTCAACAACCTCTTCTGAACCAATGGCCTCTCGGATAACCTTGCGTTTGCGCTCAATGACTTGCGCCACACGGTCATCTACTGTACCATGTGCATGAAGGAACCATATTTTTGTGGGATACATTTGTGAGATACGGCGGATGCGGTCCTCTGCCTGTTCCTCTTCTGCGGATGTCCAGAATCGCTCTACAAAACACAAGTGTCGAGCACGAGTTAATGTGATTCCGGTAGAAGCAGCCTTTGAGCCAACGAAGAGGGGCACATCACCATTCTGAAACTTGTCAATCATCTTCTGGCGTTGTGCTTTGGGTGTGCTTCCCATGATGTCCACATGCGCAAGCCTTTGCTTCTTCATTTGAAGCATCATGCGTCGAATAACCTCTGAGTGCTCTGCGAACATGACAACAGGCTCTCCCAATCTCACAGCCCTTGCAGCCCAGTCGACTGCTGCATTTACCTTTCCCCTTCCTACGATTCTCCGAAGGTATCCAACCTTCACAAGGGCTTCTGCTGCCATAGAGCGCCGTGCAGCAGCCTCTGCTTGTCCTTCGTCCATTTTCATTCGCAGAGTGTCGTTGAGCCAGTTTTCAAAGTCCTCTACGGCTCGTCGGTATTCCATTGCAATCTTTGGAGGTAAATACACAGGAAGCGTTGCTCGTGATTTCTCTGGAATGTCAGGGGCGACATCTACAAGAAGACGACGAATCATAGGTGGATCTGACACACCGAAGAACATTTTCAATGTGTCCAGTTCCTGCTTTGAATTGATGAGGGGCGTTCCCGTAAGCAAGAGGAGATGTTTACAACGGGTGGACAATGCGTACAGGGCTCGGGTTCGCATGGCGTCGACATTCTTTGCCATATGGGCTTCATCTGCAATCAGCATACGAGGCTTCTTGGACACAATTTCCATGACCCTATCTGCCATGAGAGCCCAAGAGGTAATGTAGATGTGTTTGCGCTCTTTGGGTAATGGTGTCGCTTTGTCTGAGATGACATGTATCTTGGCCCATTTACACCACTTTCGGGCTTCTCTGTGCCAGTTCCACATTACAGAAGATGGTGCAACAATGATCACAGGACAAAGCTTTACTCGGTCTAATGCAATGGCAGCCAAGCACTCAATCGTCTTTCCCGTCCCCGGGGCATTGGCAACCAGAACACGGTAATTGTGCTTCCGCATGTACAAAACATCTTCTTTTTGAAAGTCCCTCAATTCTAATTTCTTCACCTACAACCCTCCCAAAGGTAGCACTGCATTTGTAACCACCACATTGATGATACGCTAGAAATACGGTATAGTCCAACATGGAGTTTTGAATGAAGATACTCGATAATCCAACTGGACCGGTCGTTACGCCGATTACACCTGAAGGTGGCGGAAGAAAGGCGTGGGGCGACATATGGCCCATGACCACCCGGTCGCAACGAAAGCCTCGACCGAGCGGTAAGTCTCCGACCAAACGCATTCATGTCTTGAACTGGGCAACTGTGGGAATCGATCCCAGAGATGGCGAAACACCAATGCCCGATTTCAAAGGGTATGCATTGTGTGGGGCTGGAAAGCCGAGCGGCGAGTATCCTTATGGCTCAACGCAATGGCTGGATCCAATGTTGCGGAAATACCGAAACGGCGTCACGATTACTTGCTACCGCTGTTTAAAGTTGATGGCTTTGAACCAAGGTGATGACCTTTACTTGCGTCAGTTTCCACCCACGGATCGACAAGGTACAGAGCTTAGACGAAGCCACATTATGCTTCCTGAAGGCCGCTCTGGATTGTACGGCGCAGACACCTCACGACCTAAGGGCGCACCTGAAGATGCTCCAATGGATCCCCAAGACTCATCTTGGGTCGTCGGACCTCCCATCGCTCGTACTCAGTCCCGAGCGAAAGTTCCGATTGTAGATAGTGCAACTGGACGGCGTCCCGCTGTCAATGAATTTTTTGGATTTGAAATGCCTGAATTAAAGATTGGTGATTATGTCGACGAACGAGGCCGCATTGGTCAAGTATCCGCTTTGCACACAAAGGGAACCGCAGACATTCAGTTTGAAGACCTTGACTATCCAATACGACGACAAGTGCGTAATTTGCGAAAAGTTGAATTGAACCCGAAACGAGGTGGCGTATTGTATGAGGTATATGACCCCACACGAGCGCAGTTCAATGCTCAAGTTCAAGCCATTTACGAGAGCCTCGTTAAAAAACATGTGAAGAAGAAATCAACGGTGTCGTTCAAACCAAGAGGCAAACGGCTCGACAGCAACATGCGGAAAGCAACCATTCGAAAATTGCTTAATCAAGCGTTTCAGATTGCAACGGGCGTTGGTCAGAAGCACGGGTACTTGAAGAAGGGTACCAATGTCGCCACCAAGAAAGGGAAAGGTCGGTCTGCGGCTCGACAAGCAGATTATCGCCACCTGATGGACAACATTGTGGATTACGAAACAACATTGTCAATGGCTCGCCAAGAGCCTTATCGTGTTGTTGAAATGAAGCAGGGACGACAAACCCGCTATTACATCATGCCGAGTATGCGGTATCGACTCAAGGCAGATGTCGCCATCCAAGATGTCCAAACGATGAATCAGGATGCCCGCAAGAAGATTAGCCGCAAGAAGACAGCACAAAAGTTGGCGAAAGAGGTTGCACCAAAGCGCAAACGCATACGCAACCCTAAAAAACCTAAGGTCAAGTTGCAGGATGCATTCACCCGAGCAAAGACAGGACGAACCCCTTCGCAGGACCTTACTCAATTAAGAATCATTCCAGACGAGGTTCCTCTGTATCATCCCGATGACATTGCAGATGAGGGTGGATTTGTCAGAGAGGATGTAGAGCCTATTGGATACTACTGGGACTACATTATTGTTGGACCCGCTTACATCTTTCAAGGGCGTCGTTCTTTCAGCCAAAAGGCAAAGTCAAGAGAGCAAACACAAGCCATCATCCAAGGCTTGAGAAACACAAACTTTGGCGCCAACTCATTTCGCATGCGAGAGGTTATTCAAGAAGACTACACCAATCCAACGATTGCACAAGTCCTGTTAGATCAGTGGAGCAGCAAAATCATTGACATTCATGGTCCCATTACAGATGATGAGCGCAAAGCAATGGAAGCCATTGTGAGGGCCAATCAAATTGCCCGCACCGTACCCTCTGGATACTACAGTCAGCCCAATTACTTTCTCGCTTTTGCTGAGTTTGTCAAACTGAAAGATCCATCGATGATCAAAGAAGGTGCACAAGGACCACAAGTCATTGCTCGTCGAGACTTGCTTGAAAAGTTTGACCGTGCATGGATGGACTTGTATGACCCTACTCGCATGCTGAAAACATCCGATTGGAAAAAGAACTTGAAGCCACGGGTTCGAGGCTCTCGTTTCGAGGTGGGTTACATTCCAGAAGACCAGGTCCCATCGGCATTGGCCAAAGACCCGAACATTCCTGCTGACCTTCAATTCATTATTCCTGAGTTTGAACGATTCTACGACCCTGAAAAAATGGATGAGGTTGCAAGAGAAGATGTTCTGTTTGGAAAGAAGATTACTTACACCGCTTTCGTGCCCAAAGTTCGCCAACGGTTCTCTCGAGAGACAACGCAAATCGCATACTACGAACCAACTTATCTGACTGCTGATCAAGTCGATCAGGCTATTGAGATTGCACGCAAGAACAGCAAGGAAGGTCGTCGACAATTCATTGCTCGGATGATGCAAGGTTTGCTCACACCTGAAGAACTTTTCTCGCTTACAGTCATTCAGACCGCCAAGGTGCTTCGTTTCATCATTGCCTCTGAGGCTTTGCTTGGTCGAGATGAAACCCGCTATGACTATAGTAAAATCCTCAGTGACAGTCCTGTCACACGAGCCGCATGGGCCTATTGTACACAGCAAGGGCTATCGACAAAATACATCATCCCTCGCTCTGACCGGCAGAAGAAATGAAAGTCTACTTGATTGGCGACAGCCACAGTCAAATCACCTTTCCGATGTTGGCTGGCGTTCTCAGCGGGGCAGGACATACCGTGGTTGGACAGGTCTCTGAACCTGGATGGGCATCCTATTCTTTCAACGCACAACCTGCTGCAATCGGGAACATTGAAGCCGCCAATCCCGATGCTGTGATTGTGGCTCTTGGTGGAAACAATAGTAGGCTCTCAGAGGCGTACAGAAGCGCCGTAGATGAGTTTTTAAGCCGTATTGGATACCCAAATCGTCGGGTCGTTTGGATTGGCCCTGCTGTGGCTCTGAGGGACGATGTCGAGCGTCGTCATGTTTGGACAACAGATTGGTTGAAAAAGAATCTTCCCTCTGATGTCCCGTTTATTGATGGGCGCAAGTACACCAAAACTGGACACAGAGATGACCTCGTTCACTTTACCCGTGACGGTTACGAAAAATGGGTCGACGGAATGAAATCTGAGGTATTGGCGGCTCTTCGGTATCCTCCGGTCGTTTACAAATATCGTCGGCCTGCACTCTATACATTCTTTGCTGCAAGTCTTCTGGCATTCGGTTATCAATTGTACAAGACATACAAACGGCGATAACGATGACAGCACAAATACCGGCCAAAGCAATTGAACGCTTTGAACACCTCCAACGCTTGTTCAACAACAGCGGCAGCGCTCAAGGTGAGCGTGACAATGCCAAACGGATGATGGACAGGTTGCGAGAGCAATACCCCAACATCGAGTTCTATGCCCGAGGCGAACAGGAGCAGGCACGAGCACAATCAAATCCTGAATCAGAAACACGAGATTGGTCGGACCTGTACAAGGAACAGCAAGCGGAGAATCGTTTTAAATGGCGTGAATGGATGGGCTGGGCTGCGGGTTTCGCAGATAAGGCGTTTGGTATTCGAGAAGCCCAACTCATTGGTGAAACGGCTAAGATCACCATCCGCAACAACAAAAATGGGTCACTGACCGTCAGTGCCAAATTGGATGAACGGGAAGCCCGCCGAGTTACTCAGTTCTTTAGTGAGGAACAAAAGGTCATTCTCTGCAATGCACTGGCTCAACAACTCGCTCAAGAACTGCTGAACAAGTTGAACGATCAATAAGCGTCTTTCAGGATTTGCTCTGCCATCTTCTCCATGATGACAGGTCGAGGA
>Ga0181577_10002461_pt1 | contig 14470 bp, 5 predicted proteins | sample 101ome_21_FD_132468 | JGI IMG/M metagenome (GOLD analysis project Ga0181577, IMG submission 132468) | Coastal salt marsh microbial communities from the Groves Creek Marsh, Skidaway Island, Georgia - 101413BT metaG (megahit assembly) | ecosystem: Environmental > Aquatic > Marine > Intertidal zone...
AACAACACAAACAACGGGGCCAACAAAGGCTCAGGCATTAAGTGGCAGGGTGGTGGTTTTGACACAGCAGCAATCATTGGTCGTAGTGATGCGACCGCCGCCTCTGCTGACGCTCCCGGCTACTTAACATTCCATACATCTACCGATGGCTCTGAAGATCTTGCCGAACGCCTCCGTATCGATTCCGCCGGTCGTGTCGGGATTGGAGTGTCATCGTCTGTTGGCGCACCTTTGCATATGCGAACAGGCGGGGCAACTAATCTTTGGTTAGACAGTAGTGCAACTTCAGATCAAACAAATAGGCTGGTCTCTTTACATAGCTCTGGAGGTGCTTATTCTACGTTGGCGATTGATGCAGGAACACATCTTTTTCGTACTGGCACCACAGAAGTCATGCGTATCGACTCCAGTGGACAACTAGGAGTGGGCGCTAGCAGTCCAACATCAAGTGCACACGTATTTGAAACGGGTGGTGATTTTGTATCAGATGTTTTAACAATAGAATCGTATCGTCCAGATGTCGGCCAATTCTCCGGTAGTTCAATTGTTTTCAGAAATTCCGACACAAACTCTGCTGGTCAAGCAAGAATTAAAGTTGGTAGCAGTAACAGTACGGATATTGGATTGAACAACGAAAGCACTCAAAGCTTTATTTTTGAGGTTGGAGTTGCAAACACTACACCAACTTCTAACATTTCTGTAGACGGAAACAATATTATCACAGTAGTTCATACAGCTTTTCCAAACGGTGATATATTAGTCAACGATAAGGTTTCTATTGCATCAGGTGGATTTCAGGGAAGTTGGACAGTAGAAAGTGTTAGTAGTAGCACACAATTTACTGCAAGTTCTACGACAGGTTTTGACTATACGTCGGTTCCAACCGATACTAGTGGTGCAGTTGCATCTTCAACATCACCATTTAATGCAATGATCGTTCGTGGTGACGGTAACGTCGGGATCAACAAAATCAATCCAGAAACACTATTACAAATTGGCAACGGTATAGATAGACTTCATGGAGATGAACATCAAATAGTACATTCTTCATTTGACCTATTCACAAATTGGCAATCAGACACTGCTGGTAAAGGTGCAATGCTAACATTTAGTGATTACTACTTTGACGGTGGCGGTCCACAAAGAACTACAAGAGCTGGTATCAAAGGTGTCACACGATATGCTGGCAACGATGCTAGTGGCGCATTAACTTTCTACACAAATGAAAGCGCATCAGATAGTCTTTTCCCAAGAATGACTATTGACGAAACTGGTAAAGTTGGTATTCGTAGTAATACTAGTGGGTATGGTGCAACTTGGTTGCACGTAGATGGCGATGCTACAGACAATACTATTGGAACAACTGAAGTTTTACGTGTCGCTCGGCCGATCACTAATGCAGTGTCTTTTGATCAATACGCTGCATTTAAGATTGGTAGGCATTCAACAGCAGGTGGATCATTTCAATCTTTTACCCGATTAGATATTGATCTCAGAGACGATACATCAACACCAAACTCTGACACCAATGTGATGACGTTGTTGAACAATGGTCGCGTCGGCATTGGCAATAACAGTCCGGATAGTCGCTTAGTGGTGCAATCGCCAGACAATACGCTGGCGACAGACGTATTTAAGATAACCTCTCAAAACGCGGCCGCAGGACTGAAGTTTGGCTTTCAGCGTATAGAGCAAATTGGACCAACCAACCCAATTACATTTAATACTGGCGGCTCTGAAGCCATGCAAATCGACTCAAGTGGTCGCGTTGGAATTGGCTCATCGCCTACTGCACAACTTGAAATTTATGGGGTTGGTGGCTCTGGATGGTCAGGTGGGGCGAGAAATACGCTTTATTTAAAAAATGCTAATTCCACCTCAAACCAGTCAAACTTTATATTGTTTGGTTCTGAAGGAACAGGCTCATCTTGTTTTATTGGTAATGACATCACTGCTGATGGAACAACTATTAATCAACTTAACGTAGAGGCTGGAGGAAGTGGTGGAGTATTTCTGGCGAGCGGGGCTACTTCATGGACAGCAGTTTCTGACGAAAGATTAAAAACAGATTTAGAAACAATTCAAAATGCAGCCGCAAAAGTTTCATCACTTAGAGCGGTTACAGGTCGTTATAAGACAGATGACATAGATAAACGAAGAGCATTTTTGATTGCACAAGATGTCCAACAAGTATTACCAGAGGCAATTACTGTAGGAAGCGATGAAGACCAAACACTTGGGCTATCTTATGCTGATACTGTGCCGCTTTTGGTAGCCGCCATCCAAGAACAACAAGAACAAATTGAACAATTAAAAGCAGAAGTTGCAGCACTAAAAGGATCTAACTAGCAATGTCACTCATCCATTATTTAATTTACAGGAAATTAACGAATGTCAATCTCTAGAGACTTTTCCAAATTTATCGAAGCCGATGGTCAGTTAGCATATGATAACACCAATTCGGGATTGTCTGCTACGACTGTTAAATCTGCTATTGATGAATTAAACGTATTAGTTGGTGGTGGTAACGTTGGTTCGCAAGCCTCGTTTGATGCTTATGATTTTACTGCAACTGCAAGTCAAACTACATTCAGTCTTAGTTCCAATCATGGGCAAGGTAGTGATATTGTAGCAACAGATCTTGTAGAAGGCACAGAGTATATCATTATATCTACAGGCACTACTGACTTTACATTAATCGGTGCTGCAGACAGTAATCCAGGCACAACATTTACGAAAAATGCAACAGCAGGATTAGGAACAGGTACCGCAAAAGTTGTTGCAACTTATGTGCCTGGATATATTCAAGTTTATGTCAACGGGGTTTTGTTGTCAGAAACAGACTATGTTGCATCAGATGGCGATAATGTAGTATTAGATACAGGTGCTGATGTTGGCGCATTAGTTACTGTTGTTACTCTAGATAGTTTTAATACTGCGACACAGTTAAGAGTGTTGAATGTTGATGCTGGTGCTCCAGACAACTCTGTTTCTATAAATTCCTCGGGAAATTTAGTTTTACCTGATAACGGTAAAGCCATCTTCGGTGCTGGCTCTGACCTACAGATTTATCATGATGGGATTAATAGCTATATTGATGAGCAAGGTACAGGGACTTTGTATGTTAAAGCTGATTCTGCTACCACAATAACCAATGCGGCAGGGGACGTAATAAGCGCACGTTTTAGACCCAACACATTTGTTTCTTTGTACTACAACGGGGTTGAAAAACTAGGCACCACCGACACAGGCATCGACGTAACGGGCAATGTGACGGCTGATGGTTTGACTGTAGATTCTTCTTCAGGGATTACAGTAAATGGCCCTACAAACCAAGACGGCAAACTAAATCTTGTAGCCTATGCTGGTGTTCAAGATGCAGAAGCACGTATTCAGGCGGTAAGAGGAAATACATCAGGAACAGACAGTAGACTTCAATTCCTTACAAACAACGGAACATCTCTTTTAACAAGAGTAGATATAAACGACAACGGAGACATCTCCTTCTACGAAGACACCGGCGCGAATGCAAAGCTCGTGTGGAAGGCTGCGGATGAGTTTTTGGGGATTGGGACGACGAGTCCTTTTGCAAAACTTTCAGTAACAGGCGCATCAGCATCTGCAAACGACTCTGGTATTTTTCAAATTACGGATGGCACTGGAGCCAACACTGATACCAAAATTACTATGGGTGTTGTTAGTTCTGATTATGGATGGATTCAAGCAGTTAAGCCGGGAACAGATGTTTTTGATTTAGTTTTAAACCCTAATGGCGGCAACGTCGGCATCGGCACTGTCAGTCCATCTTATTCTCTTGATGTTGATCAAGTGGGTACAAATTCAACAGGAACATTTTTGCTTACAGGCGGTAATAGTGCTTCTAATGATTATACGCAAACAGCACTGCTAAAGCTTAGAGGAACAAGTATAAATCCTAACCAACCCTCTCACGATGCAAATTCGTCTGTTGCAGAAATAAGGTTAAATCATACTGATTTAGCGGGTGATGCTAGTTCTGGAAACATTACGTTTCACACTAATCCTAGTAATAATATTAGCGGGTCTTTAGCAGAACGCATGGTTATCGACCGGGTCGGGAACTTGGCCATTGCTAATGGTAATCAAAGTGCCAATGATGTTTCCTCACGGATTATGTTTGGTAACAAAGGCACGTTCAGCGACTCTGGCATAGGCCGAGCAGAAATCGTTGGTGTCTCAGAAGGCACTTTTTGGTATTCGGGGACTGCTTTAGCGTTCTTAACGAACCCCGGTCCAGACGTTACGAGCAGAGGTCCAGACGAACGCATGCGCATTGACTCAAGCGGCAACTTGCTTCTCCAGCAAACCAGCGCTGCAGTGTACGACTCTAATACTACCGGAGACGTTTCAAACTTTTGGAAAATGTCTGTATCTGGGTCTAGTACAGCTACCAGAAGCGTTATGGGCAGTAATACTACGGGTGGCATATTCGGTGGCACTAGATTAAATACTGGCGGCACAAGACCGATCATAACGGCGTTTATGGAGTTTAGCTGCGCTGACACGACTGCGGGTGCCGAGACTGGAGAAATTTATTTTTACACCAAACCATCTGGCGGCGTAGCCTCTAGCACTAAGCGCATGATCATCGACTCAAGCGGCAACTTGTTGGTTGGGACTGATACGACAACTGCTGGCAACGAAGGAATGGTTTACTTCAACGGTGATTCACTAAGAGTCTCAAGAGATAGTGCCGAACCGCTAAATCTGGATAGGTTTAATACTGACGGGTCGGTTATTGACATTAAGAGAGACAACGTCACGTTGGGGAGTATTGGTGTTGAGGCTTCAGACTTAGTAATTGACGGAGGTGCAGCTAACCATTCTGGTCTTAGGTTCTTTGACGCTCATTTTTCTCCCAGAAAAAACGGAGTTATGTCCGACAATACGATTGATGTAGGAAGTGGTAGTTATCGCTTCAACGACGCTTACATTACTAACGGCGTCACTACAGGCTCAGACGGCAACGACAAGCAAGACATTGAAACACTGTCTGACGCAGAACAACGTGTTGCCGTAGCATGCAAAGGACTACTTAGAAAGTGGCGTTGGAAAGACGCAGTAGAAGCTAAAGGTGACGAAGCTCGTATCCACTTTGGAATCATTGCTCAGGACTTGCAAGCAGCCTTTGAAGCTGAAGGCTTAGACGCTGGACGCTACGCAATGTTTATAAGCAACACTTGGACAGACGAAGAAACTGGTGAAGAACGCACACGACTTGGTGTTCGTTATTCAGAACTACTGGCCTTCATCATCGCAGCAATTTAATAAGGAGCTAACTAATAATGGCACTAACAGAAGTACCCATAGAATTATCGTCAACTCCAGGCATTGTAGATAACTCCACTGCGACTGCGATTACGATTGATGCTTCGCAAAATGTTACCTTGTCAGCTAACCTTACCGTTAATGGTGATTTAATAACATTTGGTGACGCAAACACTGACAGTATCGACTTTAATGCTGAGATCAGTTCTAATCTTATTCCTAGTGGCGCACGAGACTTGGGGTCAGTCGGCAAAGAATGGACGAACCTATACATCTCAGGTACGGGTGATATTGCAACGTTAACGTCTACAAGTTCTACAATCGGAACGCTCACAGTATCAACTACCGCAACAATCCCATACGACAACACAATCTCTGGTCTAAACGCAGTAAACGTTCAGTCTGCAATATCAGAACTTAACACACTGATTGGTGGTGGTAACGTAGGATCACAAGCGTCATTTGATGTCTTTGAGTTTACTGCTACAGCATCTCAGTCAACATTTGATGTTACAACATTCTTAACGGGCGGTAACGTTACCGCAACACAGATTGTGACAAACGTAGAATATGAAATTACAGTTGTTGGTGACACAGATTTTACTACTATTGGTGCTGCGTCAAATAACGTTGGTATTAGATTTACCGCAACAGGTTCTACAACAGGCACAGGCATTGTTAGAAAAGTTGCGACATATATTCCAGGCTACATTCAAGTATTCCTTAACGGATTGTTATTATCAGAGACAGACTATACAGCAACCGATGGTGAAAACGTTGTTCTAGTTCAAGGTGCTGATCTCAATGATATTCTTGCGGTCAAGAAAGTAGACAGTTTTAATACCGCAGAAATTTTACGTGTATTGTCTGTTGACTCTTCTGCTTCTACTGATGCTTTAGTTGTAGACGCTAATGATAACTTAGTAGTTGGTGGTGAAATTCACGGTCCTGCTACATTAGTGATTGATCCCGCAGTGATTGGTGACAATACCGGATTAGTGTTGATTCAGGGCAATCTACAAGTTGATGGTACACAAACAACTATCAATTCTACTACAGTTGAGGTTGACGATCTAAACATCACAGTTGCGAGTGGCGCAGTAGATTCTGCTGCAGCAAATACTGCTGGATTGGACATTGACGGTGCTGGTGTTCAGTTCCGTTGGAATCACGCAAATACACATATGAATTTAAATACAAATTTAGATGTGACAGGCACAGTGACGGCTGATGGTTTGACTGTTGAAAAAGCGGGTGCTTCTCAGATTGTTGCTGACTTTAGTGGCACTGGGGCAAATGCTTACATCCAGTTAAATGATGGAAACTCTACTAATTTTGCTGGCTTAGGAGTAACAACAGACTCCCTATCACTTTGGTCATTAAACAAAAAGCGCATAGACATTTCATCGGGCGGAGACATCAGCTTCTACGAAGACACGGGTACGAGTCCAAAAATGGTGTGGAAGGCTGCGGATGAACGTCTGGGGATTGGTACTGACAACCCAGGAAATATTTTAAAAATCTTCAATACCGCAGACTCGGAAGGCCTTGATGTAGAAAATACAAATGCTTCTTTTAGTAGTAGTGGTTTATTTGTAAATAACACATCGTCTACGGGTGGTAACTTATTAAGACTTCGTTCTTTTGGATCTGATAAGGTTGTAGTTTTAGGGACAGGCAACGTCGGGATTGGGACGAGTCCGTCTACAACACTTCACCTTCTTGCAGCAAGCACTAACATACGTTTAGAAGATTCTGATACAAATGCGTATGGGCAGGTGGGCGTTGATAACACTGGAAGTCTGTATCTACAAGCTGATAACGGAAACGGCCAAGCCTCTAGCAATATGTATATGTATGTTGATGGCACCGAACGCATGCGCATCTCCTCAAGCGGCGACGTCGGCATCGGCACGACTAGTCCTAATGCAACCTTTAAGTTAGATGTTGAAGGTGCTGTAAGAACAAATGGTACGGGTCTTTATGTTTCCGAAAATTACTCATCAGGGAATAACGTATATAAAATATATGACAATTCTAATGAGTTTAGAATTGAGTCGCAAATTTTTGCAAATGCCAATACTGCTAGTTCACCTATAGTTTTTGCCACATCAAACACTGATGGCAGACTCGCTCGTATGACCATAGAATCTTCAGGCAACGTTGGAATTGGGACAGGAGCAAACATTGATGAAGCACTCCATGTTGAAAAAGCAACTGGCACTACGCTGGTAAAAACAGAGGTTGCCTCAGGAAGTGTTGTTGGTTACGAAATAACCAAAACAGGCGCTACGTCTCAGTCTTGGAGAATTGTAGACGGACAAACTGCCAACGGGAAATTAGAAATTTACGACGTTACCGACAGTCGGTCCGTAATGACGTTTGATGGGGACGGCAAAGTCGGTATTGGGACTGCCTATCCGGATGAAGCTTTGCATGTGAATTCGGGCAACACTAATGACGTAGCCTTGTTTGAAAGCACTGACGTAAACGCAAGAATAATTATTAAAGACAACACTACCACAAACACAATAAACGCAAATGCGGGCAAAATGGTTTTTATCTGCGATAGCACAAATGCTGTCGCTGATAGCTATATGGGTTTTGAAGTTGATAACATCGAAGCCATGCGCATCGATGCAAGCGGCAACGTCGGGATTGACGTGGTTCCAAGCACTTGGGCTTCTGCATGGACGGCTTTAGATATTGGTGATGGAACTTTATTTAGCCAAAATAATAGAACAACTGGACTTGGCTCAAATTTATATTTTACAGGTTCCGATTGGTTCCCAAAAGAAACTGGAGAGTCTGCTCTTTATCAAATATCTCAAGGCACACATAATTGGTACATAAACTCAAGTGTTACTTCAGGAGTTTCATTTACCCCTACCCCAAAAATGACGCTGGATGCAAGCGGCAACTTGTTAGTTGGGACTACTTCTTCAGACGCCAGATTAACAGTCCACAGGGATACACACTCAACTGGATCAGACGTAGCAAACATATCTACTGATCAGTTTGATGCTGGAGTAACTTTTGAAACTGGAGAATTTATACTGTTTGGTGACTGGGACGGCACGGCAGATAAAATGCTTGTTGTTAAAAGAGCTGGAGTTGATGTATTTGATCTCAACTCTGTTGGAGAAATTACTAGCGCCCCCACTTATAACAATACAACTGCTTCTGCGGCCAATGTGTATATCGCTGCTAATGCTAAGTTATACAGATCTACTTCATCTGCTCGTTACAAAAACACTATAGAAGATGCTTCTTTTGGTCTTTCAGAAACATTGTCGCTTCGTCCTGTTACATATAAGGGTAATAACGATGGTGATGTTGTGTATGGCGGTTTAATTGCAGAAGAAGTGCATGATGCTGGCTTAACTGAATTCGTCCAATATGACGAGGAAGGAAGACCAGATTCGTTAGCTTACGGTAACATGGTTTCACTGTGCATCAAAGCCATCCAAGAACAACAAGACCTAATTGAATCACTGACTGCACGTATCGCAACACTAGAAGGATCTAACTAACATAAATAGTAGAAACACTTAACTTTTATTGCCTCTATTGGACAATAGGGGTGGACACCAAAAAGGAGAAAAACAATGGCATTAGAAAAAAGAGTAGTAGAAGACAAAATTGAGATTGTTGGTGATTATAAACACATTCAAGTGCGTACTGCCACACAGATCGTTGAAGACGGTACAGTAATCTCAAGTAGTTTTCATCGTCACGTTCTGTCACCTAGCGATGATGTCAGCGGCCAATCTGCTGAAGTACAAGCAATCGCTACAGCAGTATGGACACAAGAAGTAAAAGACGCTTGGGCTGCACATCAAGCATCAGAGTAAAACTAAATAGTGGGATAGATTAATCTCAAGGAAAAACAATGAGCAACACCAAAGACCTATCTTTATTTGGAAGCGAATTAACAGTTGGCGCTGATGATATAACATTAGGAAAAAATGTTGTAACACCAGAGTTCAGCGTTAATGCGTTTGCTAAAGATATTACCGCTACTGCAGTAGATGTTTTTGTCTATGACACAAACAAGGATTCTGATGGTGGTGCTTGGAGAAAACGTACTCAACATACTAGTTGGTACAATGAGACGTTAAATACTGCAACGAGGGGTTCTCGTAGAGAGTTCCCTTCAGTTGCTGTTATTGTGGCTGAGGATGATACTGTTACGATTTACGATGGTGATGATCCGGATCTTCCTATGTGGATGGTGTTTAATTCGGATGCCTACACATTCATAGGACCAAACGATAGAACAGTAACTAGCGTAAAGATGTTAAATGGTATCCTTTGTATCGGTCAAATAGATAGTGTTTCTTTTATGAGTTACGTTTCTTTTGTTGACGATAGTGCAAGAGCATATTCAAGTGCACCTAGCGAATATAGAGATTGGTTAAAACCTATTGCAGATCGTAATACGACAGATCCAACGCTTGTCTCTAATGTTGCGTATGCCCTTATTGGCGATCAAATCTACGATGTCGCAATGACCGTTCTACGAACATCCCCTACTGACTCAGCAACCGGGCTACCCATTCCTACGATTGCGGTTGCGACTGGTAGTGAGGTCAGTATCATCAAAGATGATGGCACAATTGTAGACATAACGCCTGGGTTGAACGCAAATGTTACTGCCAACAATATTAACTTCTATAAAGAGGGAATTGTATTCGGATCAAGAAATATTGGTTCTGTTTATTATGTTGGATATAATAAAATCCCAACAGCGGATACATCAGCTGCGCCAGATTTTATCTACACCAACGCAGCTGCAGGAGTAACGAACCCTATAAGAACTTTGACATATACTGGCGCGAATGACATCATTGTAGACGATGATAATGTATATGTTGCACACGATGACGCAGGATTCACTTCTTTTTATAGGACCGCCACAACACACGTCGCCACGAATCAAATCAGAGCAAATTATAATACTGGATGGCAACCTAACGAAAGTAAGTTGACCACCTTGTCCGACACTACATCAGAAACCGTTGGTATTGACGAATCTACAAATCTTGTCACTAACGGTACGTTTGATACAGATACAACATCGTGGAGTGTTGGAGACACAAATGGTGCTAACACAACACTAGCCTCAGTATCAGGCGAACTTGTGGTCACTGCAGATTCACTAGACGGCAACGGAAACTGGGCACAACAAAGTTTTACTACTGTTATAGGTCAAAGGTATACTGTTAGTGTTGATCTTATCGGTTCGTTAAATACATCTGGGGTTATTGTTAGAGTAGGTGGATCAAGTATTACAGTTGCCAATGGCATGATTAGAAATGTCAGTGCTAGTGTTGGGACCAATACTTTAGATTTCGTCGCAACGGATACAACAACTTATATTGCAGTAGGTCATCAATATACATCGTCACCTTCAACAAGTACTTGGGACAACATCTCAGTGGTTCAAAGTGCGGAATTAGCCCCAATAATTAGTGCGTCTTCAATATACGAAGACAATTCAATAGGTAATTGGCAAGCAGCGGCGGGTGCAGTTTTAACCGCCGACAACACTTACGTAAACGGCGGCACACGGTCATTAAAGGCTGATATTTCTGCTGATGGTCAAGGAGCATACTTTACATTTTCTGCTCAAGCGGGACAACTATACAATATTTCATTTGACATCTATACAGAAACGTCAACAAGCACTAGTGGTGTGCAAATTGAGATTGGTAATGTTTTAGATGGTAGCGAAGTTTTAGACGCATCATTTCCGACAAACGGAACCAATAATACTTGGACGAGTTTAAACTACACATTTACTGCACCAAATACCGAAGAGTTATATGTATTTTTCAGAGAGGCGGGTAACGATAACAACGTAGACTTTTGGCTAGATAATGTAGTATTAAGAATTGCTGAACGTAATTGGTCTGCACACGCTGGGGTTATCAGCACTAGTGGATTAACTAGTGGACTCCAAGTTCATGGTCAAGTCACTAAGAGTCCTGTAGCGACTGGTGCTGATTTGGTTAAGTATGAATTTCCAAACTATCAAGACTACTTAGAACAACCTTATGATGCGGCCTATGAATTTGGTGCAGGAGATTTCTCCATCATATGGTGGGCATCAACACCATCGGCAGGTAGTGATCAACCTATGTGGTGTTTAGGTGATTATGCTACCGGAATGTTCGCTTTAGTTTTAAACAGTGGCGGAGATGGAGACGAACTTCGTGTTGGTACTGGTGGTCTTACTAATACACTTATAATAGACTCTCACGAAGGTCAAGGTTGGTTACAATTTGCACTTGTTAGAAGTGGAAGTACGGTCAGTCTATATAAAAATGGTGTTCTTGCAGATTCTGACACGCCGGTGGGAAGTTTTACGTTGGCTGGTCAACAAAGAGAAACTTTGACGATTGGTTCTATGTATTCTGCTGGAGAACTGTATACTAACACTTACAGTGGAGATCTTGCACTCTTGCGCATATCTGCATCAGGTCTTACACAATCACAAGTTCAGAAAATCTACGAAGACGAAAAGATGTTATTCCAAGAGAATGCTCAAACAACTCTTTACGGTTCTTCCGATGCGGTAACAGCTTTGGCATATGACGAAGTAACAAGACAACTTCATATCGGTACAAGTGATGGTCGTAGTGTGTTCCAAGGGTTACGCAGAGTAGACAACACAACGGATGCTGTAGATGTAGCGATTAGCGCACACAACGGATTGATAGCAGAGGAATAATAAATGACAGTCAAAGTATCAAAATCTGCAATAAACCTCAGATCAAAATTAAATGAAATAGAGAAAGTGTCGCTTGAAAATTTCAGGGCGATGAGCGGCACCTTTTCGGATGATGTAGAAATTTATGGCGACTTGTTGGTTGGGACTACAAGCGCATCTATTTACAACGACACGTCTGGAGACGGTGTAAATATTAAAGGCCAGCAAGGTCAAATTATTATTGCTAAAAATGCTACTTCTGCTTCAGACCCAGCACTTTGGCTTAACAACACAGGTGTTGATGGCTCTATTGTAATCTTTGCAAAAGACGGCGCATCAGTCGGCAGTATTGGTACTAGTGGCGGTTTTCTTTATGTCCAAGATGCTGCCGGAATAATTAAACTAGGAATTACCAGCGGCACTCATCTAGAGACGATAGACTCCGTTGGCTCTGTGCAGCCCAGATTAAGACCATCGGTCGATACTGGTTATGATATTGGCGAAAATAATCTGAGATTCAAAGACCTCTACCTGTCAGGCGGTGTTAAAAACACTTCTTCTATTTACATGGGGCGCACCGACTTAAACACTTCCGTTTGGATTGGTAACTCTACTGTTAATCCCGGTGACTCCTCTGGCGCAGTTAGAGATGACGCTGTAAGTTTAGGTTACGCGTCAGGACGCTTCAAAGACCTCTACCTGTCAGGCGGTGTCTACCTCGGCGGCACAGGCGCAGCCAATAAGCTAGACGACTACGAAGAAGGGACGTGGACTATAACTGTCAAGGACGGCACGGGCAATACTTACTCAAGCACTTATCAGAATAGAGCAGGTAGATATACAAAAGTAGGAAGAATCGTTACGGTTACTTTTGAGCTTTATGTAGGAGTTGTGGATTTAACATCAAACGGCCTAACAGGTAATCAAGCAATAGTGATTGCCGGATTACCTTTCAACAGCAACAGCGACCAATTTACCGCAGGAGCCGTGAGTAATAGTAACGGCATTAATTACACAGGTGACTCATTAGGTCTACGAATTGGCAGGGATACAGACGAGATTGAAATAATTACTTTTTCAGCGGGTACAGGAGCAAACGACAGTCCCGTAACGGTTACTCAATTCAATAACGGTAATCGTCTGGTCTACGGAACAGCTGTCTACACAACAGCCTAATTATCTCAAGCGGATCATTAACCAACATAAATAGTAGAATTATAACAGGAATATCAAATGTCAATAATTAGAGACTTTGCAAGATTTATTGAACCATCTGGTGAATTGTCTTATGACAATACTACTTCTGGATTGTCTGGTACAACAATTAAATCTGCTATTGATGAGTTAAGTGTACTAGTTGGTGGTGGTAACGTAGGATCACAAGCCACGTTTGATTTATATGAATTCACCGCAACAGGCGGGCAAACAATATTTAATTTGAGTGAAACTTTCACTGAAGGTAATACAATTACAACCGGAAACTTTGTTACTGGTGTTGTATATAAGATTACTAATGTTGGTGATACAGATTTCACTTTGATTGGTGCTGCATCTAATACTCTCGGTGAAGTATTCACCGCAACAGGTCCAGGCGGCGGTACAACAGGTACCGCAGAAGTTTCAATAACATATGTGCCTGGATATATTCAAGTTTATGTTAACGGTGTGTTTGTAGCAGAAAACGATTATACTGCTAGTGATGGTCAAACAATTGTATTATCAGAATCTGCAGACGCATCAGATTTAATTTCTCTTGTTGTGTTAGATAGTTTTAACACAGCAACTCAATTGCGTGTTATTGATGTAGATGCTTCTGCACCAGACGATTCTCTAGTGATTGACAACGTTGGTGATGTTAGTGTTACGAGTGATATTAAACTTGCAGACAATGGTAAAGCCATCTTCGGTGCTGGTTCTGATTTACAGATTTACCATACGGGTGGTGCAAGTGTTATCGCAGACAGTGGAGATGGTAGTTTATTCATTCAAGGCGAAAGTCAAATCGTACTAGGTAATGTAGGCAATATTGAATCTTATGCAATATTCAATACTGATGGAGCAGTACAATTAAGACATAACAATGCACAAAAATTTACCACAACCTCCTCAGGCATCGAGGTAACGGGCACTGTGACGGCTGATGCTTTGACTGTCAGCAGCTCTACACCAACTCTTCAGTTCACCGACACCGATAATAACTACGACGCCACCATACAAGGTTTAAGCGGCTCTTTAGTTTTGACGGCAGATAGCGGTGCTGAGTTTGGTACTGAATCTATACAGTTTAAGACTGGTGCCGCAGAACGCATGCGCATCGACAGCGCAGGCAACGTCACAATCGGCGCGCCAGTAAACAATGATGCCGACGCACAGCTTCACGTCTACGGTCTTGGACAAACAACTGCCGACTTAACCGATTCTGGAGACATGGGCGCAACGTTGAGGTTG
>Ga0181577_10002465_pt1 | contig 14462 bp, 11 predicted proteins | sample 101ome_21_FD_132468 | JGI IMG/M metagenome (GOLD analysis project Ga0181577, IMG submission 132468) | Coastal salt marsh microbial communities from the Groves Creek Marsh, Skidaway Island, Georgia - 101413BT metaG (megahit assembly) | ecosystem: Environmental > Aquatic > Marine > Intertidal...
AATGACTTGGAAGGATCTCAAAGCCAAACTGTTCCGGTGAGGTGATCTGATTTGCGCCCGCTTTGAGCATGGCAAACACGTGACAGTATGGATCGTGATGCGGCTGAATCCGGATTTGCTGGACCTTCAACTGCCACTCCAGTAAAGGCAGGTCAACGATACGAAATTTATTCGCAACACACTGCGCAAGAAACTCATCCAGCCGACGGTCTATCACCTGCTTTTGCTCGGGAGAGTATCCGTTCCAATCGATAACTTCGTGAGCAAAACGCTTGCACCCCCGGCAGACGAGGTCGCCAACGCCGGTCGAACAGACGCCGATGCAAGGCGTTCTTATTGGGATAAGCTGCGACACAAAACCTCCAGAAGCGGCAGTTTAACAGTTTGTGGGTCTCACTCTCAGAGGACTTTAAGCCGCCGCTAGCGGGTTGCATGGGTGTGATGAATACGGGTTATTTGGGCTTCCTGTAACGCTGAAGTCTCGTGCCGAGGTATAATGCTGCCCGCTTTTTCTTACCCATTGATTCGTCTCGTTTTTACAAGGAATAGTCCATGCTAGATGCCTATAGGAAACATGTCGCCGAGCGCGCGGCGCTTGGCATTCCCCCCACCCCCTTGTCAGCGGCACAAGTGGCGGAGCTCACTGAGCTCTTGAACGCGCCGCCCGAGGGCGAGGCGGACTTTTTGCTAGAGCTCATCACTGAGCGCGTTCCGCCTGGCGTGGACGAAGCGGCCTATGTGAAAGCGGGATTCCTGTCGGCTATTGCTAAAGGCGAGAGCCAATGCCCAATCATTGACCGCGTCAGCGCAATCCAACTTCTGGGCGATATGCATGGCGGGTATAACATCGGCACCCTGATAGCGCTAATTGATGACGACGCGCTCGGGTCACACGCCGCCAGCCAACTTAAAAAGACCCTGTTGGTGTTCGACGCTTTTCACGACGTCGTGGAATTAGCCAACAACGGTTCAGCCAACGCGCAATCGGTCCTACAGAGCTGGGCCGACGGGGAATGGTTTACGGCAAGAGAAACAGTGCCCGAATCACTCAAAATGGTGGTTTTTAAAGTGACGGGGGAGACGAATACAGACGATCTCTCACCCGCGCCTGACGCATGGTCCCGTCCCGACATACCGTTGCACGCGCTGGCGATGTTTAAAATGGCGCGGGAGGGTATCGAGCCCGATGAACCGGGCAAGACGGGCCCGCTCCAACACATTGAAGCGATCAAAGCGAGCGGTCTTCCCGTGGCCTTTGTGGGAGACGTGGTAGGAACGGGATCGTCGCGCAAATCGGCGACCAACTCGGTCCTTTGGTATTTTGGCGAAGACACGCCCGGTATTCCGAATAAACGGGCTGGGGGCGTTTGCATTGGCGGTAAGGTCGCCCCGATTTTCTACAACACCATGGAAGACGCTGGCGCTCTGGTATTCGAGGCACCCGTGGATCAGCTCAAAATGGGCGATGTGATCGAGATAAAACCCTACGAGGGACAGATCTTGTCAGAGTCAGGCGAGCTTCTGTCCGAATTCGAGCTTCGGTCGGAAGTGCTGCTGGATGAGGTTCGCGCGGGAGGACGTATCAACCTGATTATAGGACGAGGGCTCACGGCCAAGGCGCGAGAGGCTCTGGGGCTGGAAGAGAGCACCCTCTTTCGCAAGCCAGAGCAGCCCGCGGCATCTGATAAGGGGTATACGCTTGCCCAGAAAATGGTGGGCCGCGCGTGCGGTGTAGAGGGCATTCGCCCGGGCACCTACTGCGAGCCTCGCATGACCACTGTCGGATCTCAGGATACGACCGGACCCATGACGCGAGACGAACTGCAAGATCTCGCGTGTCTCGGATTTTCGGCGGACTTGACGATGCAGTCCTTCTGCCATACCGCCGCGTACCCCAAGCCGGTCGATATCGATACGCAACACACGCTCCCCGACTTCATCATGACACGAGGCGGCGTCTCCCTACGTCCGGGCGACGGCATCATCCACAGTTGGCTCAACCGTATGCTACTGCCCGACACGGTGGGTACCGGTGGCGATTCCCACACCCGATTTCCAATCGGCATCTCTTTTCCGGCCGGATCTGGCCTTGTCGCCTTTGCCGCAGCAACGGGGGTGATGCCGCTCGACATGCCCGAATCGGTCCTGGTGAGATTTACTGGTGAGATGCAGCCCGGCGTCACATTACGAGATCTAGTGCACGCCATTCCCTACTACGCCATTCAGCAGGGACTACTCACGGTAGAGAAAAAAGGCAAGAAAAACATATTCTCGGGGCGGATTCTTGAGATAGAGGGTCTCGAGTCACTCACCGTCGAGCAGGCCTTCGAACTCTCTGACGCCTCTGCAGAACGCTCGGCGGCTGGCTGCACCATCAAGCTGGGCGAAGAAACCATTGCCGACTATCTGCGCTCTAACATCGTGCTGTTGCGATCCATGATTGCCGAAGGCTATGGCGATCCTCGGACGCTGGAACGTCGTGCCCGCAATATGGAGGCGTGGCTCGCGCAGCCAGAACTCTTGCAAGCAGACGACAACGCCGAATATGCCGCTGTGATTGAAATTAATTTGAATGAGGTCAACCAGCCTATCGTTTGCGCTCCCAACGACCCCGACGATGCCCGTTTGCTATCAGAGGTGCAGGGCGACGTCGTTGACGAGGTATTCATAGGCAGTTGCATGACCAATATTGGGCACTTCAGAGCAGCGGGAGAACTCCTCGAAGCGCATGGGGCTCCTGTGTCGACTCGCATGTGGATCTGCCCACCAACACGAATGGATGAACACCAGTTAATGGAAGAAGGCTACTACGCCATTTTTGGGCGCGCGGGAGCCAGAACGGAGATGCCCGGCTGCTCCCTTTGCATGGGTAATCAGGCGAGAGTGGCGCCCAAGTCAACAGTTCTCTCTACCTCGACGCGTAATTTCCCGAATCGCCTCGGCGAGGGCGCCAATGTTTATCTGACATCGGCCGAATTAGCTGCGGTTGGCGCGCTGTTGGGCAGACTGCCAACACCAGAAGAGTATTTGGGATATGCGCAGAAGATCGACTCAATGGCGGACGAGATCTATCGCTACATGAATTTTGATCAGGTGCTGTCTTTTCAAGAGCTGGCAAAGGACGGAGCGAGAATCGCAGCCACCATCATTGACCAGGTGGCGTAACGAACAACGCGCTAGAGAGCTTAGAGGGCGTCAAACCCCCGGTTGCAGTCGGCTTGCAGATCACTCAGATCCTCAAGCCCAACAGCAATGCGGATCAGTCCCTGAACCACGCCTGCCGCCGCTCTTTGTGTCTCGGACAAACGCCCGTGGGTCGTTGATGCCGGATGCACAATAGTGGATTTCACGTCACCCAGGTTTGCCGTCATCGACATCAGACACGTGTGATTGAGGAATCGAAAAGCGGCCTCTCTGCCTCCCTCGACCTCAAAAGCGAGCACCGCGCCGTAACCATTTTGCTGACGCGTCGCCAACTCGTGACCCGGATGAGCGGGTAAACCACAGTAATGAACCTTTGCCACGTTGGACTGCGTCTCCAACCATTCAGCGAGTGCCTGGGCGTTAGCACAGTGGGATCTCATCCGGATATCCAGCGTCTCAAGGCCTTTGAGCATTACCCATGCATTAAATGCGCTCATCGTGGGCCCGCAGGAGCGATTGAATGCCACTATCGGCTCGATCAACGCTTGGCTCCCTACGACGGCACCCCCGAGCACCCGGCCCTGCCCGTCCAGATATTTCGTCGCCGAATGCGTAACTAAATCCGCACCCAGGTTTAACGGCGTCTGCAGAACCGGAGTGCAAAAGCAGTTATCAACAGCAAGTAGCGCGCCTAATTCACGGCTCAGAGTGGCAATTGACGCTATATCCGCAATAGCATTCATGGGGTTGGAGGGCGTCTCCAAAAACAGCAATTTAGTGGCTTTAGTTGCAGCCGCCCGCCAAGCATCAACATCGGTCAACGGCACAAACGTAACGTCGACCCCGAATTTCTTTAGCGTATTTTCGAACAAGCCGATGGTCGCGCCAAAGATATCCCGGGAGCACAACACATGATCCCCCGCTTTGAGATGCGCCATACACACCGCCAAAATGGCTGACATGCCCGACGCCGTGGCAACCGCACTTTCGCCCTGCTCAAGAGACGCCAATCGCTCTTCAAAACTTCGCACCGTCGGGTTGGTATAGCGAGAATAGACATTACCCGAGACGTCACCAGAGAATTTGGCAGCGGCGTCCTCGGCAGAATCAAAAACAAAACTGGAAGACGTAAATATAGGCTCCGCATGCTCACCCTCTGGAGACCGCTTAATGCCCGCCCTGATTGCCCGAGTCCGAGGGCCAGCAGACTCCAGCCATTCTCCGCTATCACGCGTCATGATTCGCCCTCTCGGGCACTGCTGCATTCATCAACCATCATTATGCAGACCAACCACCGCACCATCACTGACACCATCATTCCGCGCTCTGACTTTGGCGCCGTCAGCTCGGGCCGCCTCAATCGCTTGCAGATAAGATTCATCAATATTGCCGGCGAGATACTTCCCATCAAAAACAGACGACTCAAACCCATCGACTTCTGGATTACCTTCCCGCGAGCACTCGATCAAATCGTCCAGGTCCTGATATACCAGCCAATCAGCACCTATTTCCTCCTTTATCTCCTCAACCGATCGTCCATGGGCTATCAGCTCGGTCGCGGCGGGCATATCAATGCCGTACACATTGGGGAAGCGCACCGGAGGAGCCGCTGAGGCGAAATAGACCCTGTTAGCACCCGCATCGCGTGCCATTTGGATGATCTGCCCGCAGGTCGTGCCGCGAACAATCGAGTCGTCCACCAGCAAAACCGTTTTATCCTGAAACTCCAGAGGCACTGGATTGAGCTTCTGTCGGACTGACTTTTTTCGCTCGCTTTGGCCCGGCATGATGAATGTTCGCCCAATGTAGCGATTTTTCATGAAACCCTCGCGAAACTTCACCCCCAGCTCGTAGGCGAGCGACTGACCCGCTACGCGGCTCGTATCAGGAATCGGAATGACAACGTCAATATCATGTTCAGGCCGCTCCCGCAGGATCTTTCTCGCCAAGGCTGCGCCTTGTCGCATACGAGTTTTATAAACCGAAATGCTATCCATCAGTGAGTCCGGGCGAGCAAAGTATACGTGCTCAAAGATACAGGGCATCAGTCGAGGCCGCTCCGCGCACTGCTTTCTGTGCAACTCTCCTGTTTGGGTGACGCATATCGCCTCGCCGGGCAACACGTCACCCAGAAGCTCATATCCGGCGACATCCAGCGCCACACTCTCGGACGCAACCATGTACTCCGGACTGCCGTCGCCGCCACTGCGCTGACCAACCACAAGGGGCCTGATGCCAAACGGATCACGGAACGCCACCAATCCGAATCCCGCTATTAACGACACCGCGGCATAGCCCCCCTCGCATCTCTTATGTAGCGTCGATATCGCGGCGAAAATGTCCTCAGCCGTGGGCACAAGCTTCCCCAACCGATGCAGCTCGTGAGCAAAAACATTGAGCAGCACCTCTGAGTCTGAGTCAGTATTCAGATGGCGCAAATCGGATTTGAACAACTCATCAGACAGAAAGGCCGAATTGGTCAGGTTGCCATTGTGTGCAAGGGCGATGCCGTAGGGCGAGTTGACATAAAAGGGCTGAGCGAGAGCGGCACCAGAACTCCCCTGCGTCGGATAGCGCACATGACCGATGCCGAACCGTCCCTGTAGCTGCTCCATGTGGCTCGCGCGAAAAACGTCTCGAACCAGACCTTCGCCTTTTCTCTGCATCAGCTTGCCATCGGCGCAGGTCATGATGCCCGCCGCATCCTGGCCACGGTGTTGAAGCATCGTTAGCGCATCATAAATGTCCGCGGTGACATTCCTTCCGGCCACCATTCCAACTAATCCACACATACGGTTCCCCCGGAACTAAAGCATCTCTGTGGAATCAAGCGTTTCTTTCACTGCGTCAGTGGGCTCGGCTTCCAAGACACGCTCAAAGTTGGCACCCACCCACTCGGCCACCCAATCTACCGGTCCCATTAGCTCTGCATTGTTGATCAGGCTTTGCTGATCATCGGGCACGATCGCCCGCAGGACGACGCTCATCAAGGCAGCAATCAGCAGTCCTCTGGCAAGCCCGAACACAGCCCCCAACATGCGGTTGCCGACATTGAAACCGGGCTGCCGCATTTGGTTTGACAGAAAGCTGGCGATCAAACCGAACACCAACAACACTGCGATAAACGTCAAAATCCAGGCTAGCAAATAGCGGGTGGTAGACTCCTCTATCACCGCCTCCATGACATTGGCGACAGATCCCGCAAGCAGATTGGCGCAGAGAAAAGCAGCGATCCAACCGATAACGGAGAGTACCTCTCTGGCAAATCCTCTGACAACGCCATAACCCGATGAGATAACCCAAACCACCAAAATAGCCCAGTCCCATGCATTGAATTGGCCCACACTGACGAGCGCTGCCTCTATCCAATCCCCCATGCTATTGGCTGTACCTGATTATCTGCGAGTCCACAGACAGGGCTTGGTCGATATTCGGCTTTATTTTTTCCAGGCGCTGGCGCTCAGCATTAGGGCCAATCTGAACGCGATAAAGCGCTTGATCCTCTCTCTGATATAGGGTCGAGAAGGCCTTGTATTTTCGCTCTCGCAATAGGGCAACCAGCGTATCTGCCCGACTAACACTACTCACCGTCGCCACCTGCAACACCCAAAAGCGTGGCAAGCCCGCGGCATCAATGAGCGGATCCGTTGCCGGTGGAGTCTCTCGGACAGGCGATTCCTCCGGCTCACCCAACTGGGACAGCTCGGCTACTACATTTTGAACCGCGTCGTCATCAAGCTGGGTTTTTTCATCAGCCAGATCTTGCTCTGCCTCGCTCACCACTGCGACGTCGGGCAGGCGTCCCTCTAGCGATTCACGAAAACTTTGCGGGGGCGCTATCGGTGTGCGATCAATTTCAGGCTGCTCTGGCATAGGGCCGAGAACCAGGGGCTCCCGACGCTCGGGCGGGGTAAATATCAGCGGCCAAAACACGATACCGAGGGCCACCAATACCAAAATCCCCACCAGACGTTGTTTGAGCATTGAATCCAATGATGCTCTTCCTCAACAGCCTCTATCTAAAAACCTGAGGGCTTCACTGACCGTATAGAAAGACCCAAATACCACAATCCGGTCCCCAGGCTCACTGCGCCGCAACACATCGCTCCACACCTCACCGAATACGCCCGTCGTTATCACTGGTTCGCGGCCAATCTTGTGCCCAAGATCGTCAATTTGCAGCGCTCTGGGAACGTCGGGCAGGCTAATGAGGTTCCACTCGTCAAAAACGCCGGAGCAAGCATCGATCATATCATGGACCGGCTTGTCCCTCATCACACCGAAAATTGCCCGCGTCGAATTTTGGCTGGGGTTCTGACGCAAATAATCGACCAGCGCGACCACAGATTCCGTGTTGTGGGCCACGTCAAGAATTGCGTGCACGCCACCGATCTCTAGTTCTGTCAGGCGGCCCGGCAACCTCACGCCACTCACCGCCTCCCGAAGCCTGCTCGACAGCCGACCGCTCCCGCTACACTCAATAGCCTGTAACGCCGCACCCACATTACGATCCAGCAAGCCATTTGACTGAGGCAGCTGCAACCTGGCTCCACCCATCGTCCTCAGGTTCCCATGGATAATTCGCCAGTCCTGACCCAAATAGTGTGCTATCGCTCCCCGCTCAGAAAGCGCCCTAACGAGGGTTATGGGCGGATCCGGCTCAGCCACAACGCAGGGGAGCCCGCTTCTCGCGATCCCCGCTTTTTCAACAGCAATAACTTCACGACTCTCTCCCAGCCAATCGGTGTGATCAAGGCCAATACTGGTGATCACACTAACGTCAGCGTCGATGATGTTAACGGCATCGAGGCGTCCCCCAAGCCCGACCTCAAGTACTCGCTGATCTACCCCTCTCGCACGGAATATCCACAAAGCCGCGAGGGTTGCCGTCTCAAAGTAGGTTAGGGAAATGTCTTCACGAGCCGCCTCGACGGCCTCAAAACCAGCGACAATGGCAGTGTCATCTACCATCTCGCCGTCGATCTGGATGCGCTCGTTGAATCGCACCAGATGAGGGGAGGTATAGGTGCCGACACAATACCCCTCTGCAACAAGGCCTGCTGTTAACACAGCCGCCACGGAACCTTTGCCATTGGTTCCGGCGATCGAAAAGGTGTGGATGTGTTGATCGAAAAGTTGCAGCCGACTGGCGACCGCTGCGACACGCTCAAGGCCAAGATCTATTTCAACGGGGTGCCTGGATTCTAGGCAATCTAGCCAATCTTTCAGAGAATGGTCAGGCATTCTCCGGTGAAGCACCCCGCTGATCTGCGGTAATCACCTCACCCTCAAGCGCGCTAGGCATGTGATTCGATGATGCGTCTCGACCCATGAATTTAGCCAATACCCTCGCCAACGTCTCTCGCATGTCATTGCGATGCACAATCATGTCGATGGCGCCATGCTCCAACAGAAATTCACTTCGCTGAAACCCTTTGGGTAGCTTTTGCCGAATGGTTTGCTCAATGATATTGGGACCCGCAAAACCCGCACGCGCGTCAGGCTCTGCCACATTAATGTCCCCTAACAGGGCGAGGGAGGCGGATACGCCACCATAAATGGGGTCAGTCAGGACCGAAATATAAGGAATACCCTGCCCCTTGAGTCGCTCGATGACCGCAGAGGTCTTCGCCATTTGCATAAGAGAAACCAGCGCCTCCTGCATGCGAGCACCACCTGAAGCAGAAAAGCACACCAGGGGGGTTCGTGTCTCCAACGCAACTGTGGCGGCCCGGGTGAACTTCTCCCCGACCGCATAACCCATTGACCCCCCATGAAAATCAAACTCAAAAGCCAGCGCAATCACGGCGACGCCAACTATTTCACCGCGCATCGCAATCAGCGCGTCCTTTTCGCCCGTGCTTCTCTGTGCAGCAGTAAGACGGTCGCGGTACTTTCTTTTGTCCTTAAACTTTAGATGATCTATCGGCTCGATATCTGCGAAAAGCTCTTCTGCGCCGTGATCGAGGCATAACTCAAGCCGGCGTCTTGCGCCGATTCTCATGTGGTGATCACATTTCGGACACACCTCGGCGTTCCGCTCAAGATCGGGCTTATACAGTATCGCCTCGCACTTGACGCACTTTTTCCATAAACCCTCGGGTACACTGGCACGATTGGCACTGTTGTCCTTGGTCACGCCAGAAGGCAGAATCTTGTCAATCCAACTCATGGAATTCCCCACCGGATTCACACGCGAGTATACGAGCGAGTGCGGCTTCTAGAAATGTGAAGAGTCCACACCAGCGCGAATGCGCCCTAATAGTTTTACTGCGGCCTCATGAATCTGGATTTCTTCCGCGCTGGCATCTGCCTGCGACTTTCTCACCATCTCATCGATCAAAGCGCTCCCCACTACCACTGCATCGGCGACCCCAGCCACGCGCTGCGCGCTTTCAGCGTCTTTGATCCCAAAGCCTACAGCGACAGGAAGATCGGTCAGCCCACGAATCACCGCGACCCGCTCCGCCACCTCATCCACATCGAGCCGTCCCGAACCGGTAACCCCTTTGACAGCAACGTAGTAAATGAAACCCCTGGCACGAGCGACGATCGTTTTTATTCTCTCGTAGGCAGTCGTGGGTGAGATCAGGAAAATATTGTCGATGCCAACCTGAATCAATGCGTTGTCCAGTCGTTCTGCCTCCTCAGGAGGCAAATCGACAGTAATCAACCCGTCCACACCGGCATCCGCACTGGCCTCAGCAAATGCATCGTAACCAAAACGCTCTATGGGATTTGCATATCCCATCAAGACAACGGGCGTTTCTGTATTATCCCTGCGAAATTCTCGAACGAGATCGAGCACCGCCCGCAAGGTGATGCCATTTGCCAACGCTCGCTCGTGACCCAGCTGAATAACCAGGCCCTCCGACATAGGATCTGAGAATGGCACCCCTACCTCGAGGACATCAGCGCCCGCCGCCACCAGACGATGCAGCAACTGAACAGTCCCTGACGGGCTTGGGTCCCCCGCAACAACGTAGGGAATCAACGCGCGCTTGTGCTGCCGCTTGAGCGTTGAAAACAATTCAGCCAGTCGACTCATCAGGGGGTCAGACCTCTATTCCCTCAAGTGCGGCGACCGTAAGAATGTCTTTGTCGCCCCGACCCGACAGGTTAACGACGATGTGTTGATCCGGGCTCATTTGAGCGGCGAGTTTCTCGGCATAAGCCAGCGCGTGCGCAGTTTCCAAGGCAGGCATGATCCCCTCTATGCGAGTTAACCTGTGAAAAGCTGCCAGCGTTTCTTCATCGTCGGCGGACACATATCTCACTCGGCCAATGTCTTTCAGCCACGCATGCTCTGGCCCAACGCCCGGATAATCCAAACCGGCAGAAACAGAGTGGGTTTCAAGAATTTGTCCGTCACCATCCTGCATTAAGTAGGTGCGATTTCCGTGCAGGACACCCGGGCTTCCAACCGATAACGGCGCAGCATGCTGCCCGGTCGAAAGGCCCTTCCCCCCCGCTTCAACTCCGTACATCTCTACCTCAAGGTCCTGCAGAAACGGGTGAAACAAGCCGATAGCGTTGGATCCACCGCCCACACAGGCGACCAACGCGTCTGGCAATCTCCCGGTTTGCGCCAGAGATTGGGCTCGGGCCTCTCGACCGATCACGCTTTGAAAATCGCGAACCAGCATAGGATAAGGGTGCGGCCCAGCGACGGTGCCGATGATGTAAAAAGTGCTATCGACATTAGTCACCCAATCTCGCATCGCTTCGTTCATTGCGTCTTTTAATGTTCGCGAACCCGAAGTGACCGGCACCACCTCTGCTCCCAGCAATTTCATCCTGTAAACATTGAGGGACTGCCGGCGGATATCCTCTTCGCCCATGAACACATGGCACTCGAGGCCGAGCCGGGCGGCGACCGTTGCGCTTGCAACACCGTGTTGGCCGGCCCCAGTCTCCGCAATCACTCGCTTCTTACCCATATATTTCGCGAGAAGCGCCTGGCCGATGGTATTGTTCACCTTGTGGGCGCCCGTATGATTCAGGTCTTCCCGCTTCAGAAAAATACGCGCCCCACCAATCTCGTCCGAGAGACGAGAGGCCTCGTAAAGTGGTGAGGGCCGCCCAACATAGTGGGCGAGGTCGTGATCAAACTCGCGAACAAATGCGGCGTCGGATTGTAAATCGTCATACAGAGATTCGAGGTCAGCCAGCGCTGACATTAATGTTTCGGCAACAAATTTGCCGCCAAATTGACCAAATCTCCCATTGGCGTCGGGCACGGACGCAAAAAGCTCGGGTGTCACCTCAACTGTCATAACGCTAAATCCTGTGCGGCTTGGCGGGCATTCGATATGAAAGCCCGCAATTTCTCAAAGTCTTTGATGCCTCTCTGACTTTCGACACCACTGCTCACATCGACAGCAATGGGCTTAACGCGCTCAATGGCGCGGGCGACATTATCAGGAGTCAGACCGCCCGCCAACACTACCCTGTGCCGCAAACGGAGATCTGCCTTTTCCCAGTCGAATGACGCGCCGGAACCGCCGAACTGCCCGTCGTGAACACTGTCGAGCAGCAACGCATTTGCATCTTCATAGCGCGCGTCAGCATTCATCAGGTCGGTCTCTTGTGTCATGGGCACCGCCTTGATGTAGGGCCGGCTGAACTGAGCGCAAAATTCCGGCGTCTCCGCGCCATGAAACTGAAGGCAGTGCATGGGGACTGCTGCCAGTGCCTCCTCAACCTCTGTTTTTGTCGGATTTACAAACAATCCCACTAGCATTCCCAGGCCGCGTACAGCCCGACTGATTTCACGGGCTTGGCTGAGGGATACACCGCGCGGACTGCCGTCGAAAAAAACGCACCCTACCGCGTCAGCACCGAGCCGCAATGCGTCTTCCGCGTCCTCGCGACGGGTGATGCCACATATTTTGATGCGCAACGAAAACCACCTTTCAGGGAAACTAACAGTCTAGCAGATCGGCTAACGCCTAGAGGCATCCTGTCAGCAACGTAGGCCCCTCCGGGGTATTCGGTAGCGCAAAAATGTCTGGGTATTTCACTTGAACGAGGTACAACCCGGCCGCGGGTGCGGTCTCGGCCGCCACCGTGCGATCCTGGCCCTGTAACGTCTCAACAAACCACGCTGCAGGATATTTACCTGAGCCGACAGCCAGTAACGACCCCGCAATATTTCGCACCATATGATGCAAGAAAGCATTAGCGGTGATGTCGATGACGACATAGTCGCCCATCCGCTCGACCACACACTCAGTGACCTCACGAATGGGGGTATTGGACTGGCAACTCGCCGCTCGAAAAGCGCTGAAATCCTGCTCACCAATCAGCGCGGACGCAGCTTGGTTCATCGATTCAAGATCCAGTGGTCGCCTGAAGCAGCAGACCAATCCCTCGACGAGGCTTGACCGTATGGGCGTGTTTAGCACCACATAGCGATAACGCCGCCACAGCGCGCTGAATCGCGCATGGAATTCAGTCGAAACTGGCGTCATCCAATGTAGCCGCACATGATCCGACAGGTACCGATTGGTCCCCATCAGCCAAGCTTTCTTACTCCGTTCAACCGGCGCGTCAAAATGGATTATCTGGCCGAAACCATGAACTCCGGTATCCGTCCTGCCTGCGCAGATGGTACCCACCGCTTGACCGGCAACCTCGCCTAACGCCGCTTCCAACGTCTCCTGTACTGTCGCTACCGCTAGATGCGGCTGCGCCTGCCAGCCATGGTAGTCACCGCCGTGATATTCGACACGAGCGGCAAGCCGCTGTCCGGCGGGCAACAACTCCTCTGAGAGTCTCACCTGATCACGACAAGTCAAAGCGGGAGAACAATTCCTGTGCTTCCGCCTGCTGCGACAGGTTGCCTTCCTTGATCACCTCTTTTAGCACTGCCTGGGCGCCCTCCTCGTCACCCATGTCGAGGTAAGCTCTCGCCAAGTCGAGCTTGCTATCTATCGGGTCTGTTTCAAGGCCATAAATTGACTCCTCGGCAGCTGGAGCGTCCAGTCCCCTAGCATCGAGTGCCGAATCGGTTACCGCGTCATCTGGCACAGGCACCAGCGAGAGTCCCGCCTCCCCTTGCCCATGGCCCTCGACCGATTCCATTGCAATAGTTTCAGTGGTTTCGTCCGGGGGGAGAGGGTCAGGGTGGGTTTGTGACTGAAGCGGTTGCGACGCTCCCTCAACGGAGGCGCGATCATGTTTCGTGTTTGCCGAGTCAGCGTCTTTAACAATCGGTTCTTGGGGCAATGAGGGTTGGCTGGAAACGGGATGATCATCCGGTTTCACAGCATCCACCTCGCTGGGAGTTACCACCTCCCCTGAATGCGCCGCGAGTTGTGGGGAGTATGAGTCTCCAGCCTGCGATGAGAAACGGCCGCGCCACCACCAGATGGCCGCGCCACCTGACAAAACCAGTCCAAGCGCTCCCAGTAACAGCCAAAGGAGAGATCTCTCTGTCGATCCACCCTCGCCCGCAAGCGACGAGGCGACAGCAGGAGACTCTACTTTCGCGGTCGCCGCCAACAGTTGCACGCGCAGCGCCTCAAGCTCGATGTCGCGTTGAAGGAGTTGCTGTTCCACCCGCCGCAGATTGCGCTCCAACGCCTCGACCTTGGACAGCAAGGCAGAAAACTCGGGGGACACCGCGGTGTCAGGCACCACCGGAGATCGATCGTCCGATACCGCAGTAGCTTGTGCTTGCTCGTCGAGGGCGACCGAGCTGACTGCCGTTTCCAGCGGCTCCTCTGGTAACGCCTCATCAATCACTGCGACAGGATCAGCAACCAATTTCAATCCTGGCGTCTCGAGCGGAGTGGGAGCCGACCACTCAGTATTCTGACGAGCTACTTCATCTCTGGCTGCTACCGGGGAAATGGTGATCTCGGCCGCCGTGGGCAAGCTGAGCACATAGCCCGATTTCAGGCCGTTGATATTGCCCCTATCAAACGCTTCAGCATTGGCAAAAACAATGCTCAGCATCGCCTGCTCCATCGTGATGCCCTCTGGCTTCGCAGCAGCGGTGATCCGCCATAGCGTGTCGGAGTTTCTCACCAGATAGGTCCCGCCGGGTCGCGTTTCATTTTCGGTGGCGCCCACACTGACCGGCAGTGAGGGATCCGCTTGCGGAGCGTCAGGGGATGACCGCCGGCTCGCCGTTACCGCACTCATCTGTGTCGCCAGCGCCGGCAGGTCAATCAAGAGGGTGTATTCTCGCAGCAGACGCCCTTCGGGCCAGCGCGCCTCGACCACAAAATTCAAATAGGGCTCGCGCACCGGCTGCTCTGAAGTGAGCAACGCTCGGGCCCCAGACGCTTCAAACTGCACGTCGAACACCA
>Ga0181577_10002482_pt1 | contig 14422 bp, 13 predicted proteins | sample 101ome_21_FD_132468 | JGI IMG/M metagenome (GOLD analysis project Ga0181577, IMG submission 132468) | Coastal salt marsh microbial communities from the Groves Creek Marsh, Skidaway Island, Georgia - 101413BT metaG (megahit assembly) | ecosystem: Environmental > Aquatic > Marine > Intertidal...
AGCAATCTCGTCGCCCCGGGCGCGCAGGTATATTGGTACAGCCGACTGCGTCTGCGCGACGGCGTCGACGCCGACGACTGGATCGCTGCGTTCGAGCGCACTGCGCCGGACACCGGATACCGGATCGTGAATGCGGAAAACGGCGTGCCGGGGGCGGAACGGACCCTGGCGCTGATCTCCTCGCTGCTGACTTTCGTCGCCGCCGGCATCCTGCTGATCGGCTGCGTCGGCGTCTCCAGCGGCGTCTCCGCCTGGCTTGACCGAAAACGGCACAACATCGCCATCCTGAAGAGTCTCGGCGCGCCGCCGCCAATGGTTCTGCGCATCTATCTCGTCCAGGTCGCCGGCGCCGCGGGGATCGGCGCCGGAGCCGGCCTCATACTGGGGAGCGTCCTGTACGCCGCCGCCCTGCCTCATCTGGGGGATTGGCTGCTAGTCGATCAAACCCTCCGTGCCGCCCCGCTGCTGGTGGCGGGCGGTTTCGGTTTTCTGGCGGCGCTGCTGTTCTCGCTGCCGCCGCTGGCCCGCGCCGAAATCCAGGGGCCGCAGATACTGTTTCGCAGCGACCTGACGCCAGGCCGGGGACGTCCACGCCCGCGTCGGCTGGTCGCCCTTGCCGCAGTTTCGTTGGCGCTGGCGGCACTGTTCGTCGCCGCCACGCCCCTGCCGATCGTGGCGGTGCTGTTCATCGCGGCCGCCGCGCTTGCGGTCGCGGCTTTTCTGCTGCTGGGTCGCCTGACGGCGATCGCGGCACGGACAGCGGTGCGCCGGTCAGCGGTTCGGGGCCGGCCGCTTCTCCGTCTCGCGCTGGACAACCTGCACCGGCCGGGCGCCCCCACGGCGCCGCTGATCCTGGCCGCCGGCCTCTGCCTGACCCTGATCGTCGCGGTCGAGGGCCTGCGCCAGAACGCGGACCGCCATCTGTCCATGACGCTGCCTGCGTCGGCACCGGAATTCGTGATCCTGAACATCGATCCGGCGGCGGGGCAGCGGTTCGATGCGGTCCTCTCGTCGCTGCCGCAGGTTTCGCGGTGGACGCGCGTACCTTTTCTGCATGCCCGGATCACCGCCCTGAACGGCCGCAAAGTGGCGGAACTGCCTCTTCCCGCCGACGTCGCCTATGTCGTGCGCGGCGACCGCGGCGTTTCCTGGCAGGCGGCGGCGCCTGCGGACGGGATCTCCGCCGGGGAATGGTGGCCGGCGGATTACGACGGCCCGCCGCTGGCGTCGCTCGATACGTGGGCGGCAGGCCGGCTGGGCGTCGGCATCGGCGACACTCTGACGCTCAGCATTCTGGGCGCGCCGCTACAGGCCCGGATCGCCAACCTGCGGCGCGTCGATCGGGCGGCGCTCGACCTCGATTTTCCCATCCTGCTGTCGCCTTTCGCGACCCCGCCGCCGCACCGGCAGATCGCTGCCATGTGGACCGCACCATCCGCCGGTCCCGATGCCGCCCGCGATCCGCGCGGGGAGATATCACGGGCCTTCCCGGAGGCGCCGGTGGTCGTGGTCGCGGAGATCACGGCCTTTCTTGCCAAATCGGCCGACAGGCTTGGGCGCGCACTCGGCGGTCTGGCAGCCGCTACAGGCATTGCCGCGTTTCTCGTCCTGGCGGGGGCGGTTGCCGCCAGCCGGCGCCGACGCCTTCGCGAAGCGATTCTGCTGAAAACCGTCGGCGCCACGCGACGTCAGACTTTGGCGGCGACCGCCATCGAATTCGCGATCATCGGGCTGGTGGCGGCCCTGGCGGCGATCGTCCTCGGTAACCTCGCCGCATGGGCGGCCGTCGCAGACCTGATCGGGTATGTCCCCGTTTTCGGAACCGTGCTGCCGTGGCTCGGCGCGGCGGTGATCCTGCCGGTGGCCGCTGGCCTCGCCCTTACCCGGTGGGCACTGGCGCAGCCGACGGGAAAGATGCTGCGGCAGACGTAAGCGTGGCGCGGCCCCGCTTTATTCCGGCCGTTTCACAGCCTCCAGACCGGGTCGGTACGTCTTCTTGTCGATGAATTCCTCGATCCCGCGGTTGCGGGTCTTTTCGGGGTCGGCGAACATCAGCGCCTGGATCTTGGTCATCAGATATTCGTAGGCCTGCGGCGCATCCATGGTCTTCACGTTGCGCATCGCCTGCTTGGTGAAGGCCAGCGCCACCGGGTTCTTTTCCATCAGTTCGCGGGCCAGGGCGACCGTTTCGTCGCGCAGCCTGTCGGCGGGCACGGCGAGGTTGGCGAGCTTCATCTCGACCGCCTTTTTGCCGTCGAACGTGCGCCCGGTCATGGCATAGAACAGCGCGTCGCGCATCGAGGCGTGATCGACGAACACCTTGGAGACAAGCCCCGCCGGGATGATGCCCCAGTTGATTTCCGACAGCCCGTAGGTCGCGTCTTCCGCCGTGATCACGATGTCGCAGTTGCAGAGCGACATGAACGCGCCGCCGAAGCAGTAGCCGTTGACCATGGCGATGGTGGGTTTGCGCGACGCGGCGAGGTTGTCCCAGCCCCAATGGCGGTGGGCGATGAACGACCGGTACTGCGCATCCGGGTCGTTGTCGGTTTCGCGGAAATATTCCTTCAGATCCATGCCCGCGCTCCACGCATTGCCGGCGCCGGTCAGCACGATCACCTTGGCCGCGGGATCGGTTTCCAGATGCATCATGATTTCCTCCATCTCGTAGTGGAGGGTCGGGTTCATGGCGTTGCGTTTTTCGGGCCGGTTGAAGGTGACCCAGGCGATGCCTTCGTCGTCGATCTCGACGGCGACGCAGGTGTAGTCGTCTCGTAATGCCATGAAAAATTCCTTTGTCCGTTGCTTGGCGCATCCGCGCCCGTTGAGATAAGTTTACACCATGTCCATCAGCTTCAGAACAGACAGCGATGACGAAAAGGCCTTCCGTGCCGAAGTGCGGGGCTGGATCGCCGACACCCTGCCCGACGATCTGCGCGGCTGGTCGACGCGCCCTCCCTTCGACCGCGCCATGTGGTGGCACCGCCAGCTCCACGCCAGGGGCTGGATCGCGCCCGCCTGGCCCAAGACCTATGGCGGCATGGAAGCGACGCTGAACCAGCAGATCATCCTGAAGGAAGAGCTGGCCCGCGCCGGGGCGCCGGAAATCTCGGCCCAGGGGATCAACCATGTCGGCCCGATCCTGATGGCCTTCGGCACGGACGCACAGAAGAACCGTCACCTGCCGCCGATCCTGACCGGGGACGAAACCTGGTGTCAGGGCTATTCCGAGCCGGGCGCGGGATCGGATCTCGCCAGCCTGCGTACGCGCGCCGACATCGACGGCGACGACTTCGTGATCAACGGCTCCAAGATCTGGACCACCTGGGCGCATCATTCGGACTGGATATTCGCCCTTGTGCGCTCGGACCCGGACGCACCGCGCAAGCAGGCGGGCATCAGCTTCGTGCTGATCGACCTGAAAACCCCCGGCATCGACATCCGCCCGATCAAAACCATAGCCGGAGACGAGGAATTCGCCGAGGTGTTCTTCGACGACGTGCGCGTGCCGATGGAAAATCTGGTCGGCGATCTGCATGACGGGTGGCGGGTCGCCAACGCGCTGCTGGCCCACGAACGGCTCGGCACCGCCAACCCCCAGTTGCTGTTCGAGGCGATCGAACGGGTCAAAAAGGTCGCGAAGGCGACCGGCGCGGCGGACGATCCGTATTTCCGCGAACGCCTTGCCGAGCTCGACATCGACACCATCGGTTTCGCCGCCATGTTCGCCCACGCGGCGGAGATCGCCAATGCCGAGCGCTCGCTCGGCCTCGATGCGTCGATCATGAAGATCAACGGCACCGAACTGCTTCAGCGCATCTGCGATCTGCTGCTGGAGGCCGCCGGCACGGACGCGGCGCTGATCGACCGCATAGACACCGAAGACGGCCCGATCGAGATCGCGCCGCTGTTCCTGCAGGTGCGCCGGGCGACGATCTATGGCGGGTCGAGCGAGATCCAGCGCAACATCCTGTCCAAGCGGGTACTCGGTCTGCCGGGGTGAGGACCTGCGTCACTCCTTTAGTCCCCTCCCCCTCGAGGCTGGAGCCGCGAAGCGGATGAAGCGGAGATCGCGTCTCGAAGGAAGCAGCCACCACAATCTGTGTGCTTCGTCACTGGACCGTTCCGCAGACTCGTCATAATTTGACGGCAGCAAAGGAACAGGCAGCATGACATCACGCACCCTGACTTTTTCGCGGCCATCGGCGTTCTCGCCGCCGCCGCAATGCCGGTGAAATCCGCCGATATCCTGCCGCTGATCGACGCCCACGTGCATTACAGCCACGACGCCTGGGACGGCCTGCCGCCACAGGAAGCCGCCGCCGTGCTGCGCCGCGCGGGCCTCAAAAAGGTGTTCGTGTCCAGTTCCAGCGACGACGGCACGCAGAAGCTCCGCGCCGTGGCGCCCGACCTGATCGTCCCCGTGCTGCGCCCCTATCGCAAGCGGGGCGAGCTCGGGACCTGGTTCAGGGACCCCACCGTGATCGAGCTGCTGGAAAGCCGCCTGAAGAAGGGCGGCTATGCAGGGATCGGCGAGTTTCACATTTTCGGCGAGGATGCCGACGGCGAGGTGTTCCGCAAGGTCGTGGAGCTTTCCCGGAAGTACAATGTGTTCCTGCACGCCCATTCGGACGCGAATGCCGTGGATCGCATTTTCCGCCAGTATCCCGGCGCAACCGTGCTGTGGGCGCATTCCGGCTTCGCCGAGCCCGACGCCCGCTGGCCGAGCGGATCGCCTGGAGGAACGCCGCCGAGTTGTCCGACTGGGCCCTGCAAATAAAGGAATAGTCATGCGTAAACTGCCCCTCGCCGCCGCTGCATTTGTTCTCGCCGGAACCGCCCCGGCGCTCGCGGAACATTGTCCGAAAGACATGCTCGCCGCGATGGAAAACCGGTTGAGCGCCGACGGCACCGCGGTCGCCTACAAGACCGACCCTGCCAAAATCGCCGTCGGCAAGCCCTTCAGCATCGAGGTCGTCGCCTGCGTCGATGGCGCCGCCGCGACCGCGCCAACGCGCATCCGCGTCGATGCCGGCATGCCGATGCACGGTCACGGCATGAACTACACGCCGAGCGAGAAAAAACTCGGCCCCGGCCATTCGAAATTCGACGGGATGGTTTTCCACATGCCGGGCGCCTGGCAGATCACCTTCGACGTCTACGAGGGAGACAAGTGCCGGCGTCTGACCGAAAAGGTCAAGATCGGGCGGTGAGTGTTCCCCGTCCCTTGCGACGCCTCCTTTGGCCGCTTCTTGCCGCCGGCTTCTTTCTGACCAGCGCCGCCGCTGCCGCAGACGCACCCGTCTCCTTCACCGACGACGAAAAAGCGCTGATCCTGTCGCACGGTCCGTGGCCGGTGAAAACCGGGCCGGACCCCAGCAACCGCGTATCCGGCGATGCGGCGGCCATCGCCTACGGCAAGGCGCTGTTCGAAAGTCCGGACCTCGCCATCGACCGGGGGCGGAGCTGCGCGACCTGCCACGTGCCGGAATTGGGCCACGGCGACGGCAAGCCGCTTGGGGTGGGCCGTGTCCGCGTCGACCGCAACACCATGCCGCTGTTCAATTTGCGCCTGAATACCTGGTACGGCTGGGACGGCAAGTCGGACAATCTGTGGGCGCAGTCGATCGCGCCGATCCTCGATCCGCGCGAACTGGGCATGACGCCCGAAGAACTCCAGCCGCGTATCGCGGAAACCCCTGCGCTGGCAAACCCGTACCGCGATATCTTCGGCGCGGACGTAACGGACCACGATGCCGAGACCGCGATGGTCAATATCGCCAAGGCGCTGGCCGCCTATCAGGAAACACTGACATCCGGCAGATCGGCGTTCGACCGGTTCCGGGACGCGCTGGCGGCGGACGATGCCGCCGAAATCGCGTCCTACCCGGCGGCGGCGCAGCGCGGTGCTAAGCTTTTCGTCGGGCGCGGGCGCTGCGATCTGTGTCATTTCGGCGCCAACTTCACCAACGGCGAGTTCCACGATATCGGCCTGCCGCATTTCCCGGAGCAAGGCCGCGTCGACAAGGGCCGCTACGGCGGCATCCTGGTGCTGCGGAGAAGCCGCTACAACCTGCTGGGCCCGTTCAACGACGATGCCGGGCGCACCACCGCCGGCTTCACCCGCCACGTGCGGCTGACCCAGCGAAACTGGGGCGAGTTCCGCGTGCCGAGTTTGCGCAACGTGACGCAGACCGCGCCCTATATGCACGACGGATCGAAGGCGACGCTGGCGGACGTGGTGCGCCACTATTCGGACATCCTCGAAGAGCGCCTGCACCAGGACGGCGAAAAACTGCTCCGTCCCCTGAACCTGACGGATGGCGAGATCGCCGATCTGGTGGCGTTTTTGCGGACGCTGTGAAGGCTGTTCGACACGATAATTTAACATATGTATAATACTGTAATCAGCGCATGGAGGGGCCGCATGGCGGATTCCGTAAAAATCAGAAAGATCGGGAACTCCCTTGGGGTGACTCTGTCGGATTCCGTACGAGCGCTGGGGCTGGAAGAAGGCGACAGCCTGTACGTCGTCCGGACCGAAACCGGCATCGAACTCACACCCTACGATCCGGATTTCGCCGAAGCGCTCGACACCGCGCGCGAGTTCATGCGCAAACATCCGAACGCGATGAAAGCTCTGTCTGAATGACGGTTGAAATCCGCTGGCTGACGCAGCGGATGGTGCAGGCGTTTCACCGCGAAACGCTTCTGAAACATGGCGGCGGGACAGGGCTGCGCGACGGAAAACTTCTGGAAAGCGCGCTCGCGCGGCCGCAGAACCGGGCGGCCTACGACACGGAAGCCACCGTTTTTGATCTCGCAGCGGAATACTGTGCCGGGATCGTCGGCAATCATCCGTTTGTCGATGGCAACAAACGCACCGGATTGCTGGCGGCGGTCGTCTTTCTCTCTTTCAATGGATACCGGCTGGACGCAGACGAAGCGGATATCGTCGCGACCATAGAAGGCCTGGCCGCCGGGCAGGTCGATGCCGAACGCCTTTCACGTTGGCTGGCAGACAATTCCGGATCGACGACGCCGTAACGTCCGATAAAATTCCTTCCTGCCTTGGTGGTTCCGCTTTCCGCCGTTAAAACATCGGATACTCACAGAACGGGGAGCCGCGACGGATCATGGGCCAGGTACGCAACATCCTTTTCATCATGTGCGACCAGCTGCGCTGGGACTATCTGTCGTGCAACGGGCATCCGCATCTGGACACGCCGCATATCGACGGGCTGGCCGCGAAGGGCGTGAATTTCGTCAACGCCTTCGTGCAGTCGCCGCTGTGCGGGCCGTCGCGCATGTCGTATCTGACCGGGCGTTACGTGCATTCCCACGGCGCGACGTGGAACGGGGTGCCGCTGTCGGTCGGCCAGACCAATATCGGCGACTTCATGCGCCCCCACGGCCTGCGCTGCGCGCTGGTCGGCAAAACCCACATGGAGCCGGACGAAGAGGGCATGAAACGCCTCGGCGTCGACAGGATGTCGGCGCTCGGCGTCCTCACATCGGAATGCGGGCTGGAACCGGTGGAGCGCGACGACGGGCTGTGGCCGGACAAGCTGGTCGATCCCAACTACGCCTATAACGAATATCTGAAATCGAAGGGCTACGACGGCGACAACCCGTGGCACGACTGGGCCAACGCCGCCGAAGGCCCCGACGGCGAGATCCTGTCGGGCTGGTATCTCAACTCCAATCACCTGCCGGCACGGGTGAAGGAAGAGGATTCCGAAACCCCCTATATGACCGGCCGCGCGATCGAGTTCATGGAGGAACAGGGCGACGCGCCGTTCCTGCTGCATCTGTCCTATATCAAGCCGCACTGGCCCTATATCGTCCCGGCGCCCTATCACGACATGTACGGCACCGACCAGGTCCTGCCGCCGGTGCGGGCCGAGGCGGAGCGCGACAACGCGCATCCCGTGCTGGCGGCGCATATGAAGCACACGGAAAGCCTGAACTTTTCCATGGACGACGTGCGCGCCAACGTGATGCCTGCCTATATGGGGCTGATCAAGCAGATCGACGACCAGATGGGCCGGCTGTTCGCGTGGATGGAACAGGCGGGGCGCATGGACGACACCATGATCGTTTTTACGTCCGATCACGGCGACTACCTCGGCGATCACTGGCTGGGCGAGAAGGAAATGCTGCACGAATGCTCCATCCGCGTGCCGATGATCGTCTACGACCCGGACCCGGCGGCCGATTCCACACGCGGCAGACGCGACGAAACGCTGGTCGAATCGCTCGACATGATCCCGACCTTTCTCGATGCGTTCGGCGGGCTGGTCGACAAGGAGCACCTGCTGGAGGGCGAGAGCCTACTGCCGGCCCTGCGCGGCCGGCAGGACGGTGCATTGCGCGACGCCGTGTTCGCCGAGATCGACTATGCCTTCAAACCGGCGCGCGTCTATGCCGGCAGAGAACCGGCGGAGGCGCGCGGCTACATGATCCGCACGGATCGCTGGAAATACCTGCTGTGGGAAGGCTACCGGTCGCAGCTGTTCGATCTGGAAAACGACCCCGACGAATTCGACGATCTCGGCGAAAGTGCCGACCACGCCGACATCCGCGCCGAGCTGCACGAACGCCTGTTCCGCTGGCTGCGCACCCGTGCGACCCGGATCACGATCTCCGAGGAAGCCGTCCGCAACCGCACCGGCGGCGCGCCCAAGCAGGGCATCATCATCGGCGAATGGTCGCCGGAAGAGACCATCAAGGGCGACCCGGACCCGGATTACTGGGTGGAGTGACGTACTTTCCCCGTCCTTCGAGACGCGGAAAGCTGTTTGAGACACGACCCAAAAAAATCGTCCCCTCCCCCTTGAGGCTGAAGCCGCAGAGCGGATGAAGGGGCCAGGGAGAGGGTGAATTAAGCCTGTCTCCCCCTCTCCCTAACCCTCTCCCCGCAGGGGCGAGGGGACACTTTCCTGAACGCGTTCCGAAGGATCAGACCCCCGCCGCTTTCCCGTCGGCGCGCGGGTCCGATCCGCCTTCCATCACCCCGTCCGGGCGCAGCGACACGCCGCCGGCATGACCCATCAGGTCCGAATAGGCGTCGATCACCTCGACGTCGTGGCCGGCGTCCTTCAGACCGGTCACCAGCCCATCGTCGAACCGGCTTTCCAGTTTCAGGTTGGTGCCCGTATCGCCCCAGGTGCGGCCCAGCAGGAAGCGCGGCGCGGTGATCGCCTGCTGCAGGGACTGGCCGAAATTCACATGCCGGGTATAGACCAGCGCCTGCGTCTGCGGCTGGCCCTCGCCGCCCATGGTGCCGTAGGACAGGATTTTGCCGTCCGCCAGCTCCGCCATGGCCGGGTTCAGCGTGTGGAACGGCCGCCGGCCGGGGGCGAGGCGGTTTACGTCGCCGTCTTTCAGCGAAAAGCTCGATCCCCGGTTCTGCCAGAGGATACCGGTGTCTTCGAGCACCACGCCGGAGCCGAATTCCCAGTAGATGCTCTGGATGAACGACACCGCGTTGCCGGCGGCATCGATGGCGCCCATCCAGATGGTATCGCCGTCCTTCGCCGGGATCGGCCAGGGCAGCGCTGTCTCCCTATCGATGTTGGCGGCGCGGGCGTCGAGATCGGCGTCGGTCAGAAAATCTTCCGGCGCAACTTCCATCGCCGCCGGGTCCTGCACATGAGCGTTGCGCACGATAAAGGCCTGCTTGATGCATTCGACCAGCCCGTGCATGTGGGCAAAGCCTTCCGCCTCGGTCACGCCCAGTCGGTCGAACAGGCCGAGGATCATCAGCGATGCCAGGCCCTGGGTCGGCGGCGGCATGTTCCATACCGTGCCGGTCGAGAGCCGCAGTTTCAGCGGCGCGAGCGTCAGCGCCCGGTGACGCGCCAGATCGTCGCCCGACACCGGCGATCCGGCGCGCGCCAGATCCGCCGCGATGGCCTCCGCCAGGGCGCCTGCGTAGAAGGTTTCAAAGCCGTCCGCCGCCAGTTTGCGCAAGCTGGCGCCGAGCCGGGGCTGTTTGAAGAGTTCGCCCTCCGCCGGGGGTATTCCGTTTGGCAGGAAACTCTCGTCGTAACCCGGCAATCCCCTGAGTTCATTCATTTTTTCGGCAGTCGTACGCGACTGGTTCCCGGTCGCCGGAAAGCCCGCCTGGGCGTGGTGAATGGCCGCTTCCAGCAGGTTTTCGCGGCTTTTCGTGCCGCCCAGTTGCGCCGCCAGGTCCAGCGCCGCCTGCCAGCCCGACAGGGTGCCCGCCACCGTATTGGCCGCCAGCGGCCCGCGCGCCGGGATCGCGTCATGTCCGGCCCCGGCGTACAGATCGTCGGTCGCGGCCGCCGCCGCGGCGCCGCAGGCATCGATGCCGATGGGGTCTTTGCCTGCCGGTTTGACGATCCAGAAGCTGTCGCCGCCGATGGCGTTCATATGCGGATAGACCACTGGGATCGCGGCCGCCATCGCGATCATCGCCTCGACCGCGTTGCCGCCGCTTCGCAGCACGTCGCGCCCGGCATCGGCGGCCAGGTGGTGGGGGGCGGTGACGATGCCGCCGGTGGCGCAGACGGAATTAAGCAATCTGAGACTCCCGCCCCGCTGCCAGATGGATTTCCGCCACCGGATGGTGCCCCGCCTCGAACACCGGGTGACGCAGGAACAGTTCGGGGTCGTGGCCGGGGACGATGCGGTCGGTATCGCCGTCGACGGCTTCGCGGATGGCGCGGTAGACCTTGATCAGGTTCCAGGTGTTGCCCTGCACATAGGCCGGCGGCCACATGCGCTCGATGTTTTCGTACCAGTAGACGCAGTCGCCGGCGACCACGTAAGGCCCGCCGGATGTCTGCACCTCCACCCACTGGCAGCCGAAGGTGTGCGATTCGTACGCCAGCCGGCACCACACGCCGGGGGCGAACTCGGTATCGCCGTCCAGCAGATTGACCCGCCCGGCGGCGAGCAGATCCTCGACCGCGTCCAGGTCCTTTTTCTGCATCGACGACAGCGGCCACATCGTGGTGTCCGACCCCAGCCCGCCCGGCAGCTCGTAGACCTTCTTCCAGCCCTCGTACTCGGCGCGCTGGACATGGAAGGTGGCGTTGGGAAAGCGGTCGAGATTGCCGGCATGGTCGAAATGCAGATGGGTCAGGATGACGTCTTCGATGTCGTCGGGCGCGAAGCCGACCTTGGCGAGGATCGTGTCCGGGTGTTCGACGTTCTCATAGGTCTTGCCGCTGGGCGACCAGTCGCCCTTCATGCCGGTGTCGATCAGGATCGGCCGCTCCGCCCCCGCCTCGCCGCCGTGGATCAGCGAATAGACCATGGGGTTGTTGATCCGGCCCTTGTTGGAATTGACCAGCGTGCCGCCGAAGAAATCCCGCGGCATGTCCGACCGCGCATAGCGGAACGCCCAGATGGTCCAGTCTGCAGTCATATATTTTCTCCTTGATTGCGGCGCCGGCGCGCGTCCACAGACATTACGGCACGATAATCACCGATCCCGTCGTCTTCCGCGCCACCAGATCTTCCTGCGCCTGAACGATATCGTCCAGCGCGTATTCCCGGCTGACGGAAATATCGAGAATGCCGTCGGCGATGGCGGCGAATACGTCTTCGGCCATGGCGCGCTTCGCCTCCGGCGTGCGCATGAAATGGGGCAGCGACACCTTGGCGAAGAACAGCGACTTCGAATTGAGCTGCATCGGATCGATGGGATCCAGCAGACCCGACATGTGCCCGTAATTGACCAAATATCCGGTCGGGCGCAGGGCGGCGACATTGGCGTCCCACACGTCTTTGCCGATGCCGTCATAAACGGCCGCGACGCCTTCGCCGCCGGTAATGTCGTTCACGGCCGCCGCGATATCCTCGGTCCGCGAATTGACGACATGCGCGGCGCCGCTGGCAGTGGCGACGGCTTTCTTGTCGTCGCTGCCGACCGTGCCGATGACGGTGGCGCCCAGTGCCTTCGCCCACTGGCACAGCAGCGAACCCATACCGCCCGCCGCGGTGTGAACCAGCACCGTGTCGCCGCTTTGCACGCGATAGGTCTGGCGCAGCAGATACTGCGCCGTCATCCCGCGCAGGAACGTGCCGGCAAGGTTTTTCGGATCGATGCCGTCCGGCACCGGCATCAGGGCATCCGCCGCGATGACGCGTTTTTCGGCATAGGCGCCGAGATTGAACATGTAGCAGGCGGTGTCGCCGGGTTTGAAATCCGTCACGCCGTCGCCGACCGCTTCGACCACACCCGCGCCGTCGAGCCCGACCACCGCGGGCAGTTCCGGTTTCAGGAAATATTTCCCTTCGCGCAGCATGGTGTCGGCGTAGTGCAGCGCCATGCCCTTCTGGTCGAGCAGCACTTCGCCGGGCCCCGGCGCGCCGATGTCATCGTCTTCGATGCTGAGCACGTCGGAGCCGCCGAATTCGTGGATGCGAACAACCTTTGTCATAAGCACGTCCCTTATAGAATGGTTATGTCGTCGGGCGATTTGCCGAACAACTGCCGGCAGGCGGCGCGGGCTTCCATTTCGGCCGCCTCGGCATCCGCCTGCGCCCCGCCCATATGCCTGCGTTCGCCGTCCAGCCAGATCGACCACAGCCAGTCGGTCGACCCGTCGCGCTGCGACCAGCGTTCTATCATCACCTCGATCATCGAATTCTTATGGAGAGCGCGGGATAGCGAGTCAAACCTGTGGACGGGTTTATCGCCGGTCTATCAGGTGAATGAACGATCCCATCACATTGCCCCGCCGCAGCCCCGCCGCGCCGAGATCGGTACCCGTGGCGTCGGATGCAGCGAACAGGCGGTCGGCCTCGCCTTCCGCCACGATGCTGGCATAGTGGAATTCGTGCGCGCCGTAGGCGGTGCCAGCGGACCCCAGCGGGGTCTCCTCGATCAGCGTCGCATCGCGGTATCCCAGATGCAGTTTGCGGTCGGCGAAGCTGGTCTCCAGCGGCAGCAGCCCGGCCATCGCGTGCGCGCACCCGTCGGCATCGGTCAGCGTTTCCCCAAGGACCATGAATCCGCCGCATTCGCCGTAGACGACCGCGCCCCGGTCCGCCGCCACGTTCAGGCCGGCAAGAAAGTTCCCCGCACCGGCCAACGTGCCGGCATGCAGTTCGGGATACCCGCCCGGCAGATACACGGCATCGGCCGCCGCATCGGGCGCTTCGTCGGCCAGCGGCGAAAACGGAACCAGCGCGGCATCCGCCGCGCGCCAGCCGTCGAGCACGTGGCGGTAGTAGAACTGAAACGCCTCGTCGGACGCCACCGCGATACGCGACCCGATGGGCGGCACCGGCTGCGGCGGCACGCCGCCGGGACGGGGACCGACCGGCGCCAGCAGATCGCGCAATGCCTGTATGTCGACATGCGACGCGACGAGATCGGCGGCGGCGTCGAGGAAATTTTCCAGCGCCGCCATTTCGCTCGCCTGCACCAGGCCGAGATGACGGTCGGGCACCGCGATGTCCGGCGTCCGCGGCACGCAGCCGAGGACTGGAATATCGAGCGGCGCGGCGGCATCTTTCAGCATGTCGGCGTGACGGGCGCTGCCGACCCGGTTGAAGATCACGCCCGCGACGGTGACGTCGTCGCGGAAGCTGGCAAAGCCGTGTACCGTGGCCGCCGCGCTCTGCGCCTGCGCGCCCGCGTCGACCACCAGAATGACCGGCAGACCAAGCGTCGCGGCCACGTCGGCGGTCGATCCGGACGCCGCGCCCGACGCACCTTTCGCGCCGTCGAACAGCCCCATCACCCCCTCGCCGAGCACAACCTCAGCATAGGCCGCGACCTGGCCGAACAGCTTGGCGACCGTGTCGGGCCGCATGGCCCAGCCGTCGATGTTCAGGCAGTGCCGCCCGCTGGCGGCGGTGTGAAACCCGGGATCGATATAGTCCGGCCCGACCTTGAAGGACGACACCGGCACGTTGCTGCGCGCGAATTGGCGCAGCAGGCCGAGGGTGATGGTCGTCTTGCCGCTGCCCGACGACGGCGCGGCGATAACGGCGCCGTGCATCGGCCCTTAACCGGTATTACGGACGGTTCGCGTGCCGAGCGGGTCGGCGGCCAGCATCCTGCCGCCGAGCGCGCCCACCCAGTCGAGACCGGCGCGCAGGCGCACGACCTCGCCGACGACGACCATGGCCGGCGGTTCGATATCGGACGTGGCCACGTCCTCGACGCAACGGCCGAGCGTGGTTTCCAGCACCGCCTCGTCGTCGAGCGTCGCCTTGGAGACAACGGCAACCGCTTCGTCCGGGTGGCGGCCGCCGTCGAACAGGCGCTGACGGATGGTCGCAAGATGCTTGATCGCCATATAGATCACCAGAACCGGCGAACCGGCCGCGAGGGCCTGCCAGTCGATCCCGTCCGGGATATCGCCCGACGCGCCGTGCCCGGTGATGAAGGTGACGGCGGAATTGGTTTCGCGGTGGGTCAGCGGGATTCCGG
>Ga0181577_10002485_pt1 | contig 14406 bp, 11 predicted proteins | sample 101ome_21_FD_132468 | JGI IMG/M metagenome (GOLD analysis project Ga0181577, IMG submission 132468) | Coastal salt marsh microbial communities from the Groves Creek Marsh, Skidaway Island, Georgia - 101413BT metaG (megahit assembly) | ecosystem: Environmental > Aquatic > Marine > Intertidal...
TGCCTACTGAGCGGCGAGGGCCTGGAAGAGCTGGATGCCTCCACCGCTAGAGCGGCACGCGCCTGGCGTGCCCGCAACTAGTACTGATCAATCTGAGCCAGTAACTCGTTGGTCTTTTCTTGCATCAATGCCGCGTCGCCACGGGACTCCACATTTAATCGAACCACCGGCTCTGTATTGGACATACGCAAATTGAAGCGCCAATCGGCATAAGCCACGCTCAAGCCATCAAGATGCTCAACCTGATCAGCCTCGGGGGCGTAGCGGGCTTCAATATGCGCAATCAGTGCAGAGGGGTCGGCCACGGTTCGATTGATTTCCCCCGAGCAAGGAAAGGCCCGCTCACGCTCGGCCACCATATCGGCCAGCGACAGGCCACGGCGGGACATCAAATCCGCCACCAGTAGCCAAGGAATCATGCCACTGTCACAGTAGGCAAAATCGCGGAAATAATGGTGCGCACTCATTTCGCCACCGTAGATGGCGTCGACCTCGCGCATACGCTCTTTAATAAACGCGTGGCCCGTGCGACTTGCCACTGGCTCGCCACCGGCATCACTCACAATGGCTTGTGTATTCCAGGTCAGTCGCGGGTCGTGGACAATGCGCTGGGGTCCGGTCTTGGTAAGAAAGGCGTCGGCCAATAAGCCCACTATGTAATAACCCTCGATAAAATTGCCGTCGCTGTCAAAGAAAAAGCAGCGATCAAAGTCACCGTCCCAGGCAATCCCCAAATCGGCACCCTGCTCACGAACAACAGCCGCCGTAGCTTCACGATTTTCAACCAACAACGGGTTGGGTACGCCGTTTGGAAAATGACCATCAGCGGCGTGGTGCACCTTGGTAAAACGCAATGGCAAATGCGGCTCCAGTGCATCAACCACTCGACCGGCACCACCGTTACCGGCATTACACACAATATGTAATGGCTTCAGTTCGGCTGCATCAATATAGCCCAACAGGTGCTCAACATAGGCGTCGGTGGTGCTAACAACCTCGTAGCTTCCCAACTCTGAGGCTGCCTGAAAGCCATTTTCCTCGGCGAGGCGGCGAATATCGGCAAGCCCTGAGTCACCCGATATCGGACGTGACCCCTCGCGCACGAACTTCATGCCGTTGTAATCCTTGGGATTGTGGCTGGCGGTCACGACAATGCCACCGCCCACGCCCAGATGCTTGGTGGCGAAGTAGATTTCTTCGGTGCCACACAGGCCAATATCAAGCACGTTGACGCCTTGTTCGCGCAACCCCTCCACCAGCGCAGCTTTCATGGCTTCACTGGTGAGACGGATGTCGTGTCCCACCACCACCGAGCCGGGTTCTATGACGCTGGCGTAGGCACGGCCTATTCGCCGCGCGATGTCCTCGTTGAGTTCATCGGGCACGCGCCCGCGTACATCGTAGGCTTTGAAACAACTGAGCTGCACGGCAATTCCCTTAGTTGTAGACGTTCTCGTAAACGAAATTGGTGGCCTCTACAAAGCCCGGCACACTGCCACAGTCAAAGCGGCGCCCCTCAAAGGCATAGGCCAACACGCCGCCCGCCTCGGCCTGAATTTGCAGCGCATCCGTCAGCTGCACTTCGCCGCCGAGCCCAGGGGGCAAGTCACGCAGGATATCGAATATATCCGGCGTCAAAATGTAGCGACCGATAACCGCCAAGTTTGAAGGCGCTTGATCTTGCGGGGGCTTTTCTACCATGCGTTCCACCCGCATCAGCTGATCATTAAGCTGCGTTCCCGCCACTACGCCGTAGCGATGCACCTCGGACAGGGGCACTTCCTGCACCGCCACAATCGAACACTGATGCTCACGATATAGGGCCGCCATTTGTGACAAGACACCCTCGCCGCCCAGATTCAGACACAAGTCATCTGATAGGACGACCCCAAAAGGCTCATGACCGATCAAAGGCTCGCCCGTTAACACCGCGTGACCCAGGCCTTTCATTTCACGCTGCCGAACCAAGGTAAAGACTCCGTTATCGATAACGTCCCGAATACCGGCCAACATGCCCTCTTTTGAGGTACCGGCAATTTGATGCTCGAGCTCGTAGGAAATGTCGAAGTGATCGGCAATGGCGCGTTTACCTCGGCCGGTAACCAGGGCGCAGTTGCTCATGCCCGCCTCCAATGCCTCTTCAACGCCGTATTGCACCAGCGGCTTATTGACCACGGGTAGCATTTCTTTGGGCATACTTTTGGTAGCAGGTAAAAAGCGGGTACCGTAACCGGCGACCGGGAATAAACATTTTCGGATCATGAAAGGCTCCTCTGGCCGTTAACGGCCGTAATCGTCTTCAAAGCGCACGATATCGTCTTCACCGAGATAACTGCCTGATTGCACTTCAATCAGTTCAACCGGGGTATCGGTGCGATTTGCCAAACGGTGACGGGCACCCTGTGGGATATACGTGGATTGATCTTCAGACAGATCAAAGACCTCATCTTCGCGGGTTACCTCAGCCACACCGGACACCACAATCCAGTGTTCGGCACGATGGAAGTGCTTCTGCAATGACAGCTGTTGACCGGGGTTAACCACAATCAATTTGACCTGAAAGCGCTCGCTAATAATCAGTGACTCGTAAGAACCCCATGGCCGAAAAACCTTGGCGTGCACATCGGCTTCGCTGCGGTTGGACGTTTTCAGAGCCGTGACCAATGACTTGACGTTTTGCACCCGATCTCGCCCCGCAACCAGCACGGCGTCGGCGGTTTCGACTACCACCAGATCATCGATACCGGTTGTTGTCACCAGCCTTGACTCACTGCGAACATAACTGTTGCGCGTATCCTCAGCCAGCACATCCCCTTCGAGCACGTTGCCGGCACTATCGGCACTACCGATATCCCACATTGCCGACCAGGCGCCGACATCACTCCAGCCACAGTCTAGAGCGACCACGGCACCGGCATCGGTATGTTCCATAACCGCGTAATCAATGCTGTCAGAGGGACAAGCCGCGAAAGCCTCGGTATTGGGCCTGAGAAAATCACGATCGGGTTCCGCCGATGCCATGGCGGCCTCGCAGTGGCGCGCCATCTCCGGCTGAAACTGACTCAGCGTGGCCAAATACCGATCGGCACGAAACAAAAACATGCCACTGTTCCAGAGAAAGTTTCCAGATTCGACATAATCCTGCGCGGTTTTAGCATCGGGCTTTTCAACGAACTCGGCCAACACACTGATACCCGGCCCCCGCTCATCACCACAGCGAATGTAGCCGTAGCCTGTTTCGGGTCGCTCGGGCACCACGCCAAAGGTCACCAGAGACCCCGATTCGGCAATAGGCATTGCAGACGCCACTTTGGCGACAAACTCAGCCGGGCGCGCCACATGGTGATCTGCCGGCAATACCAACAGAACCGCGTTAGGATCCTGCAATAACGCGGCATGGGCGGCTAAGGCTATAGCCGGTGCGGTATTGCGCCCCTCGGGCTCCAAAATAAGTGCCGAGGCGGTGGTGTCAATTTCCCGCAGCTGCTCGGCCACCATAAATCGATGCGCCTCATTGCAAACCACAATCGGCGCTTCGGCTTGCAGACCCTGTGTACGCAAGCAAGTGGACTGGAGCATCGAATGTTCACCACCTAAAGGCAGGAATTGCTTGGGGCGACCCTCGCGGGACACGGGCCAAAGCCGGCTGCCGACGCCGCCGGACAGAATAACGGGGAAAAGCACAGGATTGATCCAAATGATGTATTACAGCCGCATGATACCCCACAGCGACGGGCGAGTTCACTCAAGAGGCGTAAATACGTGCCGCCAACCATTCGGGTTGGTTACTGGACATGTTCAGGACAACAATTACAATTGGCGTTTGCTGCACGCTTAGCCAAGTAAGGCGTGCCTTTATCAGGCGCGGGCAAATGCGCACGAGGTGGCGGCTTCGACCCGCACCGCAATACCCACGGGACTGGAAACCCTATGACAACCCCTTTTGTTGGCAAATCCGCCTACTCTAAAGATGAACTGGTGGCCTGCGGTATGGGCGACCTGTTCGGCGCTGGCAATGCGCAACTGCCGGTGGACAACATGCTCATGCTGGATCGCATCATCGAAATCAACAGCGATGGCGGTGAGTTCGGCAAAGGCGAGATCCGCGCTGAGCTCGATATTCACCCCGATTTGTGGTTTTTTGCCTGCCACTTCCCGGGTGATCCGGTTATGCCGGGCTGCTTGGGTCTGGACGCCATGTGGCAGCTGGTCGGCTTCTTCTTAGGTTGGCGCGGCAACCCGGGCAAGGGGCGGGCGCTGGGCTCGGGCGAGGTGAAGTTCACCGGTCAAATTTTGCCCAAACACAAACAAGTCACGTACCACATTCAAATGAAGCGGGTAATCGAACGCAAGCTGGTCATGGGTATTGCCGATGGCAGTGTTGCGGTGGATGGCAAAGTCATTTACACCGCCAGTGATCTTCGCGTTGGCCTGTTCCAATCAACGGATAACTTCTAATGAGTCAACGAGTTGTTATTACCGGCTTGGGCATCGTGTCCTGCCTGGGCACCGATGCGGACGCGGTTACCGAGTCCCTGCGCGAGGGCCGCTCGGGCATTAGTCTGTATCAACCGCATATCGACAATGGCATGCGCTCACACATTGCCGGCAAGCCCGACATTGAATTAGGCGAGCACATTGACCGCAAGCAGTGGCGCTTCATGGGCGATGCGGCGGGTTATGCTTACCTTTCGATGCAACAAGCCATCGCCGACGCCGGATTGACAGAGGAGCAAGTCTCCAATCCTCGCACCGGCATCATTGCCGGCTCCGGTGGCGCGTCCTCGGCAAGCCAAGTGGAGGCCGCCGATATTCTACGCAGCAAGGGCCTGCGGCGCGTGGGCCCCTACCGCGTAACTCAGACCATGGGCAGTACGGTATCAGCTTGTCTGGCCACGCCCTTCAAAATCAAAGGGGTCAACTACTCTATTTCCTCGGCTTGCTCGACCAGTGCCCACTGCATTGGCAACGCCATGGAGCAGATTCAGCTGGGTAAGCAAGATGTGGTGTTTGCCGGCGGTGGTGAGGAACTCGACTGGACCCTGAGCTCGCTATTTGACGCCATGGGTGCGCTGTCCACCCAATACAATGACCGACCCGAATGCGCATCTCGGGCCTATGACGCTGACCGTGACGGTTTTGTGATTGCTGGCGGTGGCGGCATGGTGGTCCTCGAATCGCTGGAGCATGCGCAAGCACGGGGCGCCAAAATCTATGCCGAGATTGTGGGCTACGGCGCAACCAGCGACGGCTACGACATGGTAGCTCCCTCGGGAGAAGGTGCCGTGCGCTGTATGCAACAAGCCCTAGCGACGGTTGAGGGAAATATCGATTACATCAACGCGCACGGCACCAGTACGCCGGCAGGGGACATCCAGGAACTCAATGCGGTCAAGGCCGTCTTCGGTGATAGCGGTGACGGACCCTGGGTGGGATCCACCAAGTCCCTAAGCGGCCACTCGCTGGGCGCCGCGGGCGTACAGGAGGCCATCTATTCGCTGCTGATGCTTCAGGAAGACTTCGTGGCCGCATCCGCCAACATCGAAAATCTCGATGACGGTGCCAACGGCATGCGGATCGCACGCGAAAAAATGGATAACGCCGGCCTGACTCGGGTTATGTCCAACAGCTTCGGTTTTGGCGGTACTAACGCCACCTTGGTATTCCAGCGCTTCAGCGACTGACGCAAGGCAGTTGGCTTACAGCCCTCACCACGCGGTGAGGAAATCCCCCATGAGGATCACTTCTATGGGGTCGCCCGGCGCAAACGTTGCTCCCACAGGCACTACCGCCAATGCATTGGCCCGGCTCACGCTACTCAGGACACCGCTACTTTGATCCCCGCAGAGCTCAGCGCGCAGCCGTCCCTGCTCAGTTACGTTAACGCGTAAGTATTCCTCGCGCGTACCGGGTTTTGACACGGCAAAGCCCGCCTCCGCCGTTAACCTTCGAGGCCCTGAATTGTGCGCACCTTGGGCGCGCAATAACCACGGTTTTACCACCAAACCAAAGGTTGCCCAAGCCGATACCGGATTACCCGGCAGTCCGAACACCGGACAGCCACAGACCTGACCAAAAGCCAGGGGCTTGCCCGGCTTAATCGCCAATTTCCAAAGTTTCAGCTCACCACGCGCTTCGATTTGTCCGCGTACATGGTCCTCTTCCCCCACTGAAACACCGCCACAGGTAATCAGACAATCCGCCTCCCGGGCGGCTCGCTCCAGCGCAGCACCAATCACCTGCGGGTCATCAGGTAGGGCGCCGCGATTAATCACCTTGACACCTAAAAGTGCTAACTGCGCGGCAAGCTGGGTGCTGTTACTGTTATAGATCTGCCAGGGTTGGAGAGGCTCTCCGGGCTCCACCAGCTCATCGCCGCTGGTCATGATCGCCACGCGAAGACGCCGATAAACCGGCAACTGGCGAAGCCCAACAGAGGCGGCCAGCCCAAGATCTTGGGGTGTTAGCCACTGCCCAGCCGACAAGATCTCCGATTGGGCCACAATATCGGCACCGCGATAGCGCACGTGTTGCCCCTGCGTCACGCAACCCAAGATAGTCACTTGATCAGCGTTTTGTTGAGCATCTTCTTGCATCACCACGGTATCGGCACCCGGCGGCATCATGCCGCCGGTGAAGATTCGCGCCGCCGTCCCCGGTTGTAACGTCGCTGCTGGGGCGCCCGCGGGAATACGCTGGGAAACGGTCAGCGTGCCGGGCAAATCAGCCGCGCGCACCGCGTAACCGTCCATGGCACTGTTATCAAAAGACGGCACATCGACATCGGCCTGCACCGGTTCGGCGAGAACCCGACCGAGGGCATCGCCAAGATCCACGTACTCAACGTTTGGGACTGGGGGCGCCCATTCGATTAATTGCGTTAGTGCCTCGGCTAAGGGAGTCAGCGCCATGCCTCAGTGTCCGCGTAACACGCCGACGAAGTTACACGGCTTGTGTCGACTGTCCAGCTGCTCACACAAGACACTGTTCCACGCGGTGCGGCAGGCACCGGTCGAGCCCGGCATACAGAAAATGACGGTGCGATTGGCGAATCCAGCCACCGCCCGCGACTGCACAGTTGAGGAGCCAATCTCGTCGTAAGAGACCTGACGAAAAACTTCGCCGAACCCCGGAATGTCTTTGTCAAACAAGGGCAGCATGGCCTCCGGTGTGGAATCACGACCGGAAAAACCGGTGCCGCCGGTGATAAGCACGGCCTCAACCGACGGCGATGCGATCCACTGAGACACAACGGCTCGAATGGCATAAATATCGTCTTTAACAATGGCTCGCTCGACAAGCTGGTGGCCCGCCGACTCGGCCGCATTGACCAAGAAATCACCCGAGGTATCGGTCTCTGGCGTACGCGTATCGCTCACAGTTAATACGGCAACGCCCAAAGCTTCTAAGGCTGCGTCAGTCATACGTTGTTGTCCGCACAATAAAGTTCTATGTATCGACGCACGGCGCGCTCTACAAATTCGCGCCAATGCCGTCGTTGAATGCCGAATTGATGGCGAATAGCTGAGCAATCCAGAGACCGATTGACCCAACTCTCTGGCGAGCGCGTGTCCTCTACCAACAGGTTGACCACGTCGCCAAATTCCGGAAACTGAGACGCACACGCTATCACCGACTCGGCAAAGGTGTAGTAACCGGTATCGCCCTCACTACCATAGTGATAAAGCCCGCGTGTGGGCGCCCCAACACTGATCTGGTCGATCACCCCCGCAATGACACGAGCAACCTCAGCCGCGTGCACCGGACAGTCACGACGATTATCGGTAACGTAGACCTTTTTTCCCTGCCGCAACCGCTCCAGCATGAGATGAAACAATCCGGGGGCTCTCCCAGAAAAGACCACACCCAGACGCAGAACAAATAACGGTCCGATTTGATCCGCCAAAGTGCCTTCGATTTCTGCCAGGGCGCGCCCGGTAGGCTCGACGGCGTCGGCGATATCGCCCTCGCGGTAGGGCCGCTTCAACTGACCGGAAAAGACCTGGGAGCTAGACAATAAAAAATAACGGCAATCTCGCCGGGCCACCTGCGCCCCCAGCCAGCGGGACCGTTCAATGTCGGGCTGACCCACTGGGTCGTTGCCCTCGATCAAGCTGATCATGCGGGCATCGATAACCATATCGGGCTCGGTGGAGGACAGTAATTTCTTTACCTGCCGCTCACGCTTCCAGCGCACGGCCTCTAGCGGCAACAGGACCAGCTCATGCCGCTTCAGTGGCGGAATAAAGGCCCGCAGTGAGTAGCCAACGGGGGTATCGGACCCCAATAACAAGATGCGCATGGGCTTGCGCCTACCGCCTGACGAAAGCGTTTAAAACGGAATGTCGTCGTCGATGGGATCGAGGCCACCCGCCGCCGGGGCCGGGCTGGGCGCCGCCGCAGGTTGGTAATTACCGCCACCGCCGCTCATGTCGCCACCCATGCCACCACTATAGCCACCATCACCACCGGCGCCACGGCTATCTAGCATCTGCATTTCATTGGCCACAATCTCAGTGCTGTAGCGGTCCTGACCCGACTGATCCTGCCACTTGCGGGTACGCAACGAGCCCTCGACGTAGACCTTAGAGCCCTTGCGCAGGTATTCCGCCGCAATTTCCGCCAAGCGATTAAAGAACACCACCCGGTGCCATTCTGTGCGCTCCTGCTGCTGGCCGGTGTTCTTATCCTTCCAGGTTTCAGACGTCGCAATACTGATGTTGGTCACGCCGCCACCTGAAGGGAGTACCCGATGCTCGGGATCGTTCCCCAAGTTGCCGACCAAAATCACTTTGTTAATGCCACGAGACGCCATGTTTTTCTCCAAATAGCCACGAGCGGACACCTGCTCGCCGATGTTCATCTTGAGCCCCGACTATAGCAACGCGCGCCAGCTTAGGCGACTGTTGCGCGCGATCAGGACGAGTTTAACTTGGGGTTGATGGAGAAACGCGCAAGCGGTTGAGCGCCGCCAACCAAAACAGCGCAATGCCCAAGCAACTGGCCACCAACAATCCAGGACCGCCGGCATCCACGGCGAGTCCGCCCAGCGCACCGCCCAAAAAAATACCGCCAAATTGGGCGGTAGCAAAAACGCCCATAGCAGTACCGCGCTGCTCACCGGGTGCAAAAAGCGACACCACCGCTGGCAGGAGCGCCTCAAGGGCATTAACCCCGATAAAAAATAGCACCAGGCCCGCCGCCAACGGCCAGATACCCACCCCTTCCAAGGCCAACCATTGCCCCAAGACAAAGGCGATAACGGCCAACATGAGGGGCCGACGCGGATCCTGACCACTGCGGCCCCAGCGCATAAGACCCAAGGCCGGCGGCAGCGACAATACCACCGCCACCAGATACAGCCACCAGTGGCTGTCTACCGCCAGCGATGCCGACTCGACCAGCCGCCCGGGTACGACTAAAAATGTAGCCATGAGCATGGCGTGTACCAAGCCAATGCTGACATACAAGATGGGGAGCGGCCCGCCTAATACGTGGCCCACTTGCAACCGACCACCCTCTGGATCGTCAACGCGAACCCGCCCCGCCGGTAAACCCACCATCACCAGTAACAGGGCAATGCCAGACAACCCAGCGATGGCCATAAACACGCTCTCAAGCCCGCCCCGCGCAGCCAACAAGGGTCCCAACACCAGGGCGGCCATGAAGGATAGTCCAACACTTGCACCGATAAACGCCATGGTTTTGGTTCGTTGGGATTCCCGTGTGCAATCGGCGGCGAGTGCACTTAATGCCGCCGCGATAGCGCCACAGCCCTGCACCGCCCGGCCAATAATGACGCCCGTTATTGAATCGGCAGTGGCCGCAATGACAGAGCCCAACGCCAGTGATAACAAACCCGCCACAATAATGGGGCGCCGACCAATGCGGTCAGAGAGCCAGCCCAGTGGAATCTGCAAAGCCGCCTGGGTCAGACCGTAAGCACCCAAGGCCAGCCCCACCGTGGCCGTGGTGGCACCCATTAGATCTCGGGCGTAGAGCCCCAGTAACGGCAGCACCATGAACAGGCCCAGCATTCGCACGCTGTATATCGCCACCAGCGCAGCCACGGCGCGGCGTTCAGAGGGAAGGTATGCAGAAGGGGAGTTCACAGCGGTAAAAGCTTCGCAAAAGCGTAGTCTACCACGACAGTTTTTTGGCGACGGCTATATTCGAACATCGTTTTCAGCACCGATTGCGTATACTTACCGGTTAGCATGCAAAGAGAGTTATTTTGATGGATACCATCCAGGTCAGAGGCGCACGTACCCACAACCTGAAAAACATTGACCTGGACATTCCCCGCGACAAATTAGTGGTCATTACCGGTTTGTCGGGATCAGGTAAGTCCTCGTTGGCGTTCGACACCCTGTATGCCGAGGGCCAGCGCCGGTATGTGGAGTCCCTGTCGACCTACGCCCGGCAATTCCTATCCATGATGGAAAAGCCCGATATCGACCACATCGAGGGCCTGTCACCGGCGATCTCGATTGAGCAGAAATCAACTTCGCACAATCCGCGCTCTACCGTGGGCACCATCACCGAGATCTACGACTATCTGCGATTACTGTTCGCCCGGGTTGGCGACCCGCGCTGCCCCACCCATAACCTGTCACTAAAAGCCCAAACCGTGAGCCAAATGGTCGATACGGTGCTGGCCCAACCCGAGGGTAGCAAGCTAATGCTGCTCGCACCGGTTGTACGCGATCGCAAAGGCGAACATTTACACATCTTCGAGCAGCTTCGGGGAGGTGGTTTTATTCGCGCTCGCGTGGACGGGATTTTGGTCGACCTCGACGACGTGCCCGCCCTCGACAAGAAACGCAAACACAGCATCGACGTGGTTGTGGATCGTTTCAAAGTGCGCGACGACTTAGGGCTTCGTCTCGCCGAATCCTTTGAAACCGCCTTGGAGTTAACCGACGGCCTGGCCGCCATTGCACCGATGGACGGTGAAGGCGACGAGATTTTGTTCTCGTCTCGCTACGCCTGCCCCGAGTGCGGTCATGCCATCAACGAGCTTGAGCCACGCCTGTTCTCATTTAATAACCCCGCCGGTGCCTGCGCGGGCTGTGACGGCCTGGGTGTTACCCAGTATTTTGACCCCGACCGGGTGTTAACCCACCCCGAGGCCAGCCTTGCCGCCGGTGCGATTCGTGGTTGGGATCGGCGCAACGTCTACTACTATCACTTGCTCACATCACTGGCAGATCATTACGGATTTGATATTGATCAACCGTTTGAGAAGCTGAAGAGAAAACACCGCGACATTATTTTGCACGGCAGCGGTGACGAGGAAATTGAATTCGCCTACGTCAATGATCGCGGCACGGTGTTCCGACGTCGCCATACCTTTGAGGGCGTTTTGCCCAACATGGAACGACGCTACCGTGAGACCGAGAGCCAATCGGTACGTGACGAACTTTCAAAATACGTCTCCAACGCTCCCTGCCAGAGCTGCGAGGGCACGCGGCTTTGTGCCGATGCCCGCGCGGTCTATGTTGATGAGCGCACGCTGCCAAGTATTACCCACCTACCTGTAGGTGAAGCCCAAGATTATTTCGACCAACTGAAGCTGCCTGGCCGTCAGGGCGAAATTGCCGATAAGATCTTAAAGGAGCTCAGGGCGCGCTATCGCTTTTTAGTGGATGTAGGCCTCAACTACCTCACCTTGGATCGCAGCGCCGAAACCTTGTCCGGTGGCGAGGCTCAGCGCATTCGACTGGCTTCGCAAATTGGTGCGGGTTTGGTGGGTGTAATGTATATCTTGGATGAGCCCTCCATAGGCCTGCATCAACGGGACAACGAACGCCTGCTTAGGACCTTAATCCATCTTAGGGATTTGGGTAACACAGTGTTGGTAGTGGAGCACGATGAAGACGCCATTCGCAGTGCCGACCATATTATTGATATTGGTCCCGGTGCCGGCGTCCACGGTGGCGAGGTCGTGGCCTCTGGCCCTCTACAACGTATTACAGACAATCCCGATTCGCTGACAGGGGCCTATTTATCGGGCAAGCGCGCCATTGAAGTACCCAAAAAACGCCACCAACGTGACCCCAAGCGCTCACTGGTATTAAGCGAGGCCTGCGGCAATAATTTACAGGCGGTTACGCTGGATCTCCCGATTGGCTTGCTGACTTGTGTCACGGGTGTCTCAGGTTCGGGCAAATCCACGCTGATTAATGGCACGCTGTATCCCCTGGCAGCCACCGCGTTGAATGGTGCTACAACCCTGACCGCCGCCAAACACGGCTCGGTTAGCGGGCTTGAGCACTTCGATAAATGTATCGATATTGATCAGAGCCCCATTGGACGCACGCCGCGCTCCAACCCGGCCACCTACACCGGTATTTTCACGCCCATACGAGAGCTATTTGCGGGCACCCAAGAAGCCCGCTCGCGCGGCTACAAGCCAGGTCGATTCAGTTTCAACGTCCGCGGCGGTCGTTGCGAGGCGTGTCAGGGTGATGGCGTGACCAAGGTCGAAATGCACTTCCTGCCCGACATCTACGTGCCCTGTGATGTTTGTAAAGGCAAACGCTACAACCGCGAAACCTTGGAAATTCGCTACAAGAGTAAAAACATCTTTGAAGTCTTGGACATGACGGTTGAAGATGCCTTGGGCTTTTTCGATGCGGTACCTGCGATTCACCGAAAACTCCAAACCCTGGTCGATGTGGGGCTGTCATACGTGCGCTTGGGACAAGCGGCGACCACCCTCTCGGGCGGCGAGGCTCAGCGGGTCAAATTAGCCAAGGAGCTATCAAAACGCGACACCGGCAGCACGCTCTACATTCTGGATGAACCCACCACCGGGCTGCACTTTGAAGATATTCGGCAGTTGCTCGAGGTCCTTCATCGTCTGCGTGATGGCGGCAACACGGTAGTCATCATTGAACACAATTTAGATGTGATCAAGACCGCAGACTGGCTCATTGACTTGGGTCCCGAAGGCGGCTCAGGTGGCGGTGAGATCATTGCCACCGGCACACCTGAGGACGTGGCGGCCAACCCCCTCTCCCACACCGGCCGTTTCCTAGCACCCCTCTTGGGCATACAATCACCTAAAGCAGGTACGGCAGGCAAAGCAGCAAAGCCCGCTAAGAAGCGCAGACCTGCCAGTGTAAAAGGCAAAGCCGCTTAAACCGCACCTAAGTCGCTTCGAAAATGCCGTAGGGTAACGCCCGCGGCATGCTTTGCTCAACGCCTGTACCAGCGCCCTGCCACCCCCGCAAACGGCGCTGCCCTCTCGATTCGACCTACCCCTCTGGGGACCTTGTATTGCCAGGCAAAAGGGGGCAACCTCGTAGTTAATAAAAATCTCTAACTAACAATAACGATCGCGAGGTGTACCGTGAACGCCGCACTCCCCGACCCCATTGCCAGCCCCCTCGAAGACATTGATGTCAGCGATCCCCGTTTATACCAGCGCGATGCCTGGCGCCCGTATTTCGAACGCTTGCGCAACGAGGATCCGGTTCACTGGACCGAAAACGAGACCTTTGGCGGCTTCTGGTCGGTGACCCGCTTTGAGGACATTGTAGCGGTCGACGGGAACCACACTGATTTCTCATCGGAACCGGCAATCACCATTGGCGACTACGGCGACGACGTACCGGTTCGACAGTTCATCGCGATGGATCAGCCGCGTCATGATGTTCAGCGCCGTGCAGTCCAGGGTGTGGTGGCGCCACGCAACCTCGCCGATCTCGAGGGCCTCATCCGTGGCCGCGTCTGCGACATCCTAGATAACCTCCCGGTGGGCGAGCGCTTTGACTGGGTCGAGGCTGTGTCTAAAAATTTGACCACGCAAATGTTGGCCACCATTTTCGATTTCCCGTTCGAAGATCGGGCCAAATTGCCCTACTGGTCTGATATCGCCACCGCCGAACCCAATATCGCCGGCGGTGACGCCAATATTGAGGAGCGAACGGCGGCACTGCATGAGTGCTTGGCCACCTTCACCCAGCTGTGGCACGAACGCAAAAACAACCCACCAGGCACCATGGATCTCATTAGCCTCATGGCCACCAATCCGGATACCGCGGATATGGTGAACGACCCTATGGAGTACCTAGGTAACATTATTCTTCTGATTGTGGGTGGCAATGACACCACGCGCAATTCCATCTCGGGCGGGGTGGTGGCACTAAACCAATACCCCGAAGAATACGCCAAACTCCGCGCCAACCATAGGCTCATTCCGTCCATGGTTTCGGAAATCATTCGCTGGCAAACCCCACTCATGCACATGCGTCGCGTGGCCAACCGCGATATCGAACTGGGCGGGAAAACCATCCGCAAGGGTGACAAAGTGGTGATGTGGTACCTCTCGGGTAACCATGACGAGACCGCCATCAGTGACCCCAATCGATTAATCATCGACCGTGAGAACCCCCGCAA
>Ga0181577_10002488_pt1 | contig 14398 bp, 12 predicted proteins | sample 101ome_21_FD_132468 | JGI IMG/M metagenome (GOLD analysis project Ga0181577, IMG submission 132468) | Coastal salt marsh microbial communities from the Groves Creek Marsh, Skidaway Island, Georgia - 101413BT metaG (megahit assembly) | ecosystem: Environmental > Aquatic > Marine > Intertidal...
GACCGTTCTCAAGTTCTTCGCTTGAATCTCGCTGGTAATCCAATTGAATGGCTTACCTGGCAGGAAGCCACTACCCTCTACGCTCGTGAACTCGTAACCTGGACCCTTGGAGACACCATCAGAACCATCTGGGGTGGAACTTCACGTTTCAGTGGCGAACGCAGCTTTATCAAGCTACACAGTATCATTGCCTGCGCTGGTGACGTGCATCATAACTATTCAAAAAAACCAGCCCTGAACAACAGAATATTATTCCGCCGGGATCAGCACTTATGCATGTATTGTGGTAAGGAATTCCTAGACAAAGATCTGAGTTGTGATCACATCATGCCAACGTCCCGCGGCGGGAAAAATATCTGGACCAACGTCGTGGCGGCCTGTCGGCGCTGCAATCACTTTAAACAGGATCGTACGCCTGAAGAAGCCCATATGCAGCTACTGGCATTACCTTTTGAACCGAATCCTGCTGAATATCTGGCACTGATGAACAGTTCCAGGATTCGTGCCGATCAGATGGAATTTCTCAAATCACAGTTTTCCAAAAACTGTCGTTTGCAGTAAGTCGCGAACAACCTTTCCTACACCAAAAATTTCTGAACAATTTTGATGAACTGCTCAGGTTTTTCATTATGCACCCAATGACCCGCATTACTTACAACTTTAACGCTGGCATTGGGAAATTGCGCTAGAGTTTGCTCCTTATACTCCGGCAACAAATAGGAAGAACGTTCACCTTTTACAAAAAGCGTGTCACCTGAAAACTGTCGGGAAGTCGTTTGCCAGCCTTTCAGCAAGGTGTAATCCTTCGCAATGACAGGCAAGTTCATACGCCATTGAAATTCACCTGAACTGTTTCGCTGCAGATTTGTTAGTAAAAAGTCTCTTATTGCTTTATCCGGGACATCTGCCTTTAACAAGCTATCTATTTGTTGACGGCTTGTTGCTGCTTCCAGATTAATTTTCAACAAGGCATTTAATTCCTGGTTCGGCCCATTATCCAATTCCTCTGTATAAGCTACCGGCGCAATATCAACCACAACCAGCTTATTAACCCGCTCCGGAGAGTTCAGGGCAAGCTGCATTGCTATTTTGCCTCCCATGGAATGTCCGATGAAATCGGCATTTGAGATAGCCAGGGCATCCATGGTTTGGGCAATGTCTTCAGCCATTTCCGGATATGACATACTGTCAGCATGCGGAGAACGTCCATGGTTACGCGCATCAAAGCCATAAACCTTAAAATCATCGGCAAAGACTTTAGCCTGGGTAGTCCAGTTGCCATGCTGCCCGAACAGGCCATGTAAAATGATTAAAGGTTTTCCTGCAGTGGAGTATTGCTTATAAAAAAGCTGCATAAAAAACTGACTTAAAAATTCTCTTTGATATAAGCAAGGACATCCTCGTGATGGGATTTGGTATTCACTTTTTCCATGATGTGCTTAAGCTTGCCATCTTTATCAATAATAAACGTCATACGGTTTATCCCCATGTACTCTTTACCCATAAATTTCTTCAAACCCCAGACACCATATTTATCGGCCACGGCATGGTCTTCATCGGATAAAAGCGTAAAGTTCAGCTTATCTCTTTCTTCAAACTTGGCCAGACGTTTAGGCGCATCAATACTGACGCCCAACACTTCAACACCCAGCTTCTTCAGTGCTTTTTCACTATCACGAATACCCTGTGCCTGGACCGTGCAACCGGGCGTCATTGCCTTGGGATAGAAATACAACACAACAATCTTGCCTTTGTAGTCACCTAAACTGTGTTTTTTTCCATGCTGATCTTCCAGTGTAAAAGCCGGGGCTTTATTGCCAATCTTGGGTAATGCCATAAATTCCTCCTTAGTCAGTTTCTGTTAATTCAGACAACGCTGAATCGATATCTATATCGGGATAAGTCTCGGCGAACAGGCTGCATTCCTGTTCATAAGCCTGGGTATTTCCCGCTTCTGTTAAACGCTGGATTTCAGCTAACCAGCTGTCCGGATTTTGCCGGTAACTGAAATCTGCTGCCGGTGCCAGACTTGCTGCCATTTCCAGCTGCGCTGCAGGCTGCTCTAACCCGCCAAGATCAGATTCCGCTTGAGTAGAAAATGCGGCAGCTTCCTCTAGGTTAGCTGATTCGGCCTGGCGTTCCTGTATCAGGGTTCTGCTTCTCTCCAGACGCGCTTCTGCAGCTACGGCATCTGCATTGGTCTCTGCACTTTGTATATTTGCAGTATTTACGGTGTTTACCGTATTTGGATTGCCGTCAGTCTGAAGAAGCGGCGCTGCTTCGTCAGCACTGACTGTTTCGTCTGTTGGCATATCCGATAGCTGAATAGATAATGCTTCAATCTCGCCAATCTCATTTTGCAACAGTTCAGCTTCATTATTTAAAAACAAAGAGACCGCTAACACGGCCACGCAAATACTGGCAGCAATGGAGTAAGCCTGCAAGGGAATGGTTTTCTTAGGAATCGCCTTGTCTGCTACCGATTCACGGGCAGCCTGCAAGATGGCCGCATCAAGTGCTGCAGAAGGTTTTTCATCAGACACCGACTGGTAAGTGGCAGAAACTTGATCAGTGCCCTCTAAATAATCCTGTAAATTTTTATCTTCTGAGTCTTTCATATTTTGTTCATTACAACTTCAGATTCATCATTACTATCCAGACATTGCCTTAATTTTTTTACCGCATAACGCAAACGACTTTTGATTGCTTCCTGATTTACCCCGGCTGTTAATGCTATCTCTTCCAGACTTAAACCGGCTTCTTCTTTCTGCAGAAATACTTCCAGCTGCTCTTTAGGCAGATTTTGCAGCTGCACCCGGAAACGTTCAATCTTCTCCTGTCCGCTTAAAATGACTTCGGGGTCATTAGCAGCATTGTCCGGAATATCTTCAGCAACAGTTTCATCGTCAGTTTCAGTCTGTGGCATACGATAATGATCAACCAGAATATTATGCGCAATGCGATAGAGCCAGGTGGTAAATTTTGCTTTGTTTTGATAGCTCGCCCTGGCCTTGATTACCCGCAACCAGACTTCCTGATAAAGCTCTTCCGCCAGCGCCTGGTTACCACACTGCCTTAAAAAAAAGCGATACAGGGCATCTTTATGTTTACGGTACAGTGTCTCAAAAGCAGCACTATCGCCTCTGGCATAGGCCAGCATTAACTGACCATCTTTATCTGCTGCTTTTTGAAAACTGATCAGGCTCACAATTTCAAATTCACTTTTTATAATTTTCTTTTAAAATTAATCTGGTTTCTTACCTAAACCAAGAAAGCGTTATGAGCGAAGACTAGTTGAGGCATGAGGTCAGTTTTAAAGCGGAGTTTACAACCAGTAAATGAGCATTTAAAACTGACCTCATAACGATAAATAGTCAAGCGCAATAGCTTTCAATTTAATGAGAGAGCCTGGGCAGTTCTAGCCAGCTGAATAAACTCAGCCCTATACCCAAACTCATCCTCGCCTCTTGCTCCCTGCGCCAGATCAAGCACTGTATCATAGTCCAGCGTACTGGTTTGGTCATTATCCCTAAGCAGCTGTGCAAGCCCGGCAACTGCTGCAGAAAAGCGATAATTATCCGAGGTATCGGCGATATCTTCCCGAATATCGGCGGCCATCAAGGCACGCTCTAACAAAATACTTTCACCAGAATCAGGCGCTTTATAACGCAGTTTAAGAAAGGCCAGTTCATCCAGGTTTGCAGTTTCATTTTGCCGGGCATTGCCTTGATTGTATCTTAGCGGGTCGGTACTCAGACTCTCGCTACCCACCAGGGCTATTTCATAAATGGCTGTGACGGTGTGACCTGCGTCAATTTCTCCGGCATCAACCTGATCATTATTGAAATCCTCGCGCGCCAACTCACGATTTTCATAACCCACCAGGCGGTATTCGGCGACTACAGCCGGATTAAATTCAATCTGAATTTTTACGTCCTTGGCCACGGTTTGCAAAGTGGAATGCATTTCATCAACCAGCACTTTGCGCGCTTCATTGATGTTATCTATGTAGGCATAGTTACCATTACCGCTATCCGCCAGCTGTTCCATCATATGATCATTGTAGTTGCCTGACCCGAAACCCAGCGTTGTCAGGCTGATTCCCGATTCCCTTTTGTCCTCAATCAATTCCTTCAGTTCATCAACACCCGACATACCCACATTAAAATCTCCGTCGGTAGCGAGTATCACCCGATTAATGCCCCCTTCAATAAAGGCCTGCTCTGCCATTGCATAAGCCAACTGAATACCGGCTTCACCATTGGTGCTGCCACCAGCCTGCAAGCGGTCCAGCGCGGCACTAATCTGTCGGGTTTCATTGCCCGCGGTGGGCTCCAGAACAACGCCAGAAGCACCGGCATAAACAACCAGTGATACGCTGTCTTCAGCACTTAACTGACGGCTCAACATTTTCAAGGAATTTTTTAACAGGTCCAGTTTATCGGGACTGTTCATCGAACCGGATACATCAACCAGAAAAACCAGGTTGCTGTGTAGCTCATCAACATTATCTGGCTCATTTGCCTTAATCCCGATATGCAGCAAATGCTTACCTGTATTCCAGGGACTCACAGAAATTTCCGTGACAATACTGAAAGGCACATTAGTTTCGGACAAAGGATAATCGTAGGAAAAATAATTGATCAGCTCTTCGGCTCTTACCGCATCTTCCGGTGGCAATATACCCTGATTCAGCATGCGCCGGACATTACTATAGGCGCCGGTATCAACATCAATGCTGAAGGTAGAAACTGCATTCTCTAAGACTCTTTGTATACCGTCGTCATCGAACTCGGCATAATTTTCCGAGCCAGCCTCAGGCCAGATCATCATATCGCGAGCTTGACCCATCATCGGCACAGGCATTATCGCAGCCTCATTACTTCCAGCCATTTCAAGCCTTGCTACACTTGCCTCGGTTTCAGCTAGTTGTATTTCGCGAGTCAGTACCTGCCGATTCTCATCCGCTACGGTTGATACAGAGGCACTCCCGGCACCAGAATATTCACCTGTAGTGACAACATCGTCCTGCTGACCGGAATGGCATGCTGTAACAACAGCGGCTGAAATTAATACTGACAATAAGGTTGGTTTTACTTTTAGGTTTTTCATCTCACGCTCCTTTAACAAGAATAAACAACAGGCTATAAGCCCTGAATAAAATTACTTTCAGGCCTATAAACGTGATTAATCTGAAAAAGGGTTAAATCGGGCGAAAAATTTTATGTCAGTAATTTTTCAAGGACTTCAGGAATAAATGGACGGCCCTGAGCATTGATCGCAGCACCAGTAATTTCAGCACTTAACAGAGTTTTCGTATCACGCTGGCGGACAATCTCCTGGATAAAGAGAAATTTTAAATGGGACTTTCTGACAAACCGGGTTTTAACAGTAAAGCTATCGCCACTCGTTAATGAGCCTTTATAGTCAAGCTCAGCTCTGATCACGACCAGATTTACGCCTTCTCTGGCAAGGGCAGCAAAATCAATACCCTGCTCTTTCAGAAAAACATGCCTGGCATGTTCCAGATAGTTCTGATAGACAGCGTTGTTGACGACACCCTGCAAATCACATTCGTAGTCCCGTACGCTAAATAGTAGCTCACTGATATCACTCACTTTAGTTCTCCTGTACAACGAACATTGACGCTGGTTAATCCAAGCCTGCAAAAGCCGATTTATTCAGAACTTATCCACAACCCGCTTTGATTCTGAGTAGCTGTGGATAAAACTGTGAAAAACTTGCTGTATTTAGTTTTGTCAATAACCCAATCCACAAATTTTAACTTTTTATAAAGAGAGCTCTCTGTATTATTTACATTATTATCAAATAGTTAGGTGAAACAAAAGTTAAAAATGCCAAGTTATTAAAGCTTCTTAAACAGATTATTACGAAATTTCGCTATGTGCATAAAATCATTACAATTATTAATGAATATTAGCATTGTATATACAAATTATTGAACGTATCGATGCGCAACATCTACAATTTTTTGTTGGCTGAGCGAGCTTATTTGACTCCACCAAGCGCATAAAAAATCAAAACTGGCTTTGACTTAAGGCTTATTTTAAATCAAAGCGTTATTCACTACTTTTATTAGACTGAAATGGTAAGTATCTTGTTTTACCTTTGTTCTTATACAGGAATTAAGTTGAAGTTTGGGGAAACTCTATAAAAATGACTAAGCATCAGACATCAGCAAAACAGCAGAGCTGGCTATATCACCCTCAGAGGCTAAGATTTCGAAAGATCCTGTTCCAGATACATTTATGGAGCGGGATCAGTCTCGGACTCTATATTTTTTTCATCAGCATTACCGGCAGCGTGCTTGTTTACCGCAATGAGCTATATGTAGCTGCTACACCCAATCCAGTTATTTCAGGTAATCAGGGTTCAATGCTAAGTGAAGCACAATTAACTGAACAGGCCCTGCTCCTGAATCCCGGCTACGAAGTCACACGCGTGACTCAAGCGCGTAATCCTGATCAGGCTGCAGAAATCTGGATGGCGTCAGAGGGCAATATCCGAAAACGATTTTTTGACCCATACACTGGCGCCGATATTGGCAGCGCTGCCAGAACAGGACAAATGCTGGTTATCGGTTTGATTAATCTGCATGAAAGTTTTCTTTTAGGCCCGACCGGACGAAAAGTAAACGGTATTGGTGCAATGCTCATAATGCTGATTGTGTTTACCGGGCTGGTCATCTGGTGGCCTGGAGTCAAACGTTGGCGCCGAAGCCTTAAATTGCAAACAGGTGTCAATTGGAAGCGCACAATCTGGGACGCCCATAGCATGCTGGGAATCTGGAGCTTTCTGTTTATTCTGGTCTTTGCGTTTAGTGGTGTTTACCTCAGCTTTCCTGATTTTTTCCATCAGCTTGGTGACCGCCTGCAACCCATCACCGATGAAAATGCCGGTTCACGTTTTGTTGATAAGGCGCTTTACTGGCTCGCCTTCCTGCATTTTGGACGTATCAACGGTATTGGTCTGGTTTGCGGTGGCCCCGGATTCTGCGACCAGTCAGTCAAAGCATTATGGGCGTCGTTCGGTCTTGTGCCTGCAATCATGTTTGTTACCGGTGCAACCATGTGGTGGAACCGGGTTCTTCGGCGTTGGTTAAAACGCAGCTCTAGCAGTTAACGGTATTTACAGGTTTCAGTCTTACTAGGGCAGGCTCCCAGAGATCTCTGAATCAATTACTACCTACCATGACTGAGCTTTCTAAGCTTCATAAAAAAAACCAACCAAAGCTGGTTGGGCTTTCTGTTTGGTGCCGCCACCAAGAGTCCCAAGCTTTTGGAGAGAGGGGGACCTACTGATACAAGTCAGTTGCTACCTACCACGGCTGAGCTATAGCGGCTAAAACTGTTACTCTTTCTATCTATGTGTCGCTAAGTCAGTTGCTACTCTTTATCCTGCGGCTGAGCTTTTTATTCTGCATAAAAAAAGCCCCAATCTTTCGATTAAGGCTTTTTAAATTTGGTGCCGCCACCAAGAGTCCCAAGCTTTTGGAGAATGGGGGACCTACTGATACAAGTCAGTTGCTCTATTACGGCTGAGCTTTTTAAGCTTCATAAAAAAAGCCCCAGTCTTTCGATTGAGGCTTTTTAAATTTGGTGCCGCCACCAAGAGTCGAACTCGGGACCTACTGATTACAAGTCAGTTGCTCTACCACGGCTGAGCTATAGCGGCTAATTCTGTTTCTAAAGACAGGGCGCGAATACTACCAATCTCCACCCTATTGATCAATATTTTAAGGTAGAATTGCCTCATTCTGAAACAGATTAATCCGGGATGTTGATGTCTTCTTCTGATACTACCTCCATTGAAATGTCCTCTGCCTGGCAGGCACTGCAAAAGCATCAGCAGCAACTATCGAATACCCGTATCAGTGAGCTCTTTGCCCAGGATCCGGCGCGCTTTGAAACATTCAGCCTACAGGCCCCCGAGCTGTTTTTCGATTATTCAAAACACTTAATCACGACAGAAACACTGACTCTGCTACTGGAACTTGCCAGACAGGCAGGTATGCAGGAAGCCATCGCTGCCATGTTTGCCGGGGAATTAATCAACAACACCGAACAGCGCCCTGCCCTGCATGTCGCCCTGCGCAGTCCACACATAAATACGCCAGAGGAAAAACAGGTTCACGCAACACTCGCCAGAATTGATGGCTTTGTGGCAAAAATCCACAATGGTGAATGGACCGGCTTTAGCGGTAAAGCCATTACCGATGTCGTTAACATCGGCATTGGCGGCTCTGATCTGGGGCCTGCCATGGTTTACGCAGCCTTGGCACCCTTCCATGCAGACCAGCTACGTTGCCACTTTGTTTCCAATGTGGATCCTGCCCACCTGCAGCAGACCCTAGCAGCTTTAAGCCCTGAAACCACCTTATTTGTTATTGCATCCAAGACCTTTACCACGCTGGAAACCCTGCAGAATGCTCAGGCAGCCAGACACTGGTTACAGGCAGCGGCATCATCCGAACAAGCCATGGGCCAACACTTTGTAGCCGTTTCTTCCAATACTGAAAAAGCTACAGGTTTTGGTATCGCAGAAGAAAATATCTTCCCGATGTGGGATTGGGTCGGTGGACGTTATTCCCTGTGGTCAGCTATCGGCCTACCCATAGCCGTGGGAACCAGCATGCAATGCTTCAGGGAATTACTGGGTGGCGCCCATGCCATGGATGAGCATTTTAAAAGCAGTCCGCTCGAAACAAATATGCCGGTTTTAATGGCGCTTTTAAGCATCTGGTATCTGAATTTCTTCAAGGCTGAATCCCAGGTCGTGCTGCCTTATGTTCGGAACCTGCATTTGTTCCCGGCATTTTTACAACAGCTGGATATGGAAAGCCTGGGAAAATCTGTTGCTAAAAATGGCGATAAAGTGGAAGGCGATAGTGGCGGCATCATCTGGGGCAGTGCCGGCACGAATGGTCAGCATTCATTTCATCAATTGCTACATCAGGGAACGCATTTAATCCCGGCTGATTTTATTGCCAGTGCAACAAGCACCACCGGAGAAACTGAGCAGCATCAGCATCTGCTGGCAAACTGTTTTGCCCAGAGTCAGGCCCTGATGCAGGGAAAATCATTAGCGGAAGTTCAGGCAGAATTAGCAGCACTGGGTTATGAAGACAATGCAATCGCCTCGCTCGCACCACACAAAGTCATCGCCGGTAATAAACCCAGCAGTACCATCATGATGCAGGCATTAACACCCGCTGCCTTGGGAGCTCTGACTGCAGCCTACGAACATAAGGTTTATACGCAAAGTATTATTCTTGGCGTGAACGCTTTTGATCAGTGGGGTGTTGAATTGGGCAAACAGCTCAGCACACAGCTATTCCAGGCCATAAGTACTGACGAAACCTGCAATAAATTCGATGCTTCAACTAATGGCCTGATTAATTTCTGTAAGAAAAATCAATAAATATAAATTGGTAAGTGTAAGCATTAAAAACGTCATTAGCGTGGCCAAGACGAGGCAATACTTTTCGAAAAAGCGTAATTTACAGTTTAGTAAATGAGCATTTGTGAAAATACCTAAAGATGCCCCGGCAAGCGTAATAGTTTTAAATACGTCATGAGCGCGGCCAAGGCGAGGCAAAACTTTTCGAAAAAGCGCAGTTTACTGGTCAGTAAGTAAGCATTTAGAGAGAAAATATTATGACGTTTGGCAAACGTAATAGTTTTTAACTAGAAAGTATAAATCAGGCTGATACTCGTCTGAGTATCAGTATTTTTAATCCCCGGCGGCACATCACTGTTATTTCTGTACTGGAACGCAATCCTGGTCGAAATACGATCAACGATGTTAGATTCAAGACCAATTTCAAAAGTGGTAATCGTCCGTTTATCACCGATCTCAAATGTCAGTGCCTGGGTTAGAGAAGATGTTTCACTGATGACCCAGTCCAGTTCTTCACCCAGTGTTAACACTGCCTCACCTTCAGAACCTGTGGCTTTAGAATCATTCTGACGATAACCCAGACCGGCAAAACCCTGTAAATCCAATCCATCACCACGCAAGAAATACTGACCATAACCCAAAGATACGGCTGCCTGATAATCGAAACCACTGAATCGGTCATCGGTATAGGAAGCTTGCGCATAGAGATATCTGTCTTCATCCATCAGGGCATAATCAGACTTGTTTCTTATAAAATAACGTTCGGCTTTTGCGTCACCGTCCTGGCGTGATGAGAGCGTATTAAACACAAAATTATGCGTCCAGTTTTCATCAAAATAAGTCATCAGGAATTCTGTATTCAAGGTTGTAACATCTGTGTTACCTGACGTACCTACATAACCGAAAGAAGCGCTGGCATCATAGGGGCGTTCTCTTTCTTCCTGATCTTGTGCGGCACTTGCAAGACTGAACACGGAAACCAAAATAAACACCAAGCTGACAATTACGTTTTTTATCATAACCCTTCCATTATGCTATGAATTTAAAGCGCGCATTCTAACTTTTCTGGCAGCTTAAATCATGCCCGAGCGGTAAAAGTATCAGTCAATGTGTATAATCTGCCGCTTCTGCATACTGTGATTCACTATTATTTTATCGAGATAAACTTATGACTTTAGCAACCCGAATGTCCCGACTCGGTACGGAGTCAGCTTTTAAAATTCTGGCCAAGGCAAAAGCACTTGAAGCAGCTGGTCATGACATCATCAATCTGGGCATCGGTGCGCCTGATTTCAGAACGCCGGACAATATTATTGCTGCCGGAAAAAAGGCGCTGGATGACGGGTTTCATTTTTACACCCCCGCCAAGGGCATTCCTGAGCTGCGTGAAGCGGTAGTTAATGATATTCAGAAATACCGTGGTGTCACAGTTGATAAAGAAAACGTAATGATTGTGCCCGGCGGCAAGCCCACCATGTTTTTTGCCATCACCATGTTTGGTGAAGCCGGCACTGAAATCATGTATCCGAATCCCGGTTTTCCCATTTATGAATCCATGATTGAATTCAGTGGCGCCAAAGCTGTGCCGATAGAGCTACTGGAATCCAGTGGCTTTGCTTTCGACCCGGACCGCGTACTTGCCCAGATTAATGAAAAAACCCGGCTGATTATTTTAAACACCCCGGCTAACCCGACTGGCGGTGTTCTAGAAAGAGATGCCATTGAGCGTTTTGTCAGGGGTCTGGAAAAACACCCGCATGTGGTGTTGCTGGCTGATGAAATTTATTCCCGCCTGCTTTATGACGGTCTGGAGCATGTGAGTTTTCTGGAATACGAATCCATTCGTGACAGAACTATATTGCTGGATGGCTGGAGTAAAACTTACTCCATGACCGGCTGGCGTCTGGGTTATGGTGTCTGGCCAGCAGCCCTGATTGATCATGCCGAGCGCCTGCAGATCAACAGCAATTCCTGCCCTTCTGCACCTGTACAGGTAGCAGGCATAGAAGCGCTGACAGGACCACAGGACTCTGTTGACATGATGCATCGTACCTTTGATGAAAGACGCAAGCTCATGGTCAAACTGTTAAACGAAATCCCAGGTTTCTCCTGTATTGAACCCAAGGGGGCTTTTTATGCCTTCCCCAATATCTCCGGCACTGGCATGAAGTCCAAAGAACTGGAAGAAATTCTGCTTGATGAAGTTGGTGTTGCAACTGTGTCCGGCACCAGCTTTGGTCATCTGGGTGAAGGTTATATCCGCTTCAGCTATGCCAGCAGTACTGAAAATATTGAAGCCGCCATGCAGCGCATTAAAGATTTTATGACGAATAAAATCGGCGGATAAACTTTTACCCTTCTATGGATGAATCACTGAAACAAAGTTTTAAACTTGGCGTTGTCGAAGGTTTTTTTGGTAAGCCCTGGCCCTGGGATGCCAGAACGGCTTACGCAGATTTTCTCAGTGAATACGGTTTTAACACCTACCTTTATGCGCCTAAGGATGATCGTCTGTTACGGCAGAACTGGCACATCCCTTTCCCAGATGAGCATTTGGAAAAATTAAAAGCACTCGCTGGAGTTTACCGGGATAACAATATTTATTTTAGTATTGGTTTAAGTCCGTTTGAACTTTACAGAAACTTTAATACCGAAAATCAAGGTTTGCTGAAGGCTAAACTGGAACAGATTAATGAGATCAATCCATCCATCCTCTGTATTTTATTTGATGACATGCAGGGTGACTTTGATTCTCTGGCAGAACAACAGCTCAAGATCACAAACTTTATTATTGAAAACAGTCAGGCATCTCATTTTATTTTTTGCCCGACATACTACTCTGATGACCCTGGCCTAATTGATCACTTTGGAAAAAAACCACCTGCCTATCTGGAAGATATCGGTAAACTGCTTGATCCTGCTGTTGATATATTTTGGACGGGCCCCAGTGTTTTTTCCAAACACTATCCAGCTAAGCATTTACAGGAAATAGCTGCGAAGCTGCAACGTAAACCACTGATCTGGGACAATTACCCTGTCAATGATGCTAAAAGGTTAACGGGATTTTTGCATCTGGAACCCTTCCCTGACCAGTCAAAAATCATGCGGGAATTTAGCGCGGGGCATCTGGCCAATCCAATGAACCAGGCCTATCTTTCCAGGCTAGCTTTATACTCACTAAGCCAACACTATCAAGGCAAAGCAACGTCGAATCTACTGCAAACAGCCTGTAATTCGTTATGCCCTAGACCTTTAGCGGATCTTATTCTTGCTGATGCCGATTATTTCCAAGAGCAGGGACTTTCTGCCATGACGACAGAAGATAAGCAGGCGTACTTGGACCGGTATTTACCTTATAATGATGACCCCATGGTCAAGGAAATCATCGCCTGGCTCAATGGTGTTTATGTTTTTGATCCGAATTGTCTGACTTGATTATTTTTTCTTATCAACACTTATAACTTTCAACTTTTCTACCAAGGAATAAGTATGACTTTATCTTCCAATGCTCTTTTTACGCCTTTTCAAAACCCCAAGCTGACATTAGCAAATCGCTTAGTCATGGCACCCATGACACGAAGCCAGAGTCCGGGTGGAATACCCGGGCAAAATGTCGTTGATTACTATCGACGCCGGGCGGAAGGTGAAGTCGGCTTAATCATTACCGAAGGCACCACCATTGGACACCCGGTTGCCAGTAACGATACCAGCATACCTGAATTTCATGGCGATGCTGCGCTTGCCGGTTGGAAAAAAGTCGTTGAGGCAGTACACGAAGCTGGCGGCAAAATTTGTCCGCAGTTATGGCATATGGGTGCGCAGCGGGAAAATGGTAAAGGCCCACATCCTGAATTGGAATCAATCGGCCCTTCCGGCTTAAATACCATGGGCGAGCAAAGCGCCAGAACCATGACGCAAGAGGATATTGACGACGTCATTGCGGCGTTCGTTAAAGCTGCTGTTAGTGCCAAAGCACTGGGATTTGACGGCATAGAATTACATGGTGCGCATGGTTATCTGCTGGATCAGTTTTTCTGGGAGGGGCAAAACAAACGGGCTGACAAATATGCAGGATCGGTTGGCGCGCGTACGCGTTTTGCTGTGGAAATAGTTGAAACCATCAGACATGAAGTCGGCGCTGATTTTCCGATCATATTACGGTTTTCACAATTTAAAATTCCGGTTTATGACGCAAAGATTGCAGAAACTCCTCAGGCGCTTGAGGAGTTTCTCACGCCACTGGTTGATGCCGGTGTGGATATTTTCCATGCCAGTACCCGACGCTTCTGGGAAGCGGAGTTTACTGATTCTGACCTGACACTGGCTGGCTGGACCAAAAAACTCAGTGGCAAGCCCACCATAGCAGTGGGCAGTGTTGGCCTTGATGTTGATTTCATGTCCAGTTTCGGTGGCGCAGAATCCAAGCTTACCGGTCTGGATAGCCTGCTTACCCGTCTGGAACAAGAAGAATTTGATCTGGTTGCTGTGGGCCGTGCCTTGATTGGCGATCCGGACTGGGGCAAAAAAGTACATCAGGGCATGCAAAACACAATAAATGTTTTTCAACCGGAAAATTTACAGACTTTAATTTAAGTACAGCTCGGGTTTCAGTATTAACCCTATGGTGACAAAACACTGAGCCGAACAACATTCAGCTTTTATTCAGGCTGACGGTTTCATACTGTCTGCATCCAATCTACACAGGGAGCAGCACTATGAAGAAATTAACATTCGTCATCGTCAGTCTGTTTTTTATTGTATCGGGCATGAGTGTACAGGCTCAGGGTTTCCGTCATAACCGCATGGGAAGCTATATAGGAATAGGTTTTGCTGACCCTTTTTTTTACTCGGGATATAATACTTCCCGTTATCAGTCTTTTTCTCGGCCTTTTTCTCAGCCTTTCCATCAACCTCTTTATCAATCTTTTTATCAGCCCTTTCCTTCTGCCAGTTTGATCAATGGCATCAACTATCGCAA
>Ga0181577_10002493_pt1 | contig 14388 bp, 13 predicted proteins | sample 101ome_21_FD_132468 | JGI IMG/M metagenome (GOLD analysis project Ga0181577, IMG submission 132468) | Coastal salt marsh microbial communities from the Groves Creek Marsh, Skidaway Island, Georgia - 101413BT metaG (megahit assembly) | ecosystem: Environmental > Aquatic > Marine > Intertidal...
ATTCCTTGCGATCCGCATACATTTTCATAGTCATCGCCGTGCACGTGCCAAGCGCTGCATTGAGCAAATCTTATGGCGTCGGGCCGGTGTCGTCACCGTCATAACTCACTGCTTCATCGGCAACGAAGCGATGGCTGACAGTGTGCACCTCTGTGCCGAATTTGCCATTGCCGGTCTGCACGATCACGCCCTCTTCCGGCATCTCTAGCTGATCTTTCTGGGGCAGATATCGCCCCGCCCATGCCGCGATTATTTGCGCAGCAAACCTGGCGTCCGCTTCGTTCAGCAGCAAGTGATCCGCACCTGCCAAGCTGACAAAGTTCTTGGGATGCTTGGCCGCTGCGAACAGGTTCGATGCATGCTCAACACCAACAATGTCGTCGGTCGGCGAATGCATGATCAGCAAGGGCACGCGCAGAGCGCCGATGCGATCAAGCAGATCAATCTCGCGCGTCTTGTCGAGGAATTCCTTGCTCAGCTTAAACGCGCGGCCACCGATGGTGACATTGCCTTCGCCATTGCGCTCGATCTCGTCCAGATCGCCTTTGATATTGTGTAGGACATGTGGCACGTCGCTAGGCGCGCCAATAGTGGCAACCGCGGCGACAATGTCACGCCCGAGTTCGGTGGCAGCAGACAATACCGCCGCCCCGCCCAAACTGTGTCCGACAAGCAGAACCTGGCAATCGAACCACTCGATCAAATGCTCTGCCGATGCAATCAGATCCTCGACATCGCTGGCAAAGCCCGCCCGCCCGAATTCGCCCTGGCTGCCGCCCAGTCTCGTAAAATCGAATCGCAGCGATGCGATGCCTTCGCGCGCCAAAGCTTGCGTTACCGCCTTGGCGCCCTTCGATTGCTTGGTGCGCGTAAAACAATGTGCAAACACCGCCGCCCCCCGCACCAGCCCAGTTGGCAATTCCAACGCGCCAGAAAGCTCATGCCCTTCAGATGTTGTGATCTTTAGCGTTTCAGTTGGCATTGTTCTCTTCTTGGCCTGATAGCTCTAGAGCTTTATTCGCGCGCCAGTGTCAAAGGTTTCATGGACTGCATTACCCACTCGCCAATTCGATAGCTTACGCAGCGTCACCCTTGCGCTGGTCGCGTGTGTAACTTAACGCGCTCGGCAAGTTTCAAACGAAAACCTCATGGGAAAATTCATGACCAATCAGCCGCAACGTTTTGAAGGTACAAACGACTATATCGCTACTGACGACCTGAAGGTTGCGGTGGATGCTGCGGTCATGCTGCGACGGCCCTTGCTCGTCAAGGGTGAGCCCGGCACCGGCAAAACCGTGTTGGCACACGAGATTGCCAAGGCAATCGGTGCCCCGCTGATCGAGTGGAATGTGAAGTCGACCACCAAGGCCCAGCAAGGTCTGTATGAGTATGACGCAGTTGCCCGTTTGCGCGATGGCCAGTTGGGCGATGAGCGCGTTCATGACATTGCGAACTACATCAAGAAGGGCAAATTGTGGGAGGCATTCACCTCCAAAGAGCTGCCTGTCTTGCTGATCGACGAGATTGACAAGGCGGATATCGAATTCCCCAACGACCTTTTGCAAGAGCTCGATCGGATGAGCTTCGACGTGTATGAAACGCGTGAGACAATCACTGCGAAAGAGCGCCCGATTGTCGTGATTACGTCGAATAACGAGAAAGAGCTGCCCGATGCGTTCCTTCGCCGCTGCTTCTTCCACTATATCAAGTTCCCAGATCGCGACACGATGCGCGACATCATCGAGGTTCACTATCCCGGAATTCAGAAGAACCTTGTCAGCAAGGCGATGGATATCTTCTACGAATTGCGCGACGTTCCCGGCCTGAAAAAGAAGCCGTCAACCAGCGAGCTGCTCGACTGGCTCAAGCTGCTTCTGAATGAAGATATGCCGATGGATGTCCTGCAAGACAGCAATCCGAACAGCGCCATTCCCCCACTGCATGGTGCCTTGTTGAAGAACGAGCAGGATGTGATGATGTTCGAACGGCTCGCGTTTATGGCGCGCCGCAATCCGAGTTAAGCCAGCGGCCAGCTTCAGTCGAAGCTGTAGGCCAGTTCGTAATCACCCCAGCGCTCTCCATTGATGTAGAGCGGCACATAGACATTGCGGACGACAATGTACTTCTCGCCGTCCCCCTCCTGGCGATAAACGGCCATGGTGTACGGCGCAGTGCTGACCTTCGCTTTCTTGTCGACCCCATCAAAAATTATGCGGCCATTGCGACAAAAGGCGGTGTCATACGCCAGATTGCCGGTCGGCTCCTGTGATCGCTGAGCCAGGTGGGTAGGCAGAAAACCGTGCACATCAGTGCATGCCGCTGCGAGCAAGCGAGGATCGCTAGCCTGCGCCTTGTCAAGAAACGGTCGCCAGTGTTCATGTATCCATGCTGTTCCAGACGTGCTGAAACGAGGCGGATTGCTGCCGGCGATCTCTTGATAGTTGCGCTCAAACAAAGCCGCTTTGTCGACCTTGTTCTCAGCAATGGCTTGCTCGGTGAATTCAGCCAGTTCGCGCGCATAGGTCTGAGCCTGTTCAACCATTAGGCTATCCTCAGGGGCCAGGCCTGCGTGCACGATACGGTCGAACATATCGCTTGCGGTTAGTTCGAGTTCTTCCATGCGGCTGTGCGCGTTGGCCAACTTTGCCTCATTGTCGGTCGCGGCCTTGTCAAAGCTGTCGAGTACATCACTGACCCTAACGACATGATCGCTGATCGTCGTCGTCGAGCGCGCGATTTGCTCGTTCTGTTTGTCGACTTCTTCAACAAGCTCACCCACGCTCAGGATAGTGCTCTCGATTTGCGCGACCGAGGCTTTCGCATTGCCGCTCGCTGCGGAGCCAGCCTCTATTCGCTCGATGACTTGTTGCGCCTCCTTTCCCAGCGCATCGACCGTGGCGGTGATTTCTTCGGTAGCCGTGCGGGTATCATTGGCCAGGCTTTTTACTTCGCCCGTCACTACAGCGAATGTACGACCGGCCTCACCTGCGCGCATTGCGTCGATAGTCGCGTTCAAGGCAAGAATGTTGGTCGTCTCAGCGATATCTTCGATATCCTTGGAGCAACGGCGCACCTGCTCCATCGCCGCCGCAAAGCTGGTTACATGCTGAGCCAACGCCTCGACAAGCTCTAGCGCATCGTTGATTTGGCCCAGAGATGAATGGATCAGGGTAGTGCCCTCCCCCAATCGTTCGATCGCACGTTCCGACAATAGCCGCGCTTCGTCACTTGCTTCGGCCACCTTGTACTGGTCAGCTTCCAAGGCAACGACGGTATCGCGCAGAATTTCCGACGATTTGAGGACCGCTTCAACAATCCCGGCTACGTCTGTGCAACCAACGGTTACATCACCGCAGCTTTCCGGAATCATGTCGAGCGCACTCGCGCTTCCCGTGTCGATCTCAATTGGCTTCATGCCGTGTCATGCCCCTGAATTTCTGTCTTGAGAACCTCGGTAACCGCGTATGGTTATTGTTGGGTTAAATTAGATAGGGGTTTGCACTCAGGGCTGGCGAGGCCACGATAGGTGCGCTATCGAAACCGACATGTTCTTCAATTTCGTCGATGAGCTTCGCGCTGCGGGAATACCCGCTAGTTTCAAAGAGCACCTCACATTGCTTGAGGCGCTCGACAAAGATGTGATCGAGCAAACGCCAGAAGCGTTTTACTACCTGTCGCGCGCCACATTCGTGAAGGACGAAGGCCTGATCGATCAGTTCGACCAGGTCTTCAACAAGGTATTCAAAGGCATTCTGTCAGACTACGGGCAAAACCCGGTCGAGATCCCGGAAGACTGGCTGAAGGCCGTGGCTGAGAAGTTCCTGTCCGAAGAGGAAATGGAAAAGATCAAGTCACTGGGCGACTGGGACGAGATCATGGACACGCTCAAGAAGCGCCTTGAAGACCAACAAAAGCGCCACGAGGGCGGTAACAAATGGATCGGCACCGGCGGCACATCCCCGTTTGGACATTCCGGCTACAACCCGGAAGGCGTGCGTATTGGCGGCGAAAGCAAGCACAAGCGTGCAGTGAAGGTGTGGGAAAAGCGCGAGTTCAGGAACTTGGACAACACCAAGGAGCTTGGAACACGCAACATCAAGATGGCGCTGCGCCGCTTGCGCCGTTTTGCGCGGGAAGGTGCGCAGGACCAGCTTGATCTGGACGCGACAATCGATGGCACGGCCAAGCAGGGCTGGCTCGATATCCATATGCGCGCCGAGCGCCGCAATGCGGTGAAGCTACTCTTGTTCCTTGACGTAGGCGGTTCGATGGATCCGTTTATCAAGCTCTGTGAAGAGCTGTTCAGTGCGGCGACTAGCGAGTTTAAAAATCTGGAGTTCTTCTACTTCCACAACTGCCTTTATGAAGGTGTGTGGAAGGACAACAAGCGTCGCTGGCAGGAACGGACCAAGACCTGGGATGTGCTGCACAAATACGGACATGACTACAAGGTCGTGTTCGTCGGTGACGCCGCGATGAGCCCTTATGAAATCACTCATCCGGGCGGCAGTGTAGAACATATGAACGAAGAAGCCGGTGCGATTTGGATTCAACGTGTCACGAACACCTATCCAGCGACTGTGTGGCTCAATCCGGTGCCGGAGAAGCAATGGGGCTATTCACAAAGCACCAAGATGCTGAAGCAACTGGTCAATGACCGGATGTATGGGCTGACATTGGATGGCCTGGATGAAGCCATGCGCGAACTCAGCCGAAAGCAAGGGCATTGACCTTCAGATCGGAATATCAGGCATTTGCCGTACTTATAGCTTGTTAACGTCACCAACTAAGGCGTAGGTGTCTAGCGTCTCTTTCGTGCAAGCTAGAGGGGCATGTGGTCGCAAGCCAACCTTAAGGGTCGCAAAACCTAAAAGGGGAAATGACCAATGAAACGCATGATACTGAGCAGCATCGCAGCTGCATCTTTAGCCTTTACCGCAGCACCTGTAACTGCACAGGATGAACCGGAAGAGGCGCGCACAACCTGCACCGTAGAGTTCTTGCGTTTTGCGCCGAACAAGGCGGAAACATGGACGGAAATGCGCGAAAAATACTGGTTCCCTGCGGCCAAAGCGGCAGGCCTACCTGTACCTACAGTTCATTGGATGATGGATGGGGAATGGGATCTGATGGTGTTTGTGAGATTCCACGCGGCATTGCGTCTTTCGATAGGCACGGGTCTCCTGAGGGGGAGCGCTGGAATGAAGAGTTTCTGAATCTGGTCGGCGGTGAAGAAGCTGCTACAGCCCTTCGCCAGAAAAACGGCCAACTGATCGAAGCCTCGGCACGCTACTTCACACACACTCATCCTGACTAAGCGAAAGCCAGTCGGACAGTTTGAATTGATTACAAGGGCGTCATGTCATTCTGGGTGTGGCGCCCTTGCTAGGTCTGAAATCGTTCAGCCGCCGGCATCTGTATTGCTAATAAATCAGCAAATCCCGCACATCGGCGATCCACGCCGCTTCGTCATTGCTCGCTAGCGCATCCAGATCGGCAAGCCTGGCGGCAGGATCATCGACCCATTCGCGCAGCGCCGGCCCACCATTGATCACATCAATCGCGAGCACATTGTCCGTGTACTCGTATTTGAAGTCGGACCCGCGCCACAATTGATAGCCCGGATACACGTTACGGATCGCCTTGAACGCGAGCGCCTGCAACCTCCATGGTTTGAAGGCATGATGATCATAAAACAGCCCTTCTGCGTGGATCATCAATGCGTTACACAGCTTACCTGCATGTTTGTGAAAAGTAGGTTCGAACCAACATTCACGGATCGCGCAGCCTTCTATCCAATCAGGCGCTAGCCTCCACATTTCGGCCAAGACAGCCTTTGCGTCGATGTCAGGCGCACCGAACAATACCTCCAGCGGGCGAGTAGTGCCCCTGCCCTCGCTCACCGTCGCGCCTTCGATCATCACCGTTCCAGCATAGGCGCGCGCCATGTTTACATTGGCGGCATTGGGTGAGGGATTGATCCATATGCGTGTCGAAGGCCAGCCATGGCCTGGACCGTCAGGCTCCCAACCCTGCATCTCGATCACGCGATAATCTACGTTCAGGTCAAAATGGCGGATGAACCAATGCCCCATTTCTCCCAGCGTCAGCCCGTGCCGCATCGGCATTGGAGCGGCCCCGACAAAGCTTTCATTGCCCGGAATCAGCAAACTGCCTTCCACGGGCCGGCCTACCGGATTTGGCCTATCGAGTACCCATACGGTCTTTCCAGATTTCGCCGCTTCTTCAAGTAGGTAGAGCAGAGTGGTGACAAATGTGTAGATGCGGCAGCCGAGATCCTGAAGATCGAACAGAAACACATCCGCACTCGACATCATCTGACACGTTGGCCGACGCACTTCGCCGTAAAGCGAGAATACGGGAATGCCGTATTGCGGATCGTTTTCATCCGCGGTTTCGACCATATTGTCTTGCTTGTCGCCTTTCAGCCCATGTTGCGGGCCAAATGCGCTGGCGACGTTGACCCCGGCGGCGATCAGCGCGTCCAGACTATGCGTCAGGTCTCTGGTCACTGATGCGGGATGAGCGACCAAAGCCACGCGCTTGCCATCGAGCTCACGGAGAAGCACTGGATCGCCAAGCAGCCGGTCGATACCGAATTGCACGCTCATTCTCCTCGCTCCACCCGCAATTGGCGGCAAACCTCGCTGTGGAATTCCGGCTTTCCATCGGGGAATGCCAATGCCCAGAACTGGATATTGCCCTCAAGGTCCTCGACAATTGCATTGAGCGCCACTTGCGCAGGGTCCCCTAGCTCGGACGCAATGCCCGCGCGCAGCAGCAGACCATCGGCGGAATGGGTACAAGCGACCGCAATTGCCTCAACTGGCCCATCACGTGAATTGAGGCGGAAATCGTCAAAATCATAACACGCCCATTTCGATGAAGGTGAAAGATTGAATTCGCGGTACCACCGGCCACCGTTTGGCTGCCAGAAGATCTCGAAACAGGTGGTCTTCCATAGGAAATCCTCGCGCAAGGGTGTCGCTTGCGTCGGAACCTTTATTGCGCCGATGTCTCCGTGAAGGCGAAACTCGGCCGTACAACCCCCTGCCGTTGGTGAGAGGCTGGCCGTTACCGATGTAATCGGCCCAGGCTTGCAATCGGGATGAAGAACTAGCTTATGCATGGCTTTCAGCCCTATGTCTGTGCGAACAGGCAAGCAAGAGGCTTACCTTCCGCAAAATGCATTGCTAGAGGCCTCTCCACAATGAGCACATACAAATCCGATCTTCTGCGCGTCCTCGATGAACGCGGTTATATCCACCAAACCACTGATGCAGAGGGTTTGGATAAGCTTGCCTGTGACAGAGTGATCCCGGGCTACATCGGCTTTGACGCGACTGCACCCTCGTTGCATATCGGCAGCCTGGTGCAGATCATGATGCTGCGCCGCTTGCAGCAGGCGGGGCACAAGCCGATTGTCGTGATGGGCGGCGGGACGACCAAGATCGGTGACCCGTCTGGCAAGGATGAGAGCCGCAAGCTGCTGACCGCTGAACTGATCGATGAGAATATCGCGGGCATCCGCACGGTATTTGAGCGGCTTTTGACCTTTGGCGATGGTACGACAGAAGCGATCATGGTCAATAACGATGAATGGCTGAGCACGCTTGGCTATATCGAATTGCTGCGCGATGTTGGCCCGCATTTCACAATCAACCGCATGCTGACCTTTGATTCAGTCAAGCTGCGGCTTGAGCGAGAGCAGCCGCTCACCTTCTTGGAATTCAACTACATGATCCTGCAGGCCTATGACTTTCTCGAGCTGGCACGCCGCTATGGCTGCCGCTTGCAGATGGGCGGCAGCGACCAGTGGGGCAACATCGTCAACGGTATGGAGCTTTCACGACGCAAGGATGGGCGCGAGCTCTACGGTTTGACTACCCCGCTGCTGACCACTGCCGATGGCGCGAAAATGGGCAAGACCGCAGCGGGTGCTGTTTGGCTGAACGAAGCCCAGCTGCCCGGATACGATTTCTGGCAATACTGGCGCAATTGCGATGACCGCGACGTCGGGCGTTTCCTTCGCCTGTTCACCGATTTGCCGCTGGATGAGATTGCCCGGCTCGAAGCGCTAGAGGGTGCAGAGATCAACGATGCCAAAGTCGTGCTGGCCAATGAGGTGACCAAATTGGTCCGCGGCGAAGATGCCGCCAGAGCGGCGGAGGCCACCGCGACGCAGACTTTTGCTGGCGACGGAACCGGCGATGACCTGCCCAGCGTGGCAGTCGGCGACGAAGGTATGCGTATAGGCACATTATTGACTGAGATCGGGTTCACAGCTTCGAATGGCGAAGCGAAACGCAAGATTGCCGAAGGCGCGGTGCGACTTGATGGATTGCCCATTATCGACCCTTCAACCTTGGTCGAGGTCGGTGAAGGTGATCAACGCAAGCTGAGCCTTGGAAAAAAGAAGCACGGCATCGTCACACGTTAACCGCACTAAATATCTGTATCATAAAGTCGTTTGCTCAGACCGGCACGAAGAGCCTGGCTCAATTGTCGTTTTGATCCAACCGGTCTTTACCAAATATCAGCCTTTAGCGCGCATACCGCATCCTCAGAACGATAACTGGAGGTTGTGTTGTGAGTGCCGGAGCAAATCTGTGCGTTACTGATCTACGTCGCGCTGCGCGTCACCCAGTTGATTTCCCGGTGATTGCAGAACACCGCCGTCTCGGTGATATCGAACTGCACGTGGCCAACCTGTCAGCCCACGGTTTCATGGTCGATGACGCTGAGAGCCTTCAACGTGGAGACCGGATTATCATCCGTCTGCCAGTTGTAGGACGCATCGAAGCCTATGTGATCTGGACCCGCGACGAGCGAGCCGGCTTCCAATTCGAACGCATTTTGCGCCTAGACGATTTCCTCGCCATCATCGACGAGCTTCAGCCAAACCCGCGTTTGCGCAAACTGCGCTGAATAACCGCAACTCCGATAAGATAAATTTTTGATATCTTGGCACAGGGCATTGGCCCTGCCATGGCGGTTGGGTGAATAATGCAACCTCCCCCTCTCCGGATGACTTGAGCGAGCCTTCGCACCCGTTGCGTGTCGCTAACTTCCGTTACTATTGGGTCAGTCGTCTCAGTATGACACTGGCGCAATATGCCATGCTGCTGATCATCGGCTGGCAGACCTACAATATCGCGCGTGATGACGGGATGGGCATCGCCGAAGCATCTGGCCAACTGGCACTGATCGGCCTGCTTCAGTTTCTGCCCCTGTTTATCCTGACCCCGTTTAGCGGGCTCGCAGCAGACCGGTTTGACAGGCGTAAACTGGGCCGGCTCACCGTGCTGCTTCAGCTAGCATGTGCGTTGGTTCTGGCATGGTTCAGTTGGACCGAAGAGATTACGATCCCGATCCTGTTCAGTGTGGCTGTGGTGTTGGGAATTGCGCGCGGCTTTGCTGGCCCTGCGCTCTCCGCACTGTCTCCAAACCTGGTGCCCAGAGCTATACTTCCCACCGCAATCGCGCTTTCCTCTATCTCTTGGCAAGTCGGCATGATCGTCGGGCCAGCGTTGGGCGGCGTGCTCTACCGGATCGCGCCCGCACTACCCCATGCCGGTGCCGCAATTCTTTTTGCTATTTCAGCTATTGCACTGACTTTGATCGGTAAGGTTCCGCAGCCAGCCACGCGCAAGGATCAGCGGCCGATTGGTGCGATCGTTGACGGCTTGGCCTATGTCGTGCGCAACAAGATGGTTCTTGGTGCAATAACACTCGATCTTTTCGCGGTGTTTCTGGCTGGAGCGACTGCGCTTTTCCCGGTCTATGCGCGTGATATCCTGCAAGTGGGTGAGATTGGATTGTCCATGCTTGCTGCCGCACCTGCTACTGGTGCAGCGCTCACCGCTCTATTTTTCAGCTTCCGTCCCTTGGAAAGCAATGTTGGCCCGAAGATGCTCTTGGCCGTGGCGATCTTTGGCGTTGCGACAATTGTCTTCGGTCTATCAACCAGCATGCCGCTGAGCCTTGCGATGCTCTTCATTGTCGGCGCGGCGGACATGTTCAGCGTCTACATACGCCAGTCGCTCATCCAGCTGCACACACCCGATGACAAGCGCGGGCGCGTATCATCGGTCAGCCTGCTGACCATCAGTGCTTCCAATGAAGGTGGGGATGCTTTTTCAGGTGCCCTCGCCTTCGTTATTGGCCCGGTTGCGGCAGTGGTGGTTGGCGGTGTCGGTGCGCTTGTAACCGTTGGGCTTTGGAGCCGAATATTCCCTGTATTGCGCACGACAAAGACCTTCGATCCGCCAGAAGACGTGCTACAAGCAGGTCGACGAAATAAATCTCAGGAGGCCTGACATGAAAGCCGCAAACATCCTCGAAACGATTGGCAACACCGCACATATCCGGCTGTCGCGTATGTTCCCTGACCATGAAGTGTGGATCAAGAGCGAGCGATCCAATCCGGGCGGATCAATCAAGGACCGGATTGCACTGGCGATGGTGGAAGATGCCGAACAATCGGGCGCTTTGAAGCCGGGTGGCACCATCATTGAACCGACAAGCGGCAACACGGGCATCGGCCTGGCTATGGTGGCGGCTGTAAAAGGCTATAGGCTGGTTCTGGTCATGCCGGAGAGCATGTCGCTTGAACGTCGGCGTTTGATGCTGGCTTACGGTGCATCCTTCGATCTGACCCCGAAAGAAAAAGGGATGAAAGGCGCGATCGAACGCGCGCACGAATTGGTCGAGAGCACCGAGAACTCGTGGATGCCCAGCCAGTTTGACAATCCCGCGAATGTCGCTGTTCATGTGAAGACCACCGCGAAAGAAGTTCTGGCGGATTTTGCCGAAACACCGATTGACGTGATGATCACGGGTGTGGGCACCGGCGGGCACCTGACAGGGTCTGCAGAGGAGTTGAAGCGCCATTGGCAGGACATGAAGGCCTTTGCCGTGGAACCGACGCTGTCGCCGGTGATCAGCGGCGGACAGCCAGGCCCTCACCCGATCCAGGGTATCGGCGCCGGCTTCATTCCCGGCAATTTGCACACACAAGCTATCGACGGCGCGATCCAGGTTGATCCCGAAGACGCAAAGGAAATGGCGCGCCGCGCAGCAAGCGAGGAAGGCATGCTGATCGGTATCTCGTCCGGCGCAACTCTGGCAGCGATCGCGCAGAAACTCAGCGATTTACATGCTGGATCACGCGTACTCGGCTTCAACTACGACACAGGCGAACGGTATCTCACAGTGCCGGATTTCCTGCCAGTCGAATAAGCGAAAGAACAGGCCACAATACAAAAGGCTCGAAGGATTGTTCCTCCGGGCCTTTTTTGTTTCCGAATTCAGATCGGTTTAGGCTGCCGTGGCAAAGGCCTCTTCACCCAGCGCCATCATGCTCTCGCTACCTGCTTCGAGCTTGCGGCGAAACGCACCGGCATCCGGCAAATACCGTTCAGCGTAATAACGCGCGCTGGTAAGCTTTGCTTCGTAATAGGCCTTGTCCTCGGTATCCGCGGCCAAAGCCTGCTTCGCAGCCTTCGCCATGCGCAGCCACATCCAGCCAAGCGTAACAATGCCCATAATGTGCATGTAGTGATGCGCGCCCGCGCCGAGGTGGTTCGGGTTCTGCATCGCATTTTTCATGAACCACATGGTGGCCGCTTGCTGCTGCCCGAGAGCTTTCTCCAGCATTTCGGCGATATCTTTCAGCGCTTCGTCTTTCTTGGCTGAAGCGATGTCTTCACCAACGATCTTGAAGAAGGTCTGGATTGCGGCGCCACCTTTGCTCGCGAGCTTGCGCCCGCAAAGGTCCATCGCCTGCACGCCGTTGGTGCCTTCGTAGATTTGCGCAATGCGCGCATCGCGAACAAACTGGCTCATGCCCCATTCTTCGATATAACCATGGCCGCCGAAGACCTGCTGCATGTTGGTGGCAATGTCATAGCCCTTGTCAGTGCCATATCCCTTGATCACCGGGGTCAAGAGACCAATCAAAGCGTCCGCCTGGTCGCGTTCTTCCTCAGTCTGCGCCTTGTGGGTCAGGTCGACCTGCAATGCGCCCCAAAGGCACAATGCCCGCATGCCTTCTGTGAAGACCTTCGCGTCCATCAGCATCCGGCGAACGTCAGGGTGAACGAAAATCGGATCTGCTTTTTCTTCTGGCTCCGCCGGACCGGTAAGCGCGCGGCCCTGTCGGCGATCGAGCGCATAGGCAACTGCATTCTGATATGCCGCCTCAGCCTGTGCGAGGCCTTGAATGCCAACGCCAAGACGCGCGGCATTCATCATCACGAACATGGCCGCCAGCCCCTTATTCTCCTCGCCGACCATCCAGCCTTTCGCACCGTCATAATTGAGCACGCAGGTAGCGTTTCCGTGGATGCCCATCTTGTGCTCGATTGAACCACACGAAACCGCATTGCGGTCGCCTAGCGAGCCGTCATCATTGACCAGCACCTTTGGCACCACGAACAGGGATATGCCTTTGGAGCTATCCGGTGCGCCTGGTGTCTTGGCGAGTACCAGGTGAATGATGTTTTCAGTCAGGTCGTGCTCGCCTGCCGAGATGAAGATCTTCGTTCCGGTGATCGAATAGCTGCCGTCTGCCTGTGGCTCTGCCTTGGTGCGGATCATCCCCAAATCCGTGCCGCAATGCGGCTCAGTCAGATTCATAGTGCCAAGCCATTCGCCCGAGATCATTTTCGAGACGTATTTCTCTTTCTGCTCTTCAGTCCCCGAAGCGATCAGCGCCGCCACGGCTCCAGTGGTCAAACCCGGATACATACCGAATGCCTGATTGGCTGATGCAACGAATTCCTCAATCACGAACCCCAAAACGTGCGGCATGCCCTGTCCGCCGAATTCTTCAGGCGCAGAGATCGTACCCCAACCTGCTTCACGATATTGCTTGAAGGCTTCCTTGAAGCCATCTGGTGTTGTCACGCTGCCGTCTTCGTGGCGCGTGCAGCCTTGCTGGTCGCCAATCTGGTTGATCGGGGCCAAAACCTCGGAGCAGAACTTGCCGGCTTCGTTCACAACCGCTTCGACCATGTCGGGCGTTGCCATTTCAAAGCCTGGCAGATTACCGAAGGATTCCAGCTCCAACATTTCGTTGATTACGAAACGGGTGTCACGGGTGGGGGCGTTGTAGGTGGGCATCTGTGTGTCCTTGCTGCAATAGGGTTGCGACTATAGGAAAAAGCTCACTTGTTGAGGTTGAGCGTTTCGATCTGTTTGATGAATTCGCTGAGCTCTTTGATCGAGGAATCAATGTCTGCCCGCTGGCGCTTCAGCTTTGCAACATGCGCCTTGCATTTTTCGATTGTAACGCGGCGCTGTTCAGCACGGCCATCATCGAGATCGTAAAGGTCGATCATTTCACGGATTTCGACGAGGCTAAAGCCGACATTCTTTGCCCGCATGATCCACGCCAGACGAGCCCGATCACGCTTCGAATATACGCGCGTCAATCCGACCCTTGCGGGCGAGATCAATCCTTCGTCCTCATAAAAGCGCAGCGCGCGGGCGGTGCACTCAAATTCCGTTGTCAGATCGGAGATTGAGTATTGCTCGCGTGCGAGTTTATCGGGTCGGTCGATATGGGCCCCGGCATGCTTGCCGTCTTGAGCCATTTGATTCGATTTTGTTGGTGCTGTTGCCATACCATTGGCTATAGCTTACCTTTACGTTAGCGTCAAGTCTTGACCCTTACGAGAGTGCCGTCACTGACAATCCGATAAAAGCACGAATGCTCTCCGGTATGACACGCAGGACCGGCTGGATCGACGTAAAGAAGCAACGCATCTTGGTCGCAATCAGTACGCATTTCAGTGACGCTCAAGGTATTGCCCGAGGTCCCGCCCTTCATCCAAAGCTCTTGCCGCGAGCGTGACCAGAAATGCGCTATTCCACTGCTCTGCGTTTGAGCAATGGCATCTGCATTCATATGTGCCACCATCAGAACATCCTTGGTCGAATTCTCGATCACAACCGCGGTGACAAGCCCGGCCATGTCGAACTTAGGCCGGAACTCTAATGACAGTTCGGGTGATTCAGATCCGCCATTGTGATCAGTCAAAATATCTTCCTTCGATGTACGGGTGGTGACTTACGATGGGTTGTTGCAGGATAAACACATTGCCGCTCCAAAATCTATTGGCAAGCGACTTCATACTTTGAGTTTTGACGCTGCAGTGAGACGTAGCATCATCGGGCTTAGGCTCGACCACCGGGCAAAGGTGCAAAATGCGCCGGGTTCAGGGGGCAGTCGGAATGCAGCACTCCTTTTGGAAGAGCGCTTTCGGCAAGAACGATGAGGGATAGGACCCGAACAACCAAAAAGGGGGTGGTTGTTCAAGCTTCTATGAAGTGGGTTCGTTTAATTTCGTCACGTGGCGCCCG
>Ga0181577_10002496_pt1 | contig 14387 bp, 12 predicted proteins | sample 101ome_21_FD_132468 | JGI IMG/M metagenome (GOLD analysis project Ga0181577, IMG submission 132468) | Coastal salt marsh microbial communities from the Groves Creek Marsh, Skidaway Island, Georgia - 101413BT metaG (megahit assembly) | ecosystem: Environmental > Aquatic > Marine > Intertidal...
CCCTAGGGGCAGCGTGGCGACTTCGTGCTCATGAGAAGTGCGATGGTTTTCCAGGTATTGGACCATGGCTTTGGGTTGGCCCACAACGTGGAATGAGGTGGCTTCATCAGCAATGACGAGCTGGTTTTGCGTTGGGGCAGCCAGCAGTTCATATCGAAAGGCAATAGCGTCGGAATAACATCGAAACCGTAGCTGGATGCGATACCCATCCTCGCTCAAAAACCTCAACACAGATTCACGGAAGTGATTGGTGGTTTCAGCCGATTTGCCAAATAGCACTGGAATGCGTTCGCGATGCTCTCTTCGCTCAGTAGCCAGCCACTTTGCTCCGGCTAGCACATTGCCTCTTCCATAAACATTTAATGAAAACTCACATCCCTCCAGAAGTGGATGATTCATGAATTCAAGGGACCAAGTTGGTGAATCCGATCGGCCTGACTGGGGCATCTCAATTTCAACGGTGATCCGATCAGCTGGGCAGGAGAGATTTTCCAAACTCGCACACAAGCCAAGCGGAGAACTCATGGTCGCAAGCCACACGATGCAGCAACCCATGGTGGACCAGGGCTTGAATCGAACGAATTTGGCAATCATGCATGAATCATAGAGAGGCATTCAGAGTCTGAAAAGACAGGATCAAGCAAGGTGGGTCCTGTTAACCACCCTACAGACAAAAATCAAACTCCCATCCTGGCCGAGGAGCCAAACCCTGGGCTGGATGGCAAAGGTTGCAATCTTGACGCACCACTGAAATAGGTCAAAGTCTTGTCATTCAGATCCGCCTCTTGGCATCGGCAGCCTTATGTAAGTGTCACCGGTGCTAGCAGAAGGGGCACGAAACGCATCCATCTCACTAAAACCTCTATTGACCATGAATCGTTCTCTCCATGCTACCTATTCGCTTTGCATAGGGCTTCTGGGTACCGCCTTGATCGCCCCACCGCTCCAAGCTCAATGGTTCAATCCAGTCTTTGAGCATTTATTCAACCAATCCACGCCGCTTCCCATCCTCAAGGCTCAAGGAACCCCTCCAGGGGTTGATGACCTTTATGATGGGTCTTCTACCCTCGACAGCTATGGAGGCCTGCATCGATACGATGCCACACGCCTCATGCTGGGCATCCGAGAAAATGGTATCGACGAAACCGACCCCAATCACGACCAAGCCATGGCAGCTGAATTCCCAGACCGTTCCATCCTATGGATTGATCCTGATTCAGGGGAACCCATGGGTGTTGCCATCGATGTCGGTTTCAGCCCTGTGCCCCTGGACGCAGATTTCCTGGCTGCCGGCGGCACCCAGTTGGATTACTATTTCACTTTTGCCGTCTCAGTCGATGGCGCCGTCTTCGTCGGTTACAAAAACAAGATCCTGAGGTATGAACCCAATGGCCAAGGCGGGTTCGGAGCACCCAGTACTGCTTACACTCAAGTCAATGATGATTCCGCAAATTGGCATCAGTGGCGGTGGGAAAATATCCGTATTCAAGGGAGTGGAGCCGAAACCCTCATCCTGGCTGGAGGCAAGACATGGAGGCCCAACCAAGGCTACCATATCCTCGGAACCAACGATGGCAAAGTGTTCGACAAATTCGAGCTCTTCAACGATGTCCAAGCAGGAGGAGGTGCCAGTTCATTCATTTCGGGAAAAGTCGCAGATGACGAAGAGGCGGACTGGGTTTATGCCAGCCTCTATCCTGGGGCTAGCAATGGCACCGATACCACGTTTGTTCGCCGAGTAGGTGATGACCTCGGGTTCTTTGCCTTCGAGAATGATGGTACATTTCGCCCTGGCAAGGATCCTAATGCCAATCCAGAGACCGACTACGTCACCGAATTCATCAGCGATATCGATGGAGATACTTCTTTAGGCTACATCATTACCTACAGCACCCCTAGCTGGAACAGCGGGGGAGTCAATCGCTTACCTGCGCGCCCAGGGTTCCTCGGCATTCACACCCATGATGGCGATGTGCTGGGCAGCCACACCCTCGAAGTTCGCGAATCGGAGGAAATACAAGGCGAAAGCTCAAGTGCCTGGCACGGTACGCTTGGCGGGGTTGAGGTCAATATCCTTGAGGGCATGAAGGCAGGACAATCTGAAGTGTTATGGGCTTCGGGAATCTATGGTTATGGGCGCTATCTAATCGACGGCCCTCCAATTGATCCAGTCTTTGAGCATCTTTTCAACCAACCCACACCGCTTCCCATTCTCAAAGCTCAGGGCACACCGGCTGGAGTGGATGATACCTATAATGGTTCCTCTACGATCGATACTTATGGGGGGCTGCATCGATACGATGCCACTCGCCTCATGCTTGCGATACGTGAAAATGGGATCGATGAAAACGATCCCGCTCATGACGCGACCATGGCAGCCAGCTTTCCGGATCGTTCCCTTATTTGGATTGATCCCGAGTCAGGGGAACCCATGGGTATTGCGCTCGAAGTCGGCTTCAATCCGGTTGCTTTGGATGCTGATTTTCTGGCCGCCGGTGGTACTCAACTGGACTACTATTTTAATTTTGGTATCGCCGATGATGGCGTGATTTACGTCGGTTATAAAAACAAGATTCTGAGGTATGCACCCGATGGGTCGGGAAGTTTTGGCGCACCCAGTGTTGCCTACACTCAAGTCAACGACGATTCAGCCAACTGGCACCAATGGCGCTGGGAAAACATTCGAGTTCAGGGAAGTGGCGTCGATACCCTGATTCTGGCGGGCGGCAAGACATGGAGGCCCAATCAGGGCTATCACATCTTAGCCACCAGCGATGGCAAGGTGTTCGACAAATTTGAACTCACCAACGATATCCAGGCTGGGGGAGGAGCTAGCTCTTTCATTTCGGGCCGAGTCGCCGATGATGAGGAGGCCGACTGGGTGTATGCCAGCCTATACCCCGGGGCAAGCAACGGTACCGATACCACCTTTGTTCGCCGAGTGGGTGACGATCTTGGTTTTTTTGCCTTTGAAAATGACCCTACCTTCCGAGCCGAAAAGGACCCCAACGCCGATGCGGAAAATGATTACGTGACAGAATTCATCAGTGATATCGATAGTGACACCTCACTCGGTTACCTTGTGACTTACAGCACGCCCAGCTGGAACAGTGCGGCAGTCAATCGGGTTCCTGCCAGGCCGGGTTTTCTTGGACTGCATACACACAGCGGAGATTTACTGGGCAGTCATACCTTGGAGGTCAGGGAAACTGAAGAACTCCAGGGAGATGCCTACAGCACCTTTCACGGCACATTGGGAGGGGTTGAAGTCAATGTGCTCGAGGGCATGAAAGCAGGGCAATCAGAAGTTCTCTGGGCTTCAGGCATCTACGGTTACGGTCGCTACCTGATTGGTGGCCAAAGGAGCACCGGACCCACGGAACCAGCTGTCCTTGCCTTCACTCGTGAGGGCCTCAGCCTTGAAATAACCTGGGAAGGCGACGGGACCCTTGAATCATCGACAGCAGTTCAGGGTCCATGGACACCTGTCCAAGGGGCCTCAAGCCCTTACAAGGCATCGACAGAAGATCAGGAAACGTTTTTCCGAGTCATCCGATAACACAATCGTTCAATCATTTGACCGAATCCCAAAGGAGGTGGGGCATCATGCCTCACCTCTTTTTGAGTTTCGTCCTGGTGCCCGAAAGGTGTGCCTTGGAGCATCTGAGATCATGCATGAACCAAAGATGGGGCCAAAAAATGATTCACCAGCAAGAGAGTAGGTTTGATGGTCACCCAGTTAGCCTACCCAACCTCCCTGACAGGATATAGATCGCTTTCAAGATCACCTCAGGCGCTTGCCCGTTTTAGTAAATAGACTGCTTCTTCACCATCCTCGGATTCAAAGGATTCATGGCAAGCAAGACCATGCTGAGGAAATAGTTGTCTGAGACCCTGGGAGGTGTGTCGCTCGGAACGGAAAAGGTCCAGGTTTGTATGGGCTAACCACTCAATACGATGCCCATAAAAGCTCAGGCAATGGTCTTGTTTCAAGCGAGCCTTAATCTGAATCCTGAACCCACCGTCGGTGACAGACTCCAAGGCCTGGGTGCTCGCTTGGCACGCAAAAGAATCCCTTGGTAAGCCCAACTCAAGGAGGAAGCCCCTGTACCATTCCATGGCTAGGTCATTGTCATACTGAGTCAGGATTGCCTGACAGGACTCAGGGTCCTTAGACGGGGTCAGGTTTGCCGAGACCAACAGCCAATCCTCAGGACCCATTTGTCGACTCAGATAAGGGAGCAGAACTTGATACCCAAGAGTCGGCAACATCCCCATACAGGAAATCAAGCGCCGAGGATTATCTGGATTTGAGGGACGAAAAAAAGCCTCAGGGGCCGAGGCGAGATCAACCACCCAAGCTTCAGGTTGAAATGAAGCCAGTTTTTGAGATGCCTCAATAAGGAGTGAAGGGCTAATCTCTGCTAGGCCAAGATACCCATTCAAAGCCCTGGCTGCTTGGTGATTGAAAAAACTGACATCTTTGTAGCCATCCCCACAGCCTAGGGCCAGATAATCAAAAGCTCGGCGATCCATACACCCCCAAGCAGCGGCGTAGGCTCGATCATAAACCCCCTGATAATCCTTACCGCGGTGGATGGGTGACCAAGCCTTGGCGTAAGCAAGCCACCTTGAAGCTTGCCCGATGGATTCATAGAGACACTGGGCGGGAACCACTTGACGTTTCAGGGACTCAAACCAGTGTTCTCGCTGACTTTGGGGAAAAGCTGAAGGATGGATCTGAAGCTGAATGCTCACCTCTCGAGCCTAGGACCCTCATGCCATCCACACAATCACCAAGGTATATCACGCCGATGATAAATCTCCAGTTCTTGATGTGGCCCATTTCCTGCGGCAAAATCCAAACACATGGATGAGCCCTTGCAAAAAGTATGGGAACGAATGATGGTCGCCCTGGAGCACGGGGCCCAGGATCGCAACGATGCGATGCATACCTTAGCCTTTTCCACCTTGAGTCTTGAAGGCAATCCAGCCACACGAACGGTTGTGTTGCGTGCCTTCGATAGAAAACGTCGCTGCATTCGATTTCATAGCGACATCCGATCGACCAAGGTTAAGGAACTAAAACAAGACCCACGAGTGAGTGTCCTGTTTTATCACCCCGCTCAAAAAATACAAATTCGGGCAAGAGGCCAAGCCGTGCTGCACTCAGACGATGCAATGGCTGATGATTTGTGGGAACACCTATGGGTGTTGGGGCGGCGTTGTTACATGGCACCGCGGGCTCCAGGATCCCACGCGGCAAAGCCCTCCCCAAACTTACCGCTTGAATGGATGGACCAAAAGCCTTCCATGGAAGCCAGTGAATCAGGTCGTCCAAATTTTTGCGTGATCGAAGTCATCCTATCGCATCTGGAGTGGCTAGAACTTGGTTTTCAGGGGCATACTCGTGCTGGTTTTTGCTGGGAGACATTCAGTCAGGAATGGGAGGGATCCTGGCTCGAACCCTGATCAAAGCAGATGACTGGCTCCCTCGGGCTTGGCTTGAGGCAAAGCCAATGGAACCAAAGATCATTTACCCGAGAAATCATCCACCCAACCACCCATGATTCCCAGCGATCCCATTCGAAAGCGAAGAAAGCGTGTCTTGTTCTGGAGCATCAACCTGCTGGCCTTATTGTTGGCCATCCCCCTGCTCAAGGCCACCTGGCCCTTGATTGAAGTCCTTTGGAAAACACGGTCCGCCGCGGCCATTGCGCAAAACATGGACCCTGATGAGCCTGATGCCCAGGGCATGCGGGGCGATTTCAAGAGAATGATGGATCAAGCGGACCCAGAGCAGGCACAATCCTCACTCGACAAATTAGCCCAGCAGCTGCAAGGAATGGGACCACTGGATCAGAACTCCCTGGAAAGCTGGGCCACCAAGCTTTTTGGAACCCAACAAAAGGAACTTGGATCAGCGACGTTCGATCTGGATGCCGCGGTTTTTAGCCGCATTGAAAGGGTTCGCGCGGAAGTCGATGGCAAGAAGGTTTATGTTTACCTGATCGAATTGGTGGACCCCAATCAAAACAAGGACTATCGCATGGATGTGAGTGTCGAACCCGACCCAGATTACGAGCGTTCCATGATGACCTTGGATTTGATTAAACAAAATCCGGAACTACAAAAAATCTATGATGCGTTTTCCCATGCTATGACCTCATCGATTCAGTCAGACGCTGAAGAAGACAGGGAAGAGTCTTCGACCGAGGATCCTTGAGCGGACTTTTCCGCAGTTTTTTGAGGCAACGGTCGTTCCTGTCGATAGCATTGCATGCCTCGGGCCTCATAGTTTTGGATGGCATGAGGGTGATCCAGATCACAGGTATGAACCCATACGCGGTTTGCATGCCAAGCCCATGCCTGCTCCAAAGCATGTGTCAGCAAGGCTCCTCCGAAACCTCGACCCTGATAGGAAGGGATCAAGCCAAATATGGCAATTTCAACTCCCTGGCTATCATGGTGCTTGAGTTCATAATAACCGGCGACATGCCCCAGATGGTACAGCACAAAAGTCCTCAATGTCGGATCATGGACATAGGCACTCCATTGATCCTCCTGCCAAGGGAGTTTGTCTCGCCAATGCCAGGGGCTACCGACCCATCGGTAAAGGCATTGGTTCATTTGCCATTGAGGTTGTTTAAGCTCCCACACCTTAAAATAAGGATCCTGACTGACCTTGGGTCTGAGATCCGAAGGAGCTAGCATCTGAAGATAATGGATGAGGGTTGGGTTCATAGGCTACGCTTTTTGCCAATCACGCCCTTGCGGGCAGAACGCTCGAGATAAGCGAGCGCTTCAGGGCATTGGCAGGCATTGTTTCCTAAATTCAAGTCCAGTCGGCCCACTCGTGCCGCAATCTCCTTCGCCCGCTGGTGAAGGGCCAGCACGCCGCAGCCAACTTGGATGAGAAAACCGTTCATCGCATATTGAACTTCATGGCATTCATCGTGGATGGATGCTTCCACCCGATGCATCCATGAACTCAGGCGCTGCATATCAAGCGACTCATCGGCTTGGGACAACGCAAGCATACCCAAAACCACCCAACCGGCAGCTCGCTTTCTGGTGTTTTTCAATTCAATCCAGCGCGAGCCCAAAACCCAGGCATGAGGCCCTAGGGCCACCAGACGCGGGACGGTGTGACTGGCCAAGGATCCTCCTCTAGCATTTTCCAGCCAACGCGTCAGATCCTGCCTTTTGAAGGCCTTGGGGTCAGCAATCAGACCCGCAAGGATCATCGCATCATAGTTGCTTGTATCATACAGGGCATAGGCCAGATCCTGGCGGTTTTTGAAACGGCGTATCATGGGCTTCAAATCTCCAATTTTCACTCCCCAGCAGGGCTCAGAGACACCATGATTACGGATCAGCATTTTCTTGAGACTCGGTTGCCCCAATCTCTTTAAAGTCTGAAGGATTAATTCCAGATCTACTTGAAGGGTGTTTGGCCAATCCATGGGCTTTGGCACTTGACCTTCGGTTACGAACCCGAAAATATCAACTATGATCCCTCGATTGAGACTCTTGATTGGTAGTCTAACTTGCTCGCTATTGGCTCTGGTATCGCTTCGGGGTGAAGTGGGTAAACCCCAGGAGGTGGCGCCAGGTGTGTGGTTTCACGAAGGGGATCTTGTGCGCAAGGGACAATGCAACAATGGCTGGATCATTTTCAACGATTACGTTCTGGTGATTGATGCCAACTGGCCTTCAGCAGCCAAAGAAATCCTCGCAAAGATACGCCATATCACCGACAAACCCGTGCGCTTTGCCTTGGACAGCCATCACCACGGCGATCATGCCTATGGTAACGAAGTTTGGCGTGCTCAGGGCGCGACCATCGTGGCACACGAGGGCGTGATTCAGGAAATGCAAACCTATGAACCTGGGCTGTATGGAAAGGGACCAGGGAGATGGGAGGAAGAAGCAGCCAAGCGAAAAGACGTGGCCGAATCCAAACTTGCTCCACCTACCCTGTTATTTCCCGACGCCATGATTTTTGACGATGGCCAGCAGCGCGTCGAACTGATTCATTTCGGAATCGCCCATACCCACGGAGATGCCTTTGCATGGCTTCCTAAGGAAGGCATCCTGTTTTCGGGGGATGCCTGTGTCAATGGCCCTTACAACTACATGGGAGATGGTCATACGGGTCAATGGATTCAAACCCTTGAATCGGTGCGAGCCCTTGAGCCCAAGATTATTTGCCCAGGGCACGGTCTAATCGGTGGCCCTGAAATACTCGATCATCAAATTGAATATATTCGATCTCTGAGAAATGAAGTCCGCGCACTGGTTCAGGATGGCAAAGACTTGGAGTCGATCAGAGCCATGTCGCCGGTCATCAAAGAAAAGATCCAACTGAATGATCGCATCGCCAACTATGTGGGCAGCTTTTTTGAAGCCCAAATTGAAAAAATGGTTCTCGAATTACAGGAACCTTAGCCAATGGGTTTGGGCATCAACTTTTCCTGTTAACTCATGACTTTTTCAACTTTCAGACATTCATCACCAAAGGGTTTTACGCTAATCGAGCTTTTGGTGGTGATCGCCATCATCGCCATCTTGGCGGGCATGCTCTTGCCAGCTTTATCCAAGGCAAAAGCCAAGGCCCAGCACATCAAATGTGTCAGCAACCAAAAACAACTGACCTTGGGATGGATTCTCTATGCCGACGATTATGAAGACCGACTGGTTTGGAATGACTTAACCGCAGAGGGTGCTGGATGGGTGCGTGGTCGCATGGATTATAACCCATCTAATACTCACAATACCAACTGGGCCAATCTGAAGGATCCTAACTATGCCAAGTTGTGGCAATACACCAGTGCAGTGGGTATTTACCGATGCCCCGGCGATAAGAGTTATGTGGCAGGCAACGGGCAGAAACATCAGCGTGTTCGCAGCGTATCCATGAGTCAGGCCATGAATTCCCGAGACGACTGGCTCGGCCACTTGACCGGTGCGACCTACATGGTGTTTAAGAAAATGAGCGACATCAACCGTATGGGGCACGCCAATGCCTATGTATTCATCAATGAGCACCCTGATAGCATCAACTACGGCGATTTAGCCGTTGCCATGAATGATGGCCTCGATGGAGGGCAAATTCGTATCATTGATTATCCAGCAAGCAATCACAACGGTGCTGGTGCCTTGAGCTTTGCCGATGGTCACGTCGAAATGCATCGATGGCTCGACCCCAGAACCACCCTCCCGTGGCACAATGAAACCATGAAGCTCAACGTGCGCTCATCAGACAACCTCGACATGGTCTACCTTTCCAGCCACGCATCGGTGCGAAAGTAAAACCTTGGGAGTCAATGGTTCCTCTGAGTCAGAACATGCGCCTTGGTCATTTAGCCATCACGACTCGGGCAAGGTATCGATGCCCATCGTCAGGGGAAGACCTTGGTTAAAAGGTGTCGGTGGGCTTCAACCCGAACCCTTCCTTGAGTACTTGGACGACTTCTTCCAGAGAGGCCCATTCTCCCACTCGAGGTATCTCATGTTTACGGCATAGGTGAAGGAATTCGCGTAAATAAGGGCGGGCCGCTTCCTTGAGTGTTGCGTCGAGTTCAAAAGGTGTTTGATCCCTGGTTTTTTTTCGGCTCCTTACTTTTTGAAAAGCCGGGCCCAATACAGGTTCCACCATCAGGGCATGCGCTGATATAGAGGCCTTTTCCACACGGCTTCGTATCGTTTCACTGGATGCCATGGTGAGCGCACGCCGAAAAAGTTTGAGGCCTGCCAAGCCGACCCCTTGATCCAAGCCATGATCTGCTGCGTTCCCAAAACAATTGCGGTGGCCTTCATGGGCTAGTGATGCCGATTCCACCAAGGATAAGTAGGCCTGAATAAACGGCGCGGCCTCTGCGTAATGCAAATCAAGAAACTCTTGAATCAGGGCCTTTTCATCCGATGAAGGATCCCAAATCAGCCGACTGATGAGGTAGTTCTTGAGCCCCCCCATTTCAGACCCAGCCGCAGGACCCTGCATGAAGAGGCCTCGAACCCCATTTTGCGTCAGAAAACGAATATTCTCTCCAAGAACCTGTAAGTTGGGACATGGAATCAGATAATCATGAAAATTGGTCACATACGTCCACACATACACATGATCACTGATGCGGCCCCAGTCGCGTATATCATCTCGAAAGGAAGTATTCAGCGGGCAGTTGGCATCAGTCATGGCATGCTTTTGACAGCATTCAATGCTTGCCAGTTGAATTTGTACGTTTGAGCGAGGTTTAAGATGTTGAGGTGGACGACGAGAGTAGGCATAGGCCAAGGTTCCGACCAACACCTCAGGGAATTTTGTCTCAACCTCTGCGGCAACATGGTTGACCAAACCTAGCAACGAACCCATGGGCGTTCCCTCCCGATCATCGGCTTTTTGGCAGGATGTACAGCGGCAATACTGCTCGTTGTCATTCTGAGATACCGAAATATTCCCAAGAAAAGGCTGCTCCTCCAATTGCCGCAAAACCTTTTCGGTAATGAGGCGGCGCACCTCAGGATGGGTCGCACAGGGCTGAACACCCGGGTCATATTGGTCATTCCAAATATCCCGAGGCCTTTGACCGTCTATTTCATTGTAATATTCTGGATGGCTCTCGCCATATTCCTTCCAAGGCATCTGGTTTCCAAAAGTGTGATTGATCAATCCGATGGATGTCTTGCCTCCATAGCGTGCCTCCTCCTGGACCGTATTGGTGCGCATACGGGTCGCAAAAAGATGATCCTCTCCTATTTCGCCAAAATAACTCCAACGAAACCGAAGGGGAGGATGATAGGTTCGAGAGCTTGGTAAAAAACTTCTTTGAGAATCCCAAGCTGGCACATGCGTGTGGTCGGGGGTTAAAAATCGCACCCCCAATATCTCTTCAACCCAGTCATATACGCCGTAAATCAAACCTCGAGGCCCGCCTCCTCGAATCAAAATACCCTGTTCAGTTGACTGCCATTGATAATCCTCTTCACCCAGATTTTCCGTCTTTTGTGGGGGCTCAAGAAACTGTTTTGGGGGCACTGAATCAGACGAAATCCAGAGCATATCGGAGCCTAGGTTGGATGAACCCAGGATAGGGAGGGAATGCTTGGTCGCAGTGTTGAAAAATTGTTGCCACTCCAGAGCCGCATGAGATAGGGCAGGGTTAGGGGAGTCGGACGTCCAAATCGACCAACCACTCATGGAGTCAGGGGTCCAGGAATCCTTTGCCGGCTCTTGGGTTTGTCCATACAGGCAAAGAACTGTGATCCAGCCACCTAATAGGCCGGCCATCAGGTGCGAACGCCTCTTGCAATCATAAGGGTCCATCACTTGAGCCTGCCATGGTGAAGCCTGGGCGACAAGTCCCTCAGAGGTACTTGAAATTCACCATGGAGTCACTCAACCCCTACGGTTAAGCGAATCGATTTGCCCATTGAGCGTGAATAAATCGACCCCGTACCCTATGGCGATGAACAGGACAAGAGGAGGAAACAAAACAGCCATTCCAGAAATCAGAAGGTAGATCAGACCACTGATCCATTTCCCCATGTAGAATCGATGAGCTCCCAGCACACCCAAGAAGGTCAACAACAACCATCCAATGGAGTAATCGATGGCTCCTGTCGCGTAACGACGGTCAGCCTGACGGTCCATCCCCGGAATCAGCAAGAGATCAATCAGCCAGCCGACAAGGAAGAATCCACCGGTCAGAAACCATAGAGTTCCGGTCAACGGTTTTCCGAAATAAAACCGATGAGCTCCAGTAAAACCGACAATCCACAAAAGATAACCGATGAGTTTACTGTGCGTGTTCATAGAGCAATCAAATCCCAACCAATTGGCCAAGAATACAGCTAAACCATAGGGATACAATGAACGCCCTAAATGATTCAATTATCATCATCTTTCTGCCATGAGATACAGTCGCTCAGCTCGGCAAAACAAACAGGATGCGCTGCCTGGAGAGGGCCAGGCAGATCTTTCGTTGACAGATCCCCAATGCATGGAACTGGTGATTTATGAGCGTCGATTCTCAAGCTCTGAATCCATCCAGTCAAGAAGTGCCCCTGAGCTTCCCTGCTCTGCATGCTTACCCTAAGAAACGCCTTGCTTTAGGTGTGACTTCCGTGGGGTTGATCGTTTGTTTAGCCGCATGGGTGTGGCTAACAGGATACAATGGCAAATTCCTTTCTGACCTTCAGGAAAGAGGTTGGCCCGAAATAAGCGCTTTGCTCGTCGTGGTTTTGCTTCATGGAGTCCTCATGTTCCCATTGGATTGGCTTGGCGGAGCGCGATTGCCACGCCAATACCAGTTGGATTATCGGATCACCCGCATGAATTATGTCAAAGCCGTCATTTGGCATGGGGGCATTTGGTTTGCAACCATCTCACTCATTCATCAAGCAGGGGCACTTGCAGGATTGCCGGGTGCCTTACTAGCCCTGTTGTCAATCATGGCCCTAGGTATTGCTTTCCAAGGAACCTTAGCTTTGCGAATTGGTTCATTTCGCATGGGGTTCCAGGAGCCCACGCAAGGCATCATACCCACCCATGCATTGCATAGTGAGGATCCTGCCTTCAGTGGAGGTATTACAGGCCTACCCGGCAAAGAGAGATTGGTGATACCAGCCAAGTGGCAAACCACTTTAGGAACTGATGCCTGGAAAATCTGCATGGAGCGAAGAAACCAAATCCATCATCAAGGCTTACGTAATCAAGGATTGATCGGAGCCATCTTATGGAACCTGATCGGCTTCGTGTTGGCCGCAACCCTTGCTGGGTTTCCCCAACAGGGCATGCGCAGCACTTTAGATCTTATTTGCCTCAGCACCTTATGGCATTTCCTCGGCCTTTTGATGCTTCCTTCATGGTCTCAAAGAGCCACGCATCATTTGGACCATGTGATGCAATCCCAGTCTCACAGGGAAACCTTATTTGGTGATTGGTTAATGAAGGTCAACGATCTGGTGGAAGGTGAAAAGGCGAGAAAACCTTGGGTAGAAAAAATTTTTCATCCCACACCCTCGGTCGTGAATCGCATCAAGCAAGCCAGACGATACCGCTGGGCCCCATGGCACATAGCCAGGATGATGCTCTATCTATCCTGGCTTAATGGAGGATTACTCTCAAGATCGGTTCACTGCAACATCGGACGGCCGAATCTTTGGGTGATGACACCTACTGATGGATAGGCATCTCAGTGAGGAAAGCCTCAACGAGTAAAGCAATACTTTACCAAGCTCTTAAGGTTCAATGATGCGGCCATTCAGGGCCTTTGGTGGAAGTTTCATAGGGATGATTTGGCTCCATGGCATTCCATACCAGTTGGCTGATACGTCGAAGTAATTGAAAGCCTTCGTTGTCGTCACCCCAGGATTGATCGGTTTGGTTGCGTGTGATGACACATAAAACGTAAGGTCCACTCGGAGCGGAAACCAGAAGGACTTCCGAACGTGATGCATTGACCGCCCCCTGCTTGCTGATGACATGAATGTCGCTAGGGATGGCACTTAAAGCCTCGTCATCCCAGTAGGCCTTTCCCAGCATGCGATCGAGGTATTCGTCAGCCTGGGGACTGATTGCGCGACGCTCGCGCAAGGCAACGAGCATGCCCGCCATCTCCTTTGGGGTTGTTTGCCCCCAACCGTAGAATTGGTAATCCTGCGATCGGTTCTCAACCCGAGCATTCACTCGCGTCTGTTCCCAACCTTGCAGAGCCAACCATTGATTGATGGCAGCGCCACCTCCGGCTAGGTCCTGAACCAGACGAGCGGCCGTATTATCCGAGACGCTTTGGGTGAGAAAAATCAGCTTATCAAGGCTGATTTGGCTACCATCCATGAATTTGGCCATGAGGTCTTCTCCAACCTTGGAACTCTTGGAAGCCTGATGCACGATAGGGGTTTTCCAATCCAAGAGGCCACCCTCTACTTGCGCCAACAAAGCCATGGTCATGGGCACTTTGATCAATGAGGCCGTTGGGAACAGTTCCTCGGCACGAATGGCTATTTCACAGGTATCATCAAGCTTTCTGAAGTAAACACCCACCTCACCATCAAATTTCTCGATGGCCTCATTAAGCTCACCACGAAGGCTTGATGCCCGATCTTGAGACATACGTTGCGTGGTGCAACATCCCGAAACAAGAAACATCAGGGCAGCCATTCCCGTTATTTGCGATAACACATTCAAGGCGGCAGGTGCAGAATTTAACAGGAACAAGAATGCCTGATGCCAGCTTTGAGATTTCAGCCCATTTCCCGCCATCAGTTCAATCATGGGATGGATTTGGAGCGGTAGGGCCAAAGCGATAGCTCACGATACGATCATCATTACGCAGGCAAATGCGTTGGATGCTGAATGCAGGATGGGACCAAACGATTGGGCG
>Ga0181577_10002497_pt1 | contig 14386 bp, 7 predicted proteins | sample 101ome_21_FD_132468 | JGI IMG/M metagenome (GOLD analysis project Ga0181577, IMG submission 132468) | Coastal salt marsh microbial communities from the Groves Creek Marsh, Skidaway Island, Georgia - 101413BT metaG (megahit assembly) | ecosystem: Environmental > Aquatic > Marine > Intertidal zone...
CTCGTGCGGTCAGGGTCAGTCGCCGTTTTAAAAACCCACAATGGCGAGGAAGTGCCGCTTGCTTATGTGGCCGCGGGTCAGCACGTGGGCGAAATGGGGCTTCTTGGCGGTCATACACGAACTGCGACCATCCGCGCTGCGGTTAGAACCCAAACCGTGTCCGTTGATGCGGATTCCTTTAAGCAACTTCTTAAAATCTCACCTAGGCTAGAGCAATCCTTGACTGCGGAGATGAGCGAGCGCCTCAGACAGAACATCAAGGTCGAAGCCCAATCAGAGGCAAGCACGACCCTTGGTTTTCTTCTGAGCCAAGGGCTGGGCGAGGCAACCGATGTGCTGTTGATTGACAAAGCGCTCTGTGTGAATTGCGACAATTGCGAAGTGGCATGCGCTTCCACGCATGACGGAACGTCGCGTCTCGACCGACAAGCTGGGTCGGTTTTTGCAGAGATTCATGTACCCACCTCGTGCCGACATTGCGAAGATCCTCACTGCATGAAAGATTGCCCACCTGATGCCATTAAACGGTCACCGGGCGGGGAAGTTTATATCGGAAACAACTGTATTGGATGTGGTAACTGCGAAACTAACTGTCCCTACGACGTCATTCAAATGGCCGTACCACCGGAGACAAAACGCGGGTTCTGGACTGAATTGCTATTGGGTCCTAGCACTCCAGCAAAAAGTAGCGCCAAAGCAGTCAGCGCCGAACCGGCAATAAAAAAAGCAGTGAAATGCGATATGTGTAAGGACCTCGCGGGGGGGCCTGCCTGCGTGCGGGCATGCCCAACCGGCGCAGCTGATCGTGTATCACCCCAGACTTTTGTTGAACTCGTTACGGCTCGCTCGGAATGAAACACCAACCAATGAATAGTTCTTGGTGCTAGGGATGGCCGAGACATTTTTAACGCATCGATCAGGACGTTGGGCAAAGTGGGCTCTTGCCCTAATCATTGCCAGTGCTATTGGCTATTGGGCTGAAGATTTGCGGGTGCCACCCAATGGCGGGTCGATCTTTGGGTATACCAGCGGCACTATCGCTGCCTTCCTAATGCTGGTCCTAACTTACTTGGGTCGACGCAAGCGCCATTATGGATCCAAGCTAGGCACGGTCAAAGGTTGGACCAGTGCTCACATCTATTTAGGGATCGCCTTGATCGCACTGACCCTGCTTCATAGCGGGTTCCAAGTCGGCTGGAATTGGCACACGCTAGCTTTCGCGCTAATGCTCATCGTGTGTTTTAGCGGCATCTATGGCGTCTGGGCCTATCAACACTATCCAGCCCTCATTGACCGCAACAACCTAAGCCAGACGCGAGGAGCATTGATCGACCAGCTACTCGCCCTAGACCAGGAAATCGCTGCATCTCTGACACGCCACGAGCCCCACATAGCGAGCATGGTTCAAGGTGCGTTAGAACGAACCACCCTTGCCGACCGTTGGCTTGACATCCTACGAGGCGAAGATCGATCCGAGGTACTGCTACCGGGCAAAGGATTAGTTCCAAACGAAAACATGACGACCCTGGTTGACTATCTTATCGAGCAGATCGAACAAGGCGCTCAGGGCGACACCGCGCTCAACCTACAATCCTTAATCACTTCACTTGGTGAGCGTGCAACGCTCATATCGCGCATTAAGGAGGACCTGCGGCTGGTTACGCTTACCCGGATTTGGTTGATTGTGCACATACCTCTTGCTTTCGCTGCAGTTTTTGCAGTGATCATCCATGTCATCGCCGTCTTTTTATATTGGTAGGGTGACAATGAAGATCATTATTCAAACCAATTCGGATCGACAAGGTGGCCAATTAGAGCAGCACTTTCAAGGAGACGTACTGCGAATTGGGCGCGCCTCAGATCAAGACATCCGAATCGACGAGATCAATCTACCCCTATCTATTGGTGAGATTACAGAAGCCGGCGGTCAGCTAGTCCTCACTGCCAAAGCACCAAAGGTAATACGGCTGAATGGCGGAGAAGTTAGACAGCAGGCACTCAAAGCGGGAGATCAGATCGTCATTTCGGGCACTGAAATTGTCATCGAAAGCGCCACTCCAATTGGGGGGCGAATGTCCGTAAGCAATACCGCCCCTCGATCGAAAAAGAGCGCTGCCGCGACTCCAATTCTCGCAGCAGTCGCCCCTGGACCCTCAAAACGACGGCTCAGCTGGGCAGCGATCATCGCCATCGCGTACCTTGGATGGATATCGCCTTGGAGCACTACCTCGTTCACGACAGAGGAAACATCCTCTAGTGACCCACCCTCGGCGGTAAGCATGGTGCAAGTCACCTCTGAGGAAGTGTGGTCAACTGGGCCGCTACACAATGTGCACAGATCCATCGGTGATGATTGCACCGCTTGCCACGAGACTCCTTTTGAACCTGTCACGGATCAAGCATGCCTGTCCTGCCACGAGTCAACTCCCCACCATTTTGATCCGCTCACGTTCCACGTCGCAGACTCAATGCTGGGCCGTTGTGCAGAATGTCACGTTGAACATGTCGAACCCTCTCATCTGATACTGAGGGACGATCAGGGCTGCACGGATTGTCATGCAGACATCGATGACACCGCAGGCGCTCCCACTCAGCTGCGCGCCGTCTCGAACTGGAGCACCAGACACCCAGAATTCAAAGTGACCGTTCCAAGACTTGAGCAATCAGGCCGCTGGTCAACCGAGCGTATTTCAATCGATTCGCCACTCGCTAAGTCATCATCAAACTTAATTTTCCCTCACTCAGTGCATATGGATCCTGGCGGCATTGAAGGTCCCGAGGGACCAGAACAGCTCAATTGCGCTAGCTGCCATCAACCCGACGAGGGCGAAATAGGCATGGTGCCGGTCTCTATGGAGCAACATTGCTCTAGCTGCCATTTGTTGACATTTGACCCCGATCACCCGGACCGAGAACTCCCCCATGGAGAGCCAGACGAACTGCTCCTGATGATGGAGGAGTTCTATGCCAGAAGGACTTTGATAGGTGCCACCCTCGCCGCTGGACGTCCCGCTTTCGACGCTGAGCGTCCTGGCCGAACAGGTCAGCTTGATGAGGCAGCTCGCGCCGAAGCGCTTGCACTCGCCAGAGACTTAGCGAGTCAGGCAGCTGAGGACATTTTTGAACGAACAACCTGTGCAATTTGTCACGATGTTACTCGACGCGAGGATACCGCCACGGCGAGTTGGGAAGTCCTGCCAGTCCATATTAATCAGCACTGGATGCCGCTCAGTCGATTTGACCACGGCGCCCATGCTAGCGAGAGCTGCGAGAGCTGCCACGCCGCCGAAACGTCGCTCGTCTCATCCGACATTCTGATGCCCGATATTGCCTCATGTCAGACCTGTCATGGCGATGAGCATACCGACGACCGGTTGGTCTCCGTGTGCTTGGATTGTCATTCATTCCACTTGGACCGATTTGATCCTATGGTCCAATTCAGCGCCGAACTCGAGCGGCGATCGAGCATGCTATCTGCAAACAGTATTGCTCCGATTGGTGCGCATATCACCAAAGCTAAGGCACCACCGATTCATCCGTTAAAGACAGAACGACTCGATCACTCGTCCCATCAGTCAGTGATTCCAAACAGAGTTTTGCCTAGCGCGCAAAATGAGGCTGGGGCAGGTTTAGAGTGATGACCCGGCTCGCCCAGATAGCGGTGATTACCAAACTAAGCTTGATGCTTGCAGCCTGCGGGGGAGGATCCACAGGTGACGGACTTTCGACGCTGGTGCCAACCGCAGGATCACCTACCGACCAGGAAAGCTCACTACTCACCGCTAGCGATGGCGGGTGCGATGGGCGCTGCAGTGAGAGCGAGGAGCACTTAACTGAAGCCGACGTTGCCCAAATAGTAGGACAGGTTATTGCGGAAGCCGAGGCCAGGGGATTACCCGGTACGGTCGCTGTCGTTGACCGTGTCGGCAACGTGTTAGCTGTGTTCGAGATGGCTGGTGCAGCGAAGGTCGTCACCATTACCTCGTCGCATGACGGGTCATCGCCGGTAATGGGCGGACTTGAAGGAGTCAATATTATCCCCGCAACGCTCGCAGCTATCGCAAAAGCAATTACGGGAGCTTATCTATCCACTGAAGGCAATGCGTTCAGCACAAGAACCGCATCTCAGATCGTGCAAGAGAATTTTAACCCTGGAGAAACGAATCAGCCGTCGGGTCCTCTTTTTGGCGTTCAATTCAGCCAGCTTCCTTGTGGAGATCTGGTTCAGAGAGCGCGAGGCGGTGGACTAACGATGGTGGGTCCTCATCGCTCACCCCTCGGTTTGTCCGCTGACCCTGGGGGATTCCCGCTTTACAAGCAGGGCACGCCTGTTGGCGGCGTCGGTTTTATTGGCGATGGCATTTACGGCCTCGACCGCGACATTAGCGAATTTGACGATGATCTTGACGAGATTATTGCGCTGGCTGGAACGGTAGGCTTTGATGCTCCAGCCGCTCGCCGTGCGGACGTGATTACCGCTGTTGGAAAAACGTTTCGATATGCTGACTGGGATACTTCCTCGTTGCTAACCGACAGCGCCAGTGCAGAGCCTATCTCGATAAGTGACGATCCACGCGGTCAACTCGCTTCTGTGTTCGGGTACTACAACGATTCAACTATCGTCACCGGTACCGCGTTTGGGACACCCGAATCGGGAATAGCACCCGCTCCAGCTGGGCTACTCAGATCAGCAAGCGGTGAGGAATTAGATGCATTCGTGCTAGTCGATAGCGAGGGTTCCAACCGCTTTCCGCCACGCCAGGGAACCGACCAGCCCGGAAACGGCGATACGGAGCCGCTTCGCGCAGAGGAAGTCCAAGTCATCCTCGAGGAGGCGATGACGCTAGCTAACAGGATGCGTGCGCAGATCAGACGCCCTCTTGGCACTCAGGCCAGGGTTTCGATCAGCGTAGTTGACACCAACGGCGCCGTATTAGGGTTTGCAAGAACAAGAGATGGCCCTATGTTCGGCGCGGACGTGTCTTTGCAGAAAGCCCGAACGGCCGTCTTCTTTTCTGGAACAGGTCAAGGGATTGCACAATCCCCCGCGGACACACTGCGCGGACTTCCAGCACCAAAATATCTCGCGCCTCTCTTCGAGCCTGAAGCGGTGGCTGACGATTTTAGTCAGCGACTTGTTCCGGCACTCCAAGAGGAGTCGCCCCTTACCGCACCCGCACCGGAAATTTCAGACTACGTAGTGGCGGCCCAGAGATTTTTAGGGATACCTGATGCACTTGAACGGTCTGGTTCGCCCTCCGCTTTCGCAGATCGTTCAGGTGGTAATCTGAGCCGCCCACATTATCCAGACGGTGTTGCGAGCAACCCAAATGGCCCATTATCAAAAGCCCGCGGCGAATGGAGTGTTTTCTCTGTGGGGCTTCAGCTTGATCTCGTCTACAACAGCCTTATTCAACATGTGGCTCACGTGACGCTAGATGGCGCTGTGCCCGATGTAGGTGAGACCTGTCCTGGTAATACAGGATTTGATCCCGACGATCTCTTTCAGATGCAAGGCGAAGCGACGCAGCTGGCCAATGGCATTCAAATATTCCCCGGCAGTGTGCCCATTTTTAGAGGCGAGACCCTGGTTGGCGGGATTGGTGTCTCTGGTGACGGCGTTGACCAAGACGACATGATTTCCTTTTTAGGTGTTCATCAGGCGGGCCTTAGGCTTAACCAAGCGCTCAATAACGCACCGCCGGGAATCAGAGCCGATCAGATCGTTTTACCAGACAGCTTACCTCGATTACGGTACGTGAGCTGCCCACAAACCCCTTACTTGGATAGCGATGAAGACAATGTCTGCAGAGGACTTTGATCGGCTCAAGTCGGACCAGCCTTGCCCGATTATTAGCGAGCAAAGGTCGCGACTAGCGTTTCGCCTAGCCATTACAATCAGCATTTGTTGGTCACACTTAAGCTTTAGTGAAGTTCAATTGGATGACGACGAGCCGCTTACGGAGGAGCCCGTTCTAATAAGTTGTCAGCCTGAACAATCGGGCATTGCACTTCAGCGCCCAGGAAAAGCAGCCATTCAATATGACACCTCCGATCGCTGCGAGCGCAAGCTGGTGGAGCCATTCTTTGGTCGACTTGAAAACGGCCCTGCAGTACCTGATCGCTGGCGAATCGTACAGGCGCTCGGATACAAAGAACAAATCTTAAACCCCTATGCTGCCCACAACCCGCTCAAAGGCGATCTACCTGTCTTCGGGAAAGACTGGTTTTTCTCCCTCACTGGGGTATCAGACAGTCTGGTTGAACCGAGACGTTTTCCGCTACCCGTTGGGGTCGCCACAACTAATCGTGCGGGAGACTACGATCTAATCACAGAGGGTCGATCACTGATCCTCAACCAACAGCTATTGACCGAGTTTGTACTTTACAAGGGTAATACCACCTTCAAACCGCCCGACTGGGAATTTCGGTTCATTCCCGTGCTCAACTTACAGCGGGTGACCGCACGAGAATTAGCGGTTCTGAAAGTCGTACCGGACCGTGCAGGTCGTGATGGATCTATCCGTACAGAGACTCGGCTCGGAATCCAGGGGCTGTTCGCTGACAAACATCTCTGGAACGTATCGGATCGCTACGATTTCGACTCCATTCGGGTCGGAATTCAGCCCTTCACTGCAGACTTCAGAGGCTTTCTTTTTCAGGATGCTCAACCAGGTATCCGATGGTTCGGTACCCGAAAGAATAACCGCATTCAGTACAACCTTGCTTGGTTTAGACGGCTGGAAAAATTCACAAATAATGGTCTCAACAAAATTGACTTTGATCTACGAGACGATGATGTGTTCGCTGCTAACCTTTACTGGCAGGATCTATGGGTCTTAGGGCACACGGCCCAATTTACGATCGTTCACAACCGAAATCGCGAGCGAGGCGAATTCGTATTTGATGATAACGGTGTCATCGCACGGCCAGCATCCCTTTTCTCTGAGCGGTTTGCGCGAGATTACGATGTCACCTACTTGGGCTTTAACACCGATGGTCACATCGGCCGGTTGAATCTAACCACAAGTTTCTACGCAGCCCTGGGCGATCAAACCAATGATCGTTTCAGAGATAGTACAGATCGTATTGAAAGCTTTTTTACTGCTTTTGAAGCTGGTTGGGACGACAATTGGATCCGCTATCGAGTCTCGGGGCTTTATGCGACGGGTGATGACGACCCCTATGACCAAAGGGCCGGTGGTTTCGATGCGATTTTTGAAAACCCTCTATTCGCGGGTGCTGATACCAGTTTCTGGATTCGACAGCCTGTGCCGCTCATCGGAGGTGGCGCGGTGGGCATTACGGGTCGCAACGGTGTCTTGAATAGCCTTCGCTCATCAAAGGAACATGGGCAATCCAACTTTATCAATCCGGGTACGATGCTCTTGGGGTTAGGCGTTGACTTTGATGTCACGCCTGAGCTCAGAGTCACTCTGAACGCTAACCAACTTTGGTTTGAAAATACCTCATCGATCAGCGCCGTTCGCAATCAAGGCACAGTCGACAAAAATTTGGGGCTCGACCTCTCGCTCTCTCTCACTTACCGACCACAGATGATCCAGAATGTGGTGCTAAGAGCGTCTGGAGCTACGATGCTGGGCGGCGCGGGTTATGACAACCTCTTTGGGGCAAATGAACCGGATCCGTATTCAGTTGTGCTCAACGCGGTGTTAACTTACTGATGAAGCCAACTAGAGCGTATATAGATAACTGCATGCGTTGCGAATCAAAGTACACCCTTCTTTCAGCGAAAAGCAGAGATCTGGTCGCCGCGTATCAATACACTCGGGCAAGCGGGTTTTGGTACGACGCCAGTGTCCGCTACAGATCGTATTCGCATCGCCTCGTGTCTTTATCGGCTGGGTTACTCTTCAGCCTCTGCATAGCCCTATCAGCATCTGCAGCGGAAAAAGAAAAGAAAGTGGAGCGGAACTATCCGTTCTACCCACCGGCGCCTGCCGCACAAACGCCCCAGATGGCCATGGACAAGAGCCTCGGTTGCCTGTCTTGTCATGAGGACACCGATGCTAAGTCCATGCACTCCAATCCTGGCGTTGTCTTAGGTTGCGTTGATTGTCATGGCGGAGATGCTAGCGTTGCGATCGCTGGCGGAATTTCTAGGGAAAATCCTGACTATCTGAAAGCCATGGAGCGGGCACACGTCCTGCCTCAGTATGTGGACAGTTGGCACTATCCTTCCTCGGCCAATCCAGAAGCAAGCTACACGCTCCTCAATAGAGAGAGCCCTGAATTCGTGCGGTTCGTTAATCCGTCTGACTATCGAATCGTGGAAGAAGCTTGCGGCGCTTGTCACATGAGCACGATTCAGGCCGCAAAACGAAGCATCATGGCGACCGGAGCGATGCTCTGGGGCGGAGCGGCCTACAACAATGGTATTCTGCCATTCAAGAACTATTTGCTTGGCGAAGCATATACAAGGGAGGGCAAACCAGCTGCGATTGTTGGCCCGCCACTTAAAGCGCCACTCATTGCCCAGAAAGAGTATGGTGTGGCGCCCGAGCTCCAACCACTGCCGGCCTGGGAAACGGTGAAACCAGGCGATATTTTCAGGGTATTTGAGCGCGGCGGCAGAAACATTCTGAACACCTTCCCTGAGGTTGGACTCCCCAATTCTCTCGGCCTTATCCAACGCCTTGAAGAGCCGGGAAGACCTGACATTCGGCAGTCGAATCGCGGACCAGGAACGGGCCAGCGCGTGTCTGTTCCCCTGATCAACATTACTAAAACCCGTCTGAATGACCCGCTCATGTGGTTCCTTGGTACCAATGAGCAACCAGGGGATTACCGAACATCCGGCTGCGGCTCGTGCCACATCGTTTACGCCAACGACCGGGACACGCGGCACTCTGGTCAGTGGGCGAAATATGGCCGGCACGGACAAAGCGCAACCGTCGACCCAACCATCGACCAAAACGAGCGCGGCCATCCCATTCAACACGCATTCACCCGTGCAATTCCCTCTGCTCAATGCATGTCGTGCCACATGCACCAACCCAACATGTTTCTAAATAGTTATCTCGGCTACACCATGTGGGATTATGAATCGGACGCCGACAAAATGTGGCCCAATGAGCAACGCTACCCAACCTCAGCCGAGATTCGAAAGATCAATGAGCGCAACCCCGAGGCTGCGGCAACCAGAGGGTTGTGGTCCGACCCCGATTTCCTAGCCACAGTCTGGGATCGAAATGAGGAGATGGACAACACCCAGTTTGCCGACTATCACGGGCACGGCTGGAACTTCAGGGCCATCTTCAAAAAAGATCGGCGCGGCAATCTCGTTGATGATGAAGGACAGATTATTTCGCACGAAGACCCGGAAAAATTCCAGAAAGCAGTCCATATGTCATCAATCCATGTGGACGTGGGCATGCATTGCGTGGATTGCCACTTCTCCCAGGACTCCCACGGTAATGGCCACCTTTACACTCAAGTAGCAGACGCCGTAGAAATTGATTGTCAGGATTGCCACGGCACGGCGGATGCCTACCCGTCATTGAAAACGTCCGGACCTGCCGCACCATCCGGCGGAACAGATCTTGCGCTGCTGAGAAACCCTGATGGCCAACCCAGGTTTGAATGGGTAGAAGGCAAGCTCATTCAGCGCAGTCTCTTAAACCCAGGGCTCGAGTGGACGATGAGCCTCGTTAAAGACTCAGTTACTCCGTCACACACCGATTACAACGCCAAGGCTGCGCGTGCCAAGCTCATGTCGAATGACACTGCCTCACAGGACTGGGGCCAGAACGTCGCAGCCGCCGATCGAGCACACCAAGATAGCGAGATGGAATGTTACAGCTGCCATACCTCTTGGACTACCAGTTGCGGGGGCTGTCACTTACCCATTGAAGCTAACTGGAAAACCGAGCGGCATCACTACGAGGGCGGAGAAACTCGAAACTATGCGACCTACAACCCGCAGGTCGCTCGAGATCAGATTTTCATGCTGGGTCGACGAGGCGACATCAATGGCGGGCGGATCGCTCCCATTCGCTCGACGTCGGCGCTGGTCTTGTCCTCGACCAATGCCAATCGGGAAAAAATTTATATCCAGCAACCGCCCATTGCTGCGAGTGGCTATAGTTCCCAAGCCATTAATCCGCATTTCCCTCACACCGTCCGCAAGTCTGAGACGCGGAATTGCAGCGACTGCCACCTCTCGGTCACTGGCGACAACAATGCCATCCTTGCCCAAACGCTTGGTTATGGCGGCGACTATATCGATTTCATGGGATTATTCGTCTACGGCGGTGCCGAGGGTGCCATCGAAGCCGTTAAAGTCACGGAATGGGAGGAACCCCAAGCCGTTATCGGATCCTACCTCCATCAGCAGGCCTATCCTGACTGGTTTGACAGCCATACCGAGAACGCACTGACGCTGACCGAGGGCTATCGCGAATCCATCAGCGATTCTGTGCGCTGCTTGCAACACCGTGGCGAGTATTTATTTGCCGCCACCGGCCGAGGTGGGTTCCAAGTCTTTGACATCGCATCGATCGCCAACAAAGGGATCAGTGACCGGATTCTGACCGGGCCTTTTAGTGAATTGGGACATGACACGCAGGTAGAGTCCAAAAACGCAACCTGTGTGTCAGTGATTACTACCCAACCCATCGCCCCGGAGCGCAACCAAGGCGATTTAATGCGCATTGACAACCAGGAGCGACCGGTTGATCCGATTTATCACTACGCGGTCGTCACTGACAGCGAGGAGGGCTTGATCCTAGTCAACATTGATACCCTTGCCGACGGTGAACCGCGCAACAATTTCTTGGACCGCGCCCTGACCTGGAATGCTGATGGCGTGCTCGTTGGTGCGCGACATGTCACCATGGCGGGTCATCGTGCTTACATTTTGACGACTGATGGGCTCGTGGTTGTCAATCTCAAGACCCCTCTTGAGCCCGTCGTTGAGACCTTTATCGCGCTCAATGACCCGAGAGCATCCCAGTTGCAGCTTCATTATTTGTTTGTCACCGATGCTACTGGCCTGCAAGTCATTGATGTCAGCAATCCAGCTCAAGCGACCCTTCTTCCCGACGCCCACATCGCAATTCCTGATGCTCAAGGCCTGGCTGTCGCGCGAACTTGGGCGTACGTGGCTGCGAAAAGCGAAGGCGTCGTTATCGTGGATATTGAGCGTCCTCGGGAACCCCGTATCTACCAGCAAGTCGACGAGGCATTGGGTATCGCTGATGCTCGTGATGTGTCCATTGCTCATACGAACGCGTCCTTATTCGCCTATGTGGCGGATGGGGCACATGGCCTTAAAGTATTGCAACTCACTGACCCCAAATCCGTCCCCGGTTTCTATGGATTTGCGCCAGAACCAGTGCCACAGCTTGTCGCCAAATACCCCACGAAGGCACCGCTCATATCGCTCACCCGGCCGCTGGAGCGTGATCGTGCGATGGATGAAACCGGCGGTCAGGTAGCAGTATTTGGCCGGTTGGGGTCGGGCCCACTGACAAACGATGACGTGCACAGCCTTTTGTTTGACGATAATGGTAAGCCGTGGTTCGTTGAGGACACCAAAGGCACCGGTGCATTACTCCCGAGGGGAGAACCCGTGATTGAAACGGCCACTTTGTCAGCGGAAGACACTGTGGATACGCGCTCATCCAGCGCGGGAGAAGAATAGCGATGGACACGATAAGCCATACCTCATTCAAGCGCCCGTCTCGTTTAGCACTGCACCTCGCTGCGCTGATTGCGCTGATGATTGCTCATCCTGGACTGTGGGCTGAAAACCGGTCTTCCCTCTCCGCACAAAGTGCGCTCCCTCAAGACGATGGCTATGTCCATCTTGGTGTCGCGAGTTGTGCCTCATCGGTCTGCCACGGCGCGATGCTCGAGCGAACCTCAACCACCGTCCTACAAAACGAGTATGTCACATGGACGCGGCACGACCACCACGCAGACGCCTATAACACCTTGCTAACCGACGCATCAAAGCGCATGGCAACTAATCTCGGTCTGCCAAATGCCCATGAAGCGGACTTGTGCTTGGATTGTCATGCGGACAATGTTCCCAGCGCCATGCGAGGACCTGAGTTCGACATCTCGGATGGGGTGGGATGTGAAGCCTGCCATGGCGGTAGCGAAACCTGGGCAGCCCTACACACTGTGGCCACCGTTTCAGACGATGAACTGAGGCAAGCAGGACTTTACCCCACTCACGATCCTGTCGAAGCCACAGCGCTCTGCCTATCCTGCCATTTGGGCAACGAAGATAAGCTCGCGACTCACAGAATAATGGGTGCTGGGCATCCAAGGCTATCATTCGAGCTCGTCACGTTCCTGGAATTACTGCCTCCCCATTGGGAACGAGACGATGAATATCTAGAAAGAAAGGACTCAACTGATTTGCTCGGGCAGTGGGTTCAAGGGCAGTTGACTACGGCGAAGTCCTCGCTTCGCCTGCTGCGCACCCACCTCGTTGATAGCAACACGACCTTACCCGAACTCGCAATGTTTGATTGCCATGCTTGTCACCACGCCATGTCAGATCAAAGGTGGCAGCCTTCAAAGCTAACGGTTGGAGTAGAACCCGGCACGCCAAGGCTCAACCTTGCCTACTTTGCTTTTGTCGAACCGCTCGCCCAAAGTCTTCGAACATCAGGGAGTGCTGACATCGTTCCAGCGTTACGTGCGCTTAACCAAAGCGCGCATGTCTCGCCAGCGCAATTGAGCGACATCCTAAATGAGGTGGGCGAACTGATTGATGAAACCATCAGCGCCGCTCATCAAGTCAATGAGCGAATCGATGGCATTGCCCTTCTGCATCGCATTGCCGAAGAGTCTGCTCTTGGTACGTACCGGGACTACTCATTGGCAGAGCAGGCAGCGATGGCCATGAACCTACTCCTTGAGCGGGAAGCACTGTGGGAGCAGTCTCGACCCGCCATGCGCGCCGTGTTTGGATCGCTCACGAATGAAGAGCAGTATCAGCCGGATTCATTTGCCAGTGCAGCCAAGGCTTTACTCAAGGTCTTGCCGGAAGATGCAGAGCATTCCGAAGAACGATAATCCGCCCGGGTGAACGCTCCTTTTCTGTTCTCGTTACGCTTTTGCCTAATGCCCGGGCTCGAGCTTTGGGCCTCGCGTATTCCGGATGTTGAATGACGGAGGAAACCCATGAAATTAGCGATCGAAATCCCCGCCCTACGGCCCGACACCCTGAAACTCACGGTCGATTGGGTTCAGCACGCTGAAAAGTTAGGGTGCGGGATGGCATTTGCAGCCGAGGCGTGGTGGAGCGATTCAGTCACGCCGCTCGCCTATCTCGCAGTCAAAACAACCTCTATTCGGCTGGCGACAGGCATCATGCAAACCACCGCTCGCACACCAGCGATGACGGCGATGACAGCCCTGACCCTTCACGACCTCACCAATGGACGTTTCGTTCTAGGACTGGGGGCAAGCGGCCCACAAGTGGTTGAAGGGCTGCACGGCGTCAAATACAACCCCGCTCTGTCGCGCCTAAGAGACACAGTCAATATCTGCCGGATGATCTTTCGAGGGGAAAAAGTCCAGTACGACGGTAAAGCCATTACCTTGCCGTTACCCAATAGTGAGGGCAAAGCCATCAAGATCGCCCACAATCCTACGGATCTCCCCATCTACCTCGCGACCCTTGGACCAAAATCTCTGGCATATACGGGTGAAGCTGCGAATGGTTGGCTTGGAACCTCATTCTCCCCTGATCATCCCGAGGCTCACTTGTCTTTTATCGAATCGGGCGCGCAAAAAAGCGGCCGCACACTGAGTGATATTGATCTTTGCGTGTCTGCTCGAGTCGAAATCGGTGATGATCTTGAGGCCATGATCGATAAACGGCGTCCCGCTGTGGCATTCAATATGGGCGGTATGGGGTCTGCCGATACGAACTTCTACAACGATGCCTTCAAGCGCGCAGGGTACAGCGAGGAAGCACGCGCTATTCAGGCCCTTTGGCTTGCAGGCAAACGCGAGGAAGCCGCTAAACGAGTCCCCGATGCGATGATCACCGAATTTCAGGTGCTTGGGCCTAGGGATCAGGTCAAATCACGGATCGAGCGTTACAAAGCGGCCGGTGTCACCACATTAAAGCTAGGACTTGATGGCGCAGGTCCTCTCGGACCCGCACGGTTTGAGCTGCTTGAAGAGATTGTCGATCTCGTGACAGAGTGACGACTATCCTTGAGTTAACGTCATCTCTTGAATTGACGTCATATTTTGGTTTTCGGCAGTGAAGCCTCCTTTGGGCAGTATTACTGCACTCCTACCCCTCTGCTGAGCCTAGTTACCCTGCCTTTTTTTATCCGACCGATAGACTTATCTCAATATCTCCCTGGGCACTCATCTATTTCCACTGCCTAAC
>Ga0181577_10002503_pt1 | contig 14379 bp, 4 predicted proteins | sample 101ome_21_FD_132468 | JGI IMG/M metagenome (GOLD analysis project Ga0181577, IMG submission 132468) | Coastal salt marsh microbial communities from the Groves Creek Marsh, Skidaway Island, Georgia - 101413BT metaG (megahit assembly) | ecosystem: Environmental > Aquatic > Marine > Intertidal zone...
CTAGAGGGCTCCTTAACTCATCGATAGCAGCGCAAGCCGCAGAAGAAGCTGCTTACAACCAGGCGTTTCAGATCGCGTCTCAAGATGCTGACACATACCGACAGGCCGCTTCTCAGAATGTTGACGCTCAAAACGCCGCTAATCTGCAAGATGCGTCTTTGGGCACTAACGTCAATATATTCAATGTTGGCGAGCAAAATGTCACAAACCGCTTCAATGCAGATTCTGTAAACGAAGCTGGTCAGTTCAATGCTAATGCAGCGAACATTGCTTTGCAGAATTTCTTGGAGCGAGAAAACCAGAGAATTCTGCAAGAAGATCAGCAGTTGTTTACTGCGGAGGAAAACGAAGCCGATCGTATTCTGCGAGAGATGTTGCAGGAGCGCCAATTTGATTTCCAGAGCTCAGAAAACGCTTTGGATAGAGAATTGCAAAACGCGCTTCAGCAAAATCAGTTTGCCTTCCAAGGCAGTGAAAACCAGCTTGACCGGGATCTGCAGACGAATCTTCAGCAAAATCAGTTTGGCGAAAATCAAAGAGACAGAGACTTTACTGGAGAACAGAATCAGCTCGAGCGCGAGTTGCGCGAGGCGTTGCAACAGAACCAGTTTAGCTTCCAGGGCGGTGAAAATGCACTGGATCGTGCCCTGTCTGAAACTTTGCAACAGAACCAGTTTCGCTTCCAGGGCACTCAAAACCAGCTAGATCGCGATTTGTCGCAAACCATGCAGCAGAACCAGTTTAACTTCCAGGGCACTCAAAATCAGCTAGATCGCGATTTCCGAAGCAGTGAAAGCGCGCTGGATCGCGCCCTCCAAGTATCGATGCAACAGAGCGACCAGGATTTCCGGTCGTTCATGCAGCAAAACCAAAACGCATTTGCCGCGAGCGAAAACGCCGCAGATCGCGCTTTCAACCAGCTCATGCAGGAAAATCAAAACTCCTTCATGCAGTATATGCAGGAGCAGGAGCAGGAGTGGCGGTCACTGGAAAACTCTCTGCAACGCGACTTTGCGATTTATCAGACAAATGCACAGACTGCCGCGAGCATTATGTATTCGACAATGGATTCGATCGCGTCTATCTACGGCGATCCAAATCTAACCGCCGCGCAAAAAACCCAGGCTGTAACGAACGTGCAGAACATGGCGGCATCCATGCCCCAGTTGCTGTCGGTCATCGCCAGCAATATGCCGCAAACCGTTGGGCAGACGTCAGGAACGGACGTTCCCCCTCCGGATCCGGACACCGCTACCTCCGGCACAGGCACTAACACCGGCACAGGCACTAACACCGGCACAGGCACTAACACCGGCACTACTAACACCGAAACCTGGGATCCGACGAACGGCGGAAACTCCACTAATACAATCGGATTTACGGCAGTTTCTGGCACTGACGGTACGTTATTCATAGGCACTGACGGCAAGTATTACCGCTTAGAGGACGGTCAATATGTGCCGCTCGACAGAGACTTGAGTGGACTCCCATAAGGACTGAATGATAAGAGCCGCTACGCTGGCTGATGTGCCGGCGATTGTAGACATCGCAGTAGAGTCGGTTTCTCAAAACCCACTACCAGTCAGAATCTGCCGTGACTCGATGGCAGAGACAGCCAAAGAAGCCATTGCCGGAAACCAGCATTTTGTTTGGGTTTCTGAGATCGACGGTGAGGTAGTAGCCGCAGTTGGCGCTATGTCAGAGCGGTCATTCTGGTACGAGCGCCAGCAGTGCAGTGTGATGCTGTACTACACCAGGGTGCCTGGTGAGGGCGTCAAGCTCCTCAGAGAGTTTGGCAAGTGGGTGAAGTCTCGTCCAGTCATCAAAGTCGCAGTAATCGAAATGGAACCTGACACAGATCCCCGGCTGTTGAAGCTGATGGGCAGGATTGGTTTCTCCCGAATTTCTATGAATTGCACTTATGTGCGAGGTCAGTAATGAGCAAAGTCGTTAAAAAGATTGGAAAGGCCGTTAAGAAGGTCGTGAAGGGCGTTGTGAAAGGCGTCAAGAAGGTCTGGAAAAAGGTCAAGCAATCCAAGTTTCTGAAGGTCGTAGCTATTGCTGCGGCAGTTTATTTTGGAGGTGCTGCCCTTATGGGCGGCATTGGAGGGATGGGGGCCGGAGCAGGCGGATTTATGGCTGGGGCCAAAGCAGGCGTAGCGTCAGCCTGGGGCGGCTTAACAGGCGCTGGCACTGCTCTAATGTCTGGAAATATTGCCGGTGCTGGTAGCTCATTAGCGAGTGGCTTTACAGGCGCTAAAGCGGCTGGTTTAGCAACAGGAGCAAATGCGCTCACCCCGATTGCTGTGACTGCTACCAAGGTAGCGCCGACATACGCTGGTGCGGCAGGAGCCACTGGCGCTGGATCCGGGACAGTTTCTGGGTACAGCTCACTTGGCAATGCTGCGGCGGCAGGCAAGTCTGCCGGCCTTAATGCGGCGGCTCCTGGGGCCGCTAGTGCGGCTCCTACGGGCTATAGCTCGCTAGGCAATGCTGCGGCCGCGGGTAAGTCTACCGGCCTTAATGCGGCCGCTCCTGGAGCTGTAGGGGGATCCTCTACCGTAGCGTCAACGGTAGCTCCTTCCGGTGTACCAATATCAACAGCAACGCCCGCATTTGTAAGTCCCACTACTGGCGCAATGGGCGCGAATGTTGCCGGCACAACGGCGGGCGCGAGCCCAGGGCTTCTGGGTAGAGTGTGGACTGGCCTTGGCCCATACGGGCAAGCGGCGGCAGTTATGAGCGGCGGGCAGATGTTGTCCGGCGGTATTGCCGCATACCAGCAAGACAAGGCGGCTAGAGAGGCTTTGGCAGCTTATCAGGCCAACATGGGCTCACCGATTGCTCTGCCTGTTTATAACCCAGCGACCGGGCGATATGAGAATCCGTTGCTAACTGATGGCGGAGGAGTGGCCTGATATGGCGGGACTATTACAAGATCAAGCGCAGGATATGGGCGGTGACGCCCCTAGTACTGGATCTCAGTTTGACGATCCGGCCCTCGAGCAAGCTATTGAGTATTTAGGCCAGAGGCTTTATGCGGAAGATATTTCCATAGAGATCGCCAAGGTGGTGGAGAAGTCTCCAACCCCACAGCCGAAAATGCTTGCGGAGATCGCCTACCGACTTGCTGAGAGCTCAGACGTTGAGACTGATGGGGATATCAAAGAAGAAAATCTGTCGATTATCGGCATGGTGGCCTTAAACGAGGTTGCAGAGATCGCTGAGCAAGCGGGGATGCAGATTACCCCGGCTGACGTATCTGCCGCGTTCCAAGAGATGGTGCTGATATTCGCTAGAGAGCAGGGATTGAGCAAAGACGAAATTGCGACTCTGGAAGCCTCTATGCGTCAGGTTGATGACGCAGAGCTTGCACAAGGAGCGGAGGCCCTGCCCGATGACTTTGACGAGCAGATCCCGGATGAGGATGTCCCGGTCGGTGACGAGAACGCCGAAGTAGGCGCAGAAAATAACCAGCAGATGATGAGAGTCTGATATGAGCCCGTTTTTCAGTGGACTATTGGCTGGTGGCGCTCAAGCGCTGACCACGATTGGCAGCGCTATGTTTAGCGATGCGCTAGATCAACGGAAGCAAGAGCGCCTGCAAGCTATTCGCGACAAGGAATATGACAGAGCGAGGAAAGACCAGCTTGCTGATATTGCCTCACAGCGTGAATTCCAGAAGGGCTTGCTGACTGATGAGCGAGGTTACTTGGATTCTGTCAGAGAGACAGAGGCCGGTTATGTTGTTTCTACTCAGGTAGACGATGGCGGCAATCTAATCGGCATCACAAGAAAGGGCTCTACGGTTGACTTGAAGCAGCTTGAAACCGTCGATCCTCTGCTGACTCCCGCTTTGCGGGCCCTCGAAAGCGCGCAAGCAGAGGCGTCACGGCTGGGAGTTCAGTCGCGAGACGATAACCCGACTGTATGGGATCGCGTCGATCGCGCAACACAGCAGTTCAACAACGCCTTCGCAGAGTCGCAAATTCGACTGGGGCGAGAATCCGGGGGGATGGAGCTCGATATCGGTCAGTTTGGCGGGGAGGCACCTCCAGAGGCGTTGGAGCTCCTGCGAAGCAATCCGACCCTGGAGATCAAAATGCAGTTCTTGCAACGGTACGGATACCTCCCAGCACTCTAATACCGATTGCTGCTTATCGCGGCACCTCCAAAACATTGAGAGATTGGAATGGCGAATATTTTTGACCAGTTTGACCCGCGCCCGTCTGAAACACCCAGCACTAGCCGGCGCAATATCTTTGACCAGTTCGATAGAGTCGCTACTGACAATCGGCAGGACGAAGAGTTTTTCGGTCAAGGGTTTATTTCGGACTTTGGTATTGGCTCTGGCAATCTTGTCTCATCTATCGGCACCCTTTATGGGCTGGCGTCTGGAAACATGGATAACGCCATCACCCGGTTTGGGGATGAGACAACCAGTTTCTATGAGGATCTCCAGACAGAGGATCAGAAGCGCCGGCAAAGAGAATTCCAGCAGTACGTTGACGGTGGCGCTGACGAGCTAGACAAGGCCGGCAGAGCTATTGTCGGCACGATTACAGATCCTTCTCTGACCTTTTCCTTTCTTACCCAGCAGATCCCCTTGCTGGTGGGCTCTGGTGGCGCTGGTTTGGCAGTTCGCGGAGCTACTGGAGCCGTCCGTGCGGGGCAGGCAGCGGGTGTGATATCTGGTGCCGGACTAAACGCAGGGGACATCGCCGGGGGTATGTACTCCGATGTCATGCAGTTGCCGGAAAATGTCCTGGAAAGAAACGATGCTTATCGCGTTCGCAGGGCGGAGATCGGCGCAGAAGAAGCGCGCAAGGAGCTGGCACTCGAGGGGGCTAGAAACACTGCATTGGCCGTTGGCGCGCTGTCTACAGTCACTGCTGGCGTATTGCCCAGCACCATTGAGAAAACCCTGGTTGGTGGCGTTGCAGATAACACAACCCGCATCGGAAACCTTGGTCGCGGATTCGTCTCTGAGGCGCTACAAGAGGCCATAGAAGAGGGCGGCGGTCAGGCCATAGCCAACCTCAACATCCAGCCTTTAGACCCGTCACGAAGCCTTACGGAAGGCGTAGGGCAGGCCGCTGCACAAGGCGGTCTTTTAGGTGGCTTGCTGGGTGGCACAGTAGGTGGTTTGAGCCCTACAAACAGGATCGCAGAGGCCGCAGATCGCGGTGCTAGCCAAGCCCGTGCTGAAGGTGGTGACGCGCTTTCGCAAGCAACCAGAGCGGCACAGGAAGCCGCCCAAGTTTCTACTGTCGACACGATCAACACCCCTACCGGGCAGACCACAATCGAAATGCAGGGCAATCAATCTGATGTCGACGCTCTGCGAGAAAGATTTGGGATTAACCAGGGCCGTGTTGAGCCCGTCATCCTGACTCCAGAAGAGACTACTATCCCCACGGACGAGCCTCTCCAGCCGGCACCGTTCGACCCTCTCCTTACTCCCACTCCATTTGACCCCCTCGATACCCTGGATCTGGCTAATCGAAGCATCAACCGTGCTGTCGTGCTCAATGCCAGAGATCAGCGCCGAGCTATTGAGGCGGGGGATCAAGCCGCCGCCGAGGCGCTCGATAACGACTCCATAAAACTGCGAGCGCTGCAAAGCCGAATCCGCAGTGCCCGTGAGCTCCAAGCCTTGCCCGAAGCGGAGCGAGTCGCCGGCCAGAGCGAGATGGTTGAGAACATTCTTCGTGAGGTGGGCGAGGCCATCAATGAAGAATCTGGTGCTCGCCAGGCGTTCTCCTACGTCAATATCCTCGAGGGCGAGCTGCTGCCCCGGATCGATGAGTCTTTGCAGGCATTGCGGGGGATTGGCGCTCTCACGCCACGCCAAATTGCAGAGGGCCGGCAGATTGCGTATCAGCCCCCGACCGACTTTGAAGTTGACCCAGAGGGGCAGGCTGGACGTCCAGGGGAGCGATCGCGGCTAGAGATAGAAAGAGAAGCCGCGCTGGAGCCAGTAGAGCGCCGTTTTGACGCTCTGGTAGAAGCCTATGAGGCAGGGGATCCCCAGCCCTTAGTCGATGAGCTAGACGCTATAGCGGCCGAATTGAGCGATCTACAGACGCGCAAAACAGGCTCAGCAATTACGACCGATGATGATGTGCTGACGGCTATCGCGAAAGGCGGCGGGATTAATATTGAGGAGGCGCGATATGAGGGCCTGGATCCGGCAGACAACCCCGGTCGTGGCCGACTATCTTTGTTCCGCCGACAAGGCGGCATGGATATGGATGGGGTGGCTGAGTTTTTGGCTGACAACGGATTCATTAGATCGGCCGCAGAGTCTGCAACCTATGAGGATGGGGTGCAAACTGCCAATCAAGCGCTGGACATCGTTACGGAAGCTCTGCGAGCCAATGCAGACGGCCAGCTTTACTTCCTCAACAGCGGCAAAGGTGCAGAGATACAAGAGGCGCAAGCTCGCTTAGATGTAGCTGAGCAGGCGCTATTTGAGCTTAAGCAGACCGATCAGCAGATTACTCCAGAAGATGAAGTATTGATCGCACAGCTATACGAGGAAATGTATGATGCAGTCTATGGCAGGGTTGACGCAGGAAGAGTTGCGCGAAGCGCGGAGGCAGAGATTACTCCGGCTCGGGACAATGTTATCCCCGGAGGAGATCGAGGAAGTGAGATCCAACCGCAGCTTGAGTCCAGAGTTGAGGCAAGCCGCGATAGAGAGCTTCGCCAAAGTGATGGCCCGCCGCAAGGGCGACAATCAGTAACACCGCAGACGGGGCCACAAGGCCCCGTTTTTGATTTCAGCGCAGAAAAAGAACGACTCACCAAGCGCCTCGCTAATTTCAAAACCCAAGACCTTACCGATCTATTAAAGGAAGCCGGCCTGAGAACGGTTGGCAATCGCCAGGACAAGATCGATCGAATCATTACGTTCCGCGAAGCCGGGGCGTTACTGAACCAATACGACAGCTATGAGTCTGCGGAACAGGCGCTAGTGGGGAATAACGGGTTGAGCCCGGACACTATCGCTCGCTATGCCGATTCGCTACGTCGAACCGGCGATCGGAAGATCAGCCCGCAGCAGACAAAAACCAATTTGTTCTCTGTCTACAACGTGTTGAATCGCGCAGGGATGACGCAGATCCCGCAGTACACGCCAGAAACGCAAGCGCGTCGCGACGAAGAAGCGGCTACCCGGGAAGCTGAATCCGCCCAGAGAGAGCAGGCCAGGGCGTCTGAAGATGAGCAGATTCAGTCATGGCTGGAGGAAAACCGGGATCAGGTGACCCAGTGGTGGGGTAATGCCACCCAGGAGGATCGTCGCCGGATGCTCGAGGACGTTGCCTCATATCGGGTTGAGTCCGGGCAAAGCGCCAACATGCAAGCCGCTCGCGCGTTTGGCGTCGGAGAGGGCCAGCAGGAAGCTCGTCGCCTTAACACTGATGACATCACCAAACTTCCCAAGTTTGTCTCAGACGCGATTATCCGATGGGCCCCGTTCAACTGGGATCGCTTTACGGGTTCTGAGCAAACCGAAAGCCTGCCCGCAGCAGAAGGCATACAGCCGCCGCCTGGGGATCAGCTCGAGGTAATGGAGCTACCGCCAGAGCGCGGAGAGCCAAAACAGCCAAGCGAAGCCCCGGAGCACAGAGGCGCAGATCGCGGCATAGGCAAGCCAGAGTTGGACGCAATGGTGGAGGCGTTCAACGCATACCAGCAGGAGATGTACCGGGATGGCGAGCAAGTCACCCGTGTGTTCGAGGGCCCTGCCAACGAAGATGTGGTGCGACTGAAAAACAAGGTCGATGGCTACGTTGCCGAATCGGGCTACATGAGCAAGTCTCAGGCTGAAACCACTATCGCCGGCTGGAAAAGAAACGCCATTGACCAGGGGATTGACCCAGAGAAGCGCAGGATCAACGGCAACAAAGTGGTGCTGTCTCTCTTTGATCTCACGGGATCGTGGTCGCGCCCATGGGCGGAGGCGGGCTATGACGTCTACACCTTTGATATCCAAGATGGCGAGTTCATGGGGGATATCAATAACTTTGACACTCAGTTCTTCGTTGATAACTTCAATGCGTTCGACGGCAAAGAGGTTTACGCAGTGCTTGCTGCTTGCCCCTGCACGGATTTCGCAAGCAGTGGTGCGCGGCACTTTGCGGCCAAGGATGAAGATGGGCGCACTTACGCCAGTGTGCAGCTTGTCCAGCAGACCCTAGCCACCATCGAATTTTTCAAGCCTCAGATATGGGCTATCGAAAATCCAGTCGGCCGCATCCAGAGAATGACCGGCCTGCCTGACTGGAGACTGTCATTCGACCCTTATCACTTAGGTGAGGACTACACCAAGAAAACCCTGCTGTGGGGCCGCTTCAACGCTGACTTGCCGATCGCGCCAACAGAGCCCACCGCCGGCTCCAAGATGCACCAGAAGTATGGCGGCAAGTCCCTGGCTACCAAGAACGCAAGAAGCGAGACGCCAGAGGGTTTCGCTTACGCCTTCTTTGACGCGAACAACCAGATCGACCACCCGGTTATGTCTGCACAAAACCGCTTCGACATGATGAACAAAAGTGTGATCGAGGATGCCGTCTCTGACTACGGTATGACAGAGGATGACATCTTTTCAATCATCGATGATGACTACTACATCGACCTAGATTACGACCAGGCTGATATGCGCTTGAGAGAGCGATTCGACAATATGGATTCAGAGGGTCTGGTGTTTGACGATGACCCAGAGCCCCCGCGGAGTCGAGAAGATCAGGAAAGGATAAACGGCTATTTAGCGGCTCAGATTCGCAGTGAGTTCCCAGATGTCCGATCCGAATCGATCGAGCGCGCCCTAAACGCGGGCATGAGCCAGGAAGAAGTAAGGCGAAACATACAGAGCCGCTATGCCATAGACGGGCGAGAAGGTTATGGAGAGGCCGCATCGAGCCGGCTGGATGCTATGGCAGATGGGCGGCTTGACCTGGATACGGTACGGCGCGATGGCCGCACTGCTGCGGAGCGATTGAGGGCTAAATTCCCCAACCCGGAAGAGTGGAGCCCATATGTCCATGACCGTGGGCTCGAGGACTTGGGCCGAATAACACGGGACGGTCGCCCGGGCAGGGAAGATACCAAGTCAACAAAGAAAGATTACGACATCGGACAGCCCCTGCCTGTTGAAAATAAGCCTGGTGTATGGGCGCGAGAAATCAGAGATCCCAAAGGCAATCTAGTTGGGATTGTTGAGTCTACGCGGGATCAATCTACAGCTTTGTATCTCGATGAGGCCGGTAGCTACGACGTAGTAGGTATCACGCCTGACGAGGGGATGTATGGAGGAAACACATATCCTGACGCCTGGCACCAGCGCGGGGCTGTCTACAAAATCATGGATCGCGTTTTGCGCGAGAAAAAAGGCGAGGCAGTAGAGCCTGCACAATTCACTGGCAGGACTGAAGCGCCCCTGCTTGAGAGCTATACCGAGCAGGATCTGCAAGATCGAGCGGCCGTTGATATGGAGGCTGGAGAACGCCGGGCTCAGATCGATCGTGAGCGCGAGCTGTTCGACCTAGATTCTGGACAGGGCACCATCGCCGGCACAACAGACCCCACGCAGACTGATGGCAATCAGGGTGGTTTGTTCCGCAGAGATCGTGAGCTAGGGATCAATCGAGGCGCTACTCCGCGCCCGGTCATTACTGACGAAGAATTCGATACGGTCATTGATCGGGTCATCGGTGATAACCAGGAAGCCCGTGCCCGCATCGTCGCTGTCGATAGCTTCGCTGACCTTCCAGAGCCTTTGCGGATTGCAGCGCGCAAGCAAGGATCTGATGGCTCTGATGTAGATGCTGTTACCCATAGGGGGCAAATCTACATTGTCCGTGGCCGCATGAGAAGTAAGGCGCGCATGGAGCGCACTCTGCTGCACGAAGGCACCCATGTGGGCATCAACGCGATGTACGCAGATGAGGGTGTTCGCCGGGCAATGAACCGGATGTACGTTGCCATGGGCGGTGCCAAGGGCTTCAACAAGATGGCTAAGGATCTGGGTATTGAGCGCCAGATTGCGCCATACCGAGAGGGTCTTGCGCGTGAAGATGCTGTATCCGAGACAGTCCGTAACGAAATTTTAGTTAATGAGATGCTGGCCTATGTTGGCGAGCGTGGATCCAAGACTTTCCAGGATCGTGTCCGTGAGGTGATCGGCGCTATCCGAAACTGGTTACGCAAAAACGGCCTGATGACGCTGGCAAATATGCGCGTCAGCGACATTACCTATATCGCGAAGAAAGCCAGGGAGAATGGCCTCCGTAGCGAGACAGCCAAGGGTGATGGTGAGCCTGCATTTAGCATCGTTGCAGAGCAGCCCCGGGCCCGGCAAACCGATCTGGGCCTGTACAGCAATGCTGAGCAAATCCTGCTGGATCAGGGCGACAAGATATTCAAGCCGTCTAAGAAAAACCCAGAGGGGCGCGTTAAGGGCGATCAGATCCTTAGCTTCTTGAAGGCTAGAGGGCTGAAAAAGGAAGAGGCCACCTATGTCGACCTCGAGGCTGAGCTAGTAGACCTGGGCTCTGTGCAGAGCTTCACCCGGGACGAGGTGATTCAGATCCTGCGAGACAACGCCCCGGATCTGAGGGCTGACGTTAGGACTGGCACCGTGAGTGAAGATGACCGACTCATCGGCATAACAGATCGCGAGATCCTAGACGACCAAGAAAACTACGAGCACATCATCGAGGATATGCGAACCGATATCTTCGATAACGGGGCAGACGATACCGATAATTTCGCATTAGCAGAGCTTGTTACCGCGCTGTACGACTACGACAAGGACATAATGAAAAACATGGTGTCGATTGACTTCCCGGATATGCGCTTGGAAGCCGTCGACTCGAAGAATATTGCTGACATTTTCGAGGCGTATGTATCGGCCTCGGACAATGACTTGCTGACAAAAAGGCTCGTTGGCACATACGGCGAGAACCTGGTCGATGACACGATCGTGGAGCTCGCTGAGCAGCGATACTTAGACGATCCGTACTACCGCCACAGCGTTTACAGCAACGGTGATGAGTACATTGGGGAGATCATCGGCAACGATGACATTGGATACATACTCAGAGACTCCGCTGGAATTCGTTTCGCAGAAAGTCAGGAAATCTACGACATCGATGAAGCTCGGGTGCAGTTCCAGCTTTGGGCAGAGGACAGCGGTTTAGTTGGTCTGCCGGAGGGCGACACCCAATACTTTGAATACTTAAAGATCGCACCGTCTGACATCAATGACTACCGCGAAGTCGTTGTATCACTAGAAGATAACCGTCTTTCGGACAGCACCTACCACGGTGGTCACTTCGATGCGGAAAATACGCTTTTCCATGTCCTGGCGACTGATCGCACCACTGAGTTTGGCGATACCTTGGCGATTGAGGAAACCCAGTCTGACTGGCACTCAGCAATTCGTAAGGCCGGCGGCACCTATGACCCGGCTAGAGGCAAGGAGCTCAAGGCCCGTGCCAACGCGCTTCGCGAGGATGCTTTAGATAATATGCTGGAGATAGAGGAAATTGAAGCGCGATTAGTTAATAGCGGGGCACAAAGGCCAGAATATTTTTCGGGGGTGGACACCGCCGCTCACTCTGTGGGTCAGTTCCTTACCAATGTTGCTCCGTCACTTACCGATGCCGGCATCGCAGAGATGCTGATGATTATGAACAACAACTATCCAGCTCCTTGGGATATGGATTTCCAGCAATACACCGGAAACCGCGCGGAGATGGTCAGCAAGATAATGAACCAAATGACCTATGAACCGGGATCTGAGCGATTCTGGACGGTCGACCCGGATGACAATCGCATTGACTTGCGTCTAATGGTCAACGACAACATGGAGGCTATCGCGTATTACCAACACGCACACGATGGGCTTTTCGATTTCAACCCTATGAGAGATGGCGAAGGCCGGTTGCGCGAAACGCAACAAGCCGGCCCGAGAGTTACAAAAGGAAGGGATCTCGCGCGACAGTTGTTTTCTATCAACGAAGATAGGGCGCAGAAACTTACGCAAGCACAAGAACTGAACGACAAAGGCTCTCGTCTCCAATCTGCACCACCGGAATCCCCCTTCCGTGATGACAAGTACCTGGAGCTCGTCGCCAAGATCATGTTGCGCGATGCGATTACGGAGCGGAAAACCGGCATTGCATTTTCCAAGGGTGATCGCGTTCAGAATCGCTGGAGCGAGAATTACGACTACGAAGCCATCTATAACCGCAAGCTCAAGAAAGCGATGGACAAGCTCATGGGGATGCCTGCCCAGAGCATGGACGAAAGTGGCCGGCTCGAGACTGGCGACGATGTTTCGAGCGATGGTTTCTGGGCATATCCGATCACCCCAGAGTTTGCCGAAAACGTCAAAGAAAACGGCTTACCTATGTTCCGCCGGGATGGATCGGATGGCCGCATCTATCCCAAGAAGCCTGCCGAAGAGCGTCTGCGGGACAAGTTCTTGCGAGTGCTGCAAGACAAGATGCTCCCGGTATACCGCACCCAGCAGGCGATCGAGGTCGAGAACGAGCGCGAGCTGGATATTTCTGAGAATCCCTACCTGACAGAAGAGCTGTTCTACGGCAAGACCGAAGAGGATCTGCGTCAGTTAGAGCTGCGATTTGTAGAGCCCCTGATCCGGGCCATGAAAGAGGCTGGGGTTAGCTCTGACCAGTTAAACGATTATCTGTACGCAAAACACGCGCCGGAGCGCAACCGGGTCATTCGTGAGATCAACCCAGAGTTTGAGGGCCCTGGTTCCGGTATGTCGGATGCGGAGGCCGCAGAGATCATTGGGCAGTACACGGGTGAGAAGCTCCAGCAGATGGAGGATCTGGCGGATCGCGTTTACCAGATGACGCAGTTGACCCGCGATCTACTGCGCGCCAGTGGCTTGCAGGCAGATGAGGTTACTGATTCCTGGGAGGCTACCTACGAAAACTACGTTCCTCTGCGTGGGTTTGCAGACAACGAAGTGGACGCCAAGGGTGGCAGGATCCCCACCGGCCGTGGGTTTGATATCCGCGGCAAGGAGGCCAAGCGCGCATATGGGCGCAAGTCACGGGCGCAGGGCCCGCTTGCCCAGGTTATTGCTGACCTGACCGGGAAGATCATCCGCAATCGCAAGAATGAAGTAAGCAAGGCGTTCTTGCAGATGGTGGAGAACAATCCAGATCCGTCACAGTGGCAAGTGTTCACAGACGCCAACCCTGACCCGGCAGCACTTAGAGGCCCCAACGCTAACAAGCGCACTGCCCAGATGGAGATGGCTCGCAGTGACGCATACCTGGGCGTGAAGCGTGACGGCGTTGTGCATTACATCAAGGTCAGAGATCGCAAGCTCCTCAATGCCATGCAGAACGTGGGCCCGGAGCAGATGGATGTCGCCACTCGATTTGTCGGCGGTATCACCCGGTTCCTGTCTAGCGTCAACACCGCGTATGACCCCACGTTTGTACTGACAAACTTCGCTCGGGATATCAACGCAGCGCTCATCAACATTGCCGGCGAGCAGACAAAAGAAGGCGGCTTGATCGAGGGCAAGCGGATCGGCGCTAAGGTGGCTAAGGGTACGCCCAAGGCAATTGCGGCTATCCGTAGCTACGCTCGGAACAAGAAGGTCGGAGATGGGGATAGTGAGTACGAGCGTTACTTTAAAGAGTTCCTAGATGTCGGTGCCAAAACTGGATATTTCGATTCCCCGGATCTTGATGTTCTCGAGAAGCGACTAGCCGCCCGCATTAACCAGGGCGAGGGAGCTCTAGCCAAGGGCAAGGCCGGTGCTAAGTGGATCGGTGAGTTTGTCAGTGACTACAACCTGGCCGTGGAAAATGGCGTCAGGCTGAGTGCGTACATCGAGTCTCGCAAGGCGGGGATAGACAAACCCAAAGCCGCGTCACTAGCCAAAAATTTGACGGTGAATTTCAACCGGAAGGGTAGCGCAGGCGCTCACATTAACTCCTGGTATATGTTCTTCAATGCCGCAGTACAGGGGCTCAAGCAGTTCACCACTACGTTGTCTCCGATCACTCTTGATTACGAAGGCAAGGTACAGGTGCAGCGCAAACTCAATCGGGCCCAGAAGATTGCCGGTGGTTTGGTTGGCATTGCCTACGCGGCCGCGGTGTTTAACCGTGAAATCGGCGGCGAGGACGATGATGGCGAGGCGTTCTACGACAAGATCAACCCGGCGATCCGTGAGCGTAACCTGATCTTGATGAAGCCCGGCTATGGTGAGGTCGGGGATGATGGATTTTTGTCTGAAGTCGCATACTTCAAGATCCCTCTGCCCTACGGATATAACTTCTTCTACACGATCGGCACCGCTGTTGAAGCGATGCAAAA
>Ga0181577_10002504_pt1 | contig 14377 bp, 18 predicted proteins | sample 101ome_21_FD_132468 | JGI IMG/M metagenome (GOLD analysis project Ga0181577, IMG submission 132468) | Coastal salt marsh microbial communities from the Groves Creek Marsh, Skidaway Island, Georgia - 101413BT metaG (megahit assembly) | ecosystem: Environmental > Aquatic > Marine > Intertidal...
AGGAGCCTCCGAAGAGACTCCCGTATAAAGATGAATCAGAATGCAGCAGGCTTGGTAGCGGTGCCAGCAAACAGTTCAACAGAAGCAGCGGGATTCAGGTAGTCAGCGCCCATGGCGAGACGACCCAGGATCACGTCACCCTGGTAGATAGTGGAGACATCACCGCTGGTGACTTGCACCTGAGGAGCGATAGCTTCCACACAACCAGCAGCTTCACGCTGGAAGATGAGACCGCAGCTGTTAGCAAATTCGGTCTCTTCACCGTACTCATTGTTGATGCCAGTAACATCGTTAGCAGCATCTTCAACAGCTTCAGACACGAACGAACCGGTGTTACCGGGATCGGTAATACCAGGGTTAGTGGCGGAACCAGTACCATACTTGGTACCATACTGAGAGAAGAACGGAATGTTCATGGACTTGTAGATCTTGATACCAGCGATCTCAACAATGCCCTGGCCGCTTTGCAGCGCAGCACCTTGCTCGTCGCGGTTGATCAGACCGTTGTTACCGACCTCTTGGATCAGTGCATAGTATTGGCGAGGGTTGAGCACACCAACACGTCCATCTTGAGACACACCTTTTTCATCGAGAGCTGCAGCAGCATCAAAGAAAGCAGTGGTCAGGTTCTGAGCATTATAAGCATCAGAAGCGTTAGCAGTAGTACCAACACGGATCTGCGTACCACCGGGCTCAACATAGTTAGTCTTAGTGATCGGAGAAGCAGCACGTGCACCACGGGTGATAGCACGGAAGATCAGACGATCATACTTTTGAGCCAGAGCATAGCCGATCTTACGAGAGATCTCGCTACGCATGTCGTAATGAGAAAGAGTCTCATCAAGGTCGTACAGGAATGCACTGGAGATCAGCAGATCATCCACCGTGATGGTCTTCTCAGCCACCGGCGGTGCACCATTGCTATCACCCAGAATGCTGTTACCAGGAGTGTGGTACTCAGCCTTTGTGTGACCAGTGTAGATGAACTGCAGGGACTTACCATTAGTCAGGGTCCGACGCATAACCAGATCGCGAGCGATTGCATTATGCTGGAAACCTTTGAACATCTCTCCACAGAACAGTTTCAAATAGAGAGCGCGGGCATCACCCGCAGAGTTAGACTGACCCGGGCGCGTAAGCTGAGCCGGGTTTACAGAAGATTGAAAAGCCATTGTATAAAGGTAAAATTATTTAGACAAGCTTCAAACGTTTGAAAAATTTTTTGTGGTCTATTCCCACCGTCTAGACGGCTAGAGGTATCGGCGTACCGGCTCTAACCAATTGAAAAGGAGGGACTTGCACCCTCCTGTCAGCTTTACTGATTTTCAAAGAAGATCTTTAAGACACTTCTTTTGCTTGCGGCATTCTGGTTTTTTATCACCACAATATCCACAACGTTTGAATACAACCGGATCATCACCTGGTGTCATCTTAGTGACACTGGCTCTAGCTTTATCAGATTGCATTGACTTAGCACTTTTTCTAGTTGCCATAATAATTAAAGAACAGTTTTTTTGTAAGCAGTCCCTCGATATACAAGCTGCAACTCTTTGGCTTTACGAGTCAGTTCATTGTAGCTTTTGATAATGAAGCGCTTTTCGAGATTAGTCATTGTTCGTACAGGATAAACCTAGCCCCCGTTCCATGACTAGGCAACATGCGACCAAAAGGTTGAACGTACGAAAAATAATTAGCCGATTACTGGAGCTGTGAGAGCAACAGGAGTGCTATCAGCAGCAGCCAGATCAAGAGGGAAGTTATGTGCATTGCGTTCGTGCATCACTTCCATGCCGAGGCCAGCACGGTTTAGAATATCAGCCCAGGTATTCACCACATGACCATCACGTGTAACAATGGATTGATTGAAGTTGAATCCGTTGAGGTTGAAAGCCATGGTGCTGACGCCGAGGGCGGTAAACCAGATACCGACGACTGGCCAAGCTGCGAGGAAGAAATGCAGAGACCGAGAATTGTTAAAGGATGCATATTGGAAAATCAAACGACCGAAGTAACCATGGGCTGCGACGATGTTATAGGTTTCTTCCTCTTGACCAAACTTGTATCCATAATTCTGACTGACCTCTTCGGTAGTCTCCCGAATAAGGGAGGAGGTGACGAGGCTTCCGTGCATAGCACTGAAAAGAGAACCACCAAATACCCCAGCAACACCAAGCATATGAAAGGGGTGCATAAGGATGTTGTGTTCTGCTTGGAAGACAAACATGTAGTTAAATGTTCCACTGATACCAAGAGGCATTGCGTCAGAAAAAGAACCCTGTCCAAAAGGATAGACAAGGAACACTGCAGATGCTGCAGCAACAGGAGCGGAATAAGCAACGAAGATCCAGGGACGCATCCCTAGTCGATAGCTAAGTTCCCACTCTCGTCCCATGTAAGCATAGATACCAATGAGGAAGTGGAAAACGACAAGCTGGAATGGACCCCCGTTGTAGAGCCATTCATCAAGTGAACTAGCTTCCCAAATTGGGTAGAAGTGTAGTCCGATGGCATTGCTGCTGGGAACGACGGCTCCCGATATGATGTTGTTCCCATAGAGGAGGGAACCTGATACTGGTTCTCTGATTCCATCAATGTCAACAGGTGGTGCGCCAATGAAGGCAATAATAAAACAAGTTGTAGCGGCGAGGAGGCACGGAATCATCAAGATGCCAAACCAGCCTACGTATAGACGGTTATTTGTGGACGTCACCCACGCACAAAAATCATCCCAACTGGATTCTCGTTGTGCTGAAATAGTTGCAGACATAAAAAAGTTGATTAGTTAAAAGACCGACCCACCCACCGCATATTAAATTAGAAGTTGTACTTCAGACCAACCTTGGTACCGTAGCCATTGTCCTCATCATCAGTGATAAAGGACACTTCACCATAAGCACCAAGCTTTTCAGTCAGAGGAACTGAACCACCTGCTTTACCAGACAATTCAACAGTGCTGCTACCACCATCAGGAGCAACAATACTAGGACCACCCTGGATGTACCAGTTAGAGCCTTCGTAACCGATGTGATTGTCGATTACAGAACCTGCATAATCCGAACCGACAAAACCAGAGTTGGATTCGATGTTCACGTAAGGACCAGCAATTGCAGCACCATGTGCCATGCCGAGGAGGAGACCGGAAGCGATAATAGATTTCATGATAATAAAGAGTTACTTTTTCTTAGCAGTTTTAGCGGCGCGTTTAAAATTAGAAGCCGTGGGTGCGCCTTTAGACCCAGGCTTCCTCATTTTTTCACCACTGCCTTGCTTGATACGCAAGCGTTTGGCGTGGATGTTTGCGTAGAGACCTTTCTTAGCCATTATTTTTTGGTCCCTTTCTTAGGGGGACGACCTTTCTTAGAACCGTAGGTTCCTTTACCATAAGGCATTACCAGACTCCGGGAATGATTTGACCAGTTACGGCATACGCTCCAAGCGCAGCCATGACGCCTAGCATAGCCAGACGCCCGTTGAGTTTTTCAGCTTTTTCGTTGTGAGTTTCAGTGATGTCCATGATTTCAATAGGTGGTTCTTTTGCGTAGATGTTGGTACGACCGCCGTCTTCAATTACTGTTGTCATCAGAAGTCTACATCAGAGTTTTCAAGGCGACGCATAACGTCTTTACGATAGGCTGGATCACGATCATAACGTGGATCACTCATAGCTGCAACCAGTTCAGCTTGACTCTGGAAAGAATCATCATTACTACCTGCACCACGACCAGTCAAGGTTTGACCGTCTGTACCGACACCTTCTCCATAACGTGCTTGCAAAGCTTGGATAGCAAAGAAGATAGCGTTAGGATTACCAGACTCCATAACTTGATCATACATACCTACCTCTTCTTTTGAAAAGTTTTGGCCTGCCCAATCAAGCATAGATTTGTATGCCTTTTCGCCTCCTACCATATTCATCAGGAAATCTGCTTGATCTTTAGTGATCTGATTCCCTTCATCTTTAGTTTCAGATTCTTCAGTTTCAGTAGATTCTACTTCCTCTTCTTCTGATTCTTGTTCAGGTTCAGGTTCTTCCTCTTCCCGAGGTTCACCAAGTTTTTTCTGAAGCTCAACATAAGCTTGTTCAAGTGCTTGCGGGTCTTTAAATTTACCAGCAAGCAGCGGCTGCTCTCCACCCTCAAGAGACTCAGCAACCGCTAGGGAGTCTTGTTCGTCTGAGTTAAGTACCTCAGAGTTCACAGGTGCTTCTTTCATCGTAAATGTTTCAGCCATTTATTATTATTGGGGGATAGGTGGTTGTTCTGGTTGTTGCTGTTGAAGCATTTGCTGTTCCTGTTGCATTTCAGCTTGAGCTGCTCTTTGCTCTACAGCTGCCATTTGTGGTGCTTGCTGTTGCATCATCATTTGTTGCTGCATGGCTTGCTCTTGCTCACGTTCAGCTTGCAGTTCTTGGACACTCTTAACTAGGTTAAGGACATCAATACCAGAAGATGCTGCTAGACGTTTAATCAATTCATCAGGGTTGATGTATTGAACAATAGCATCAGGACCCATGGTCTGAGCGATGACGCTAATAAATTGAGCCAAGCTTTCTCGGTCTTGTCCACGTCCAAGTGCATTAATACCAGCAACAATAGTTGGTCGTACAATGTCACCTTTTGGTAGACGTGGGATGTCTCCTGTCTTTTGTGCAATGTTTAGTTTGCGGTTTAGATAGGGGACAAGAAACTCGATAGTTAGCAATGAGAACAAGCCGCCAAGCTGACGCTCAAGTTCTAGTTGTGTCATCCTAACTTCTTCAGCTGTGGTACGTTCACTATCCCTTACATTAAGGATAAGGAACGCTTCATTCAGACGTTGGGTAAGAGCACCGATCATCTGATAAGCAGTCTGGAAGTCAGCTGTCTTCCCAACCTGTACCACACCAATGTCATCAGGACGTCCCTGGATGATAGCACCATTCCCTGCCTTGGCAAGGGTCTGAGGCTTGGTGGTACTGCTTGGGCTGACAGTAAACACTACCTTAGCAGCAGCAGCGGAGCCTTCAACGATGGCTTGTGACAGTGCTTCAAGTGACTTGAGGTCTCCGAGGAACTCTTCGACCCTGCCACGACCGTAGACCTCTCCGTCTACGTGGTTGAATCGTAGCACAAGCCAGGGGTTGGCGTCAACAGGTGCCTTGCCCATTGACTTAGGAAGGATGTTGTCGTCCAGCTCCTGGTGCCAGACCCATCGGTTGTTGTCCAACATGACGTGTGTATAAATAACACATTCATCATTTGGAATATTTGATTCGTCAATCAGAGAATCCGTAGTCTTTTCTACGTATTCTGGATAAAATTTTTTCAGTAATTTTTTCGAGATTGTTTCTTTTGTTACAATTTCAATAACATTACCGTTACCATCCCTGTCTACAACATAACGATTGAGAGGATAGAGTTTAAGTCCATCCTTACTCATGAAGATCAGGGCATTACCAGCTACTACAAGATGCTTTAGTGCCTGATGAACGACAACACGATCACCGGATTCTGCAATAGATTCCATGATTGTGCGCTCAATCTTAGCAAACGACAAGTCAAGTTCTGATCTAATCTGTGGACCAAGTTCTGCAGGAAGGTTAATATCGTTAACCTGCAATTTAAAGAAGCTTGTTTGTGGTGGTAGCAATGCAAGCATTAGTTTACTTGCAAGTGTTACCACACCTTTAGCTCCTGTAGATTGCCAAGGCGTTGGAAGTTTAAGAGCACTTTTAGTTGTGTGCTCATCCTCTCTGATAAGGTAAGGTAAAGTTAGATCTGCTGCTTGTCTAGCAGAGTTTAAGAACTGGGAACGGCTAGAGGACAATCTGTCATAACGAGATTTAGCAGTCATTAGTTAATACTATAAATTATTAAAGCCTTCTAGTGAGGCTGCCAGCTTTTCTACTCATGATACCAGGTACACCGCCAAAGTTATTAGATGTATACCCGACACCAGGCAGCTGACTTCTAGCGCCAATTGAAAGAGATGTGTTAACTCTTGGGCTAATCCTAAGGCTAGGTCTACCACCTGAACGCCGTTTAAACGGTGTAGTTCCTCCACGATTTTGTGAAATAGCTGATGGTCTAAACTCAGCAATCTGGCTACCTTGAGCCATGTTACTCATTTCTGTCAGACGTCTTAGCCTTGCCTTTTCTTCAGATGCCGCTTGCTGTGCTTCAAAATCTGCTAGAAACCCTGCGAAATCAGGGGCCTCATATTCAGGGAATTCAATCTCACCCAATATATCCGCAATAGTTGGAATTGTAGGAGTAGGAGTAGGTTGTTCTGGACCTGGGGAAAGGTCCGGATGGTAAGGACCTGTAGGACTAATAACAGGTCCAGTACTGTCAAAAAGATCTGCAAGTTCTTCGTCAGTATAAGTCTGTGTACCAGGAGCCACGTACGGCGTATCAATATCTAAGAAGTCAACATAACTCTTAACTGGATCTTTAAGTGACCCTACATTTTCAACACCAAACTTTTCAAGGATACCTTTAATATCTTTAAACCTACCTCCAGCTTTGAGAATCTCTAAAACTTTTCTTTTTTCAGTGGGATTTAAACCTAAGTCTTTTAGAAGATTTCTAAAAATTTCTCCAGGTTTTAGGTCATCAGTAGTTGTAGGTGTTGTAGGAGTAGGTGTTGTAGGAGTAGGAGTGGGAGTGATGGTAGGCATTACTGGTCCTACAACTGGCTCTGGTTCATACTCACCTGTGCCCGGAAAAAGATCCTCAATTGGTGATGGGGTAGGAGTAATAGTAGGTAGAGTAGGTCCTACAGTTGGAGTGGGAGTAGGTGTGGGGGTAGGGGTAATGGTAGGCATCACCGGCTCAGGTGCAGGCGTAGACGCACCAGAAGATATAAACCCTTTAATTGTATCCTGCAGTGGATTCAGGTTTGAACCACCTTTAATGCCGTAACCTTTTAGAATATCTTTAAATCCCTTGAAAGTAGCACCACTACCTTTAAGGTAGTCCATGGTGGCATTAATCTGTTTGGTGGTTAATTTGTAATCATCTTTAAGGATTTTCCGTATAGCAGAACCACCGGTAAAACTTGCCATCAGTTATCCTCCATATATTTAATGACCCACTCAACGACACTACGTTGACCAGATCGGTACATAATTTTTTCCATTGTATCGTCAGGTTTAGGGTTGATGGGTGGGAAAGATTCTTCTAATGCATGGATTAAACCTCGGGAGTTCATCCCTAGGACTTCAAGCATACTGGGGGAGGTTGACATTCGAGTGCTCAAAAAACGCTGGCATTCTAGCTGATTTAGTTGCGGACAATTCCGGTGCTTTACCTTCATACATTAGCCGGTCGCTAGAATCCAACCAAAATTTTTTGTCCAAATATTTGTCTTGGGTATTAATGCCTAGTGGCTGCATTACCCAACTGATAGTTGCCTTCCTGAGTTTATCAAGAGAAGGACTGATATTATACCCCAGCTCAGTATGAACAAGGGAATTGGTAGCAACATGAATTTGTTCATCTCTACTAATGTCTGCACTCACTGTTCGCATTCCAGCGTCACCATTAAAGCGAAAGAATGGTAGAAGAACAAAGAAGATCGCACGCTCGGCAACCATTGCTTTGGTAACCGTGTGATCTGGATGTGCCTCCCAAGCGGTCTTAAGCCGAAGGGCTTCCGACTCAGCTTTTTCGTCAACGCCGTAAGCATTGGCAATGTAACCAAGTGCGACGTCATGGTTTTCTTCGTCTTTGACGTTGGACTCCAGTAGATCGCGTGCCAACGTTGGTACTTCACGGGAGAGAGCATCAGTGATAAAATCTCCCACAGGTAGTTCCATATGTCGCAATGCAAGAGCACGGTGGATTGCTTCCTCCGCGCCTTCTTTGCATGTACCAGCAGTTGTCTGTACTGGTGTCCATTTGCGCTTTCGCGCCATTAGTTTTTCGTAAGGATTCATTCTGCACAATCACATTGAGGTTCAATGTCCCCATCGTAAAATAGACTTGCAAGATAATCATCAACTTCAGCTTCTTCTAAAGCAGCATACGCATCTGACTTATCTTGAACGTCGCCCATAACTTGGAGACTATAATAAAGAGAAGTCTGGGGCGATTCAAGCCACTCTTCAATGAACGCATTGTCATAGGTTACAACATCACTCCATGAGTTGAAGCTGTATCCGTGAAGAAGTCCAGTCTTGTTAAGTAGAGTCATGATGCCATCAGCAACACGTTTGTAGGCTTCCCAACCTACCTTAGAGGCGATCTCTACGTCACCATAATTGTAGGTTTGTACTCCGAAAGTACCGCTGTCGCGATCGACAGTCTGCGAGATAGGTGGAGCGATTTCTGGTGTGCAAGTATAGCCATCCAGATCCAAGCTTCGATAACTGCAACTGGCGGTTGGTGCAATAGCAAAGGCTCGAACCATGTTAGCAGTGCTAGCAATTGTGGCTGCTTGTTTAATTCCAGAATCAAGTTGGGTGACAAGTTCATAAGCTGCTGAACGTACGGTTTCGCCGTTGTTGTATTGTTCAAGTGCACGACCAAACTGATCGTATGTTACTCCGTATCGACGAAGTAGGTTAGCGAGTCCGAGCATTCCAAGTCCGACTTGCCGGTCAACTGTGCTTGGGAGATACTCTCCGCTTTCGCCAACATTTGTCTCACCATGGAGTGAGCACAATTGTGACATACCTTCAACAAAAGCCCGAGGGATGTCGTCGAATTCACAGGCACCGAGATTGACATGTTGCAACAGGCATGTGCCGCGTGAGGGCAGGTAAACTTCAAGGCAGACATTGCCACGGATTCGGTTTCCTTCTTTGTCATACTTTACTTTGTTCAGCCAGATGTCACCAGATTTGATACCATAAAGAAGCTCTTCCTTAAACGTACAGGCTTCCCACCATTCAGGTTTAATGTTAATACAACGCTTTACCCAAGGTAGTTCAGCACGTGGTGTTTGGATAAACTCCAATGCATCAGGGTGCGAGAGATCGATATGGCAAACCACAGCACCATTTTTGTACACCCCGCCGCGACGTAGGATTTCATTCAGAGTGCTGTAGATTTTAGCAAAGCTTACAGGTCCAGATGCTACTAGACCTTTTTCATTTTCAGTTCCCCGTGGACGCAATTTAGACAAGTGAACAGCGCACCCTGCGCCGAAACGCAGTGCGTGAGAAACAAACTTCCAGCTAGCTTCGATACCATTGTCACCTTCAATACTATCTTCAACAACAAAGACAGTACAGGAGACAGGCAGGCGGGAAGTAGGGTCATCCAGCCAAGACTGAACACGACCCGTGCGAGAGATATATGAGGTGGTCATGGATTAACTAGATCGGAGAGGATTGGTGGTTTATAGTTAGGTCCCTTCAGGACTTTACCGTCAGCACGGCGAATAGGTTTACCGTCCAAACCAAGCTTGGACATGTTTGATTTATGAACACGATCCAAAGCTTCCTCTAGATCCCATTCCATATTTTCTGCAAACTGAAAGCAGACGTAAACCAAATCTGCTAGTTCCTTCAGTTCTTGCTCATAACTTTCATGATCATAAGCGTGCATAAACTCTTGAAACTCTTCATCGATCAAAGCCCGTTGCGTGGTCCGATTTCCAATCCCATTCGTCGATCCATAAGCTGTCCTGAACTGGATCGCCTGATCGCTTAGGGATGTCGCCCTGTAATGACCCGACATGGGGCTCTGGTTTGATGTGCTTGAGTTCATTTTCAAGATAGTGGATAGCTTTTTTAATGTCTTCAGCCTTGGTGCTAGGACTTTTGTAACCGGCACGGCAAATATATTTAATAGCATTGCCTAGGTGGTAATTGAGTTGTTGATCACGAATGAAGTCCCAAACTTCTATGGAACCTCTTGTGTAGTGGGCGGGTGATACTGACATGTTTTAAGGAGTTGTGTCATGTTATTTCCTAAGACATAACACTGACGTTGTAACGCAAGGAAGACAGTAATGATGTCCTCCTTAGAAGTCTCAGGGTTTTCAAGTGCGTCCTTTATCTGACGCATTTTTAGATCCTGTTCCACCGTCAATGACGTAATCGGCGGAGGGGGACCAAAGTATTGGGGTTTGTTGCTCGAAGTCATAGTCTGATGCTGTAAGGATCTTCGCGAGTCTTGCATTTTCCAGCGCAACATCTTCCGAAAGATCTTTGTCAGCAAACGCTTCGGTGACAGTCTTCCAAGAATACCCTTTCTCCTCGAATAGGGTGATTGCACGCTTAATACCAATACCGGGTACACCGGCATAACCATCTGTTTGATCTCCTGCTAAGGTTTGAATGAGGTGCCACCGCTTGCCTTCATCCTCTTCCACATTCATCATTTCTGTCATGTCAAAGAGTTTACCAGGAATCTGGCGCATGTCTTTGTCAGGTGAGCAGATGACATTACCAGGATTAGCTGTGGCATAAATACCTAAGGCATCATCAGCCTCAAGTGTTGGCATGACGATCACTTCATACTCAGTCTTGAGCTGATTGATCACACGCTTGTAGCCGCAAGGTTTCTTGCGTTGTCGATGGCCCTTGTATGAGGGCTGAATAGATTTACGAAAGTTTACACTGTCGCTAAAGAACAGAACAAGTTCGGGGACATCCCATAAAAAATTTTGAGCAATTTTTTTGAGGTTACTTACAACATTAGAATAAGCTTCACTGAATTTACTTGTAACTAAGATTACATCATCACCCCAATCAATTTCTGTTTCGGCTCCGGCACAACACTTGTAGACTACGTAATCAGCGTCTACGAGTAGTTTCACCTGCCTTGTCCTCGATAAATTTTCTTGTCCGCCTTAGGTTTACTATGGCGACCAGCACCTTGTTTAGTTTTCTTTGAGTTGTTGGGCTTGAATTTACTCAGCCCCATCATGGTTTTACTTCTCAATGTGTTTCACTCCAGTTGTTTCCTTGGGTTGCTTCCGCGTCGATTCGGATTCGCATGTTGTAGTATTCCCCAGCCGCTGTAGCGCTATATACCAGGGATGTAGATAAGTCTTCGACGTGCTCTGGGGCACACTCAAATTGTAGCTCGTCATGAATAAATCCTAATTGTGAAGCACATATCTGTGCCTCTTTCATTGTCTGTTGGTTGATAACCATCCACCGCTTAGCGACAACACCTGCTCCTGACTGGAGACAGTAGTTCAGCGCTTTATGAGGTGAATCAACCGTAATTTTTCTACCATCGATAGATTTGATAAATCCACGTTCTGAAGCCTTCTTAATAGCCACCAAGAGATCGCCGAGACCTTCAACCGCGTCAACATATGCAGAACGGATCTCTTTTCCTTTTTTCTTAGCGGCTGCTGATGATAATTGTGAGTCATAGCTGTAGCCAATCTTTTCGTCACCAGCGCCATACAAAAAAGCGTATGTTACTGTTTTGACAGCTCTTCTACTAATGCCGATTTTATCTGCGTTAGTCTGATGTATGTCTCCATTGAGGAGGATGTCGGCGTATCTGCCTTCATCATACCTAGCCAAATAATGAGCAAGCATCCGCAGCTCAATCCCAGACAAGTCAGCGCCGACCATACGTAGCCCTGGACTTGGAATAAAGAGTTCTCTAAATCTACCATCGCTGTTGACTTGCGCGAGGTTTGGGTTTCTGTGAGCGCAGCGGTGTGTATTTGTTGCAACACTGCAGTGATGATGTATCCGGTCATTCGTACATAACTTGAGCCAAGCGTTCGTGCCTTGCGAGACTTGACCAAGCATTTTCGTTACCGTCAAACATTTCAGAAACTCCATAGCAATCGGAGATCCAATCTCTGTCAGTATAACTTCGTCGATAACTGGTTTCCCAGTAGCTGTCTTCGTCTTCGGCTTCCAGCCATGAAAGGTTTGCAGGATCCATGAAATATGGTCTCGTGAAGTACAATTTAATTCTTTTAATCTAGTAAAGGGTGCACCCGCAACATATCCTTGCGTGCGGTTATTTCGTTTCGGAGTGAATTCTGCTCCTGCGATGTAAGGGTGTTGCCTTCGTAATGACTCTTCAGTCTCTCGAAGCTCTCCTGTGAGAGCAGATGTAAGTTCCCATGCAGCAGCTTCATCAAATCGCCATCCATGAATCTCTTGCTCCGTTAAGATTTGCTGTACTTGATGTTCTAATTCTACCCATTCAGGTAGGGTTGGAAGTGATCCCATAATTTGGTGGTAACGTTGACATCTTGTATACAATAGTCTTCCATTTCTTGGCTCCAGTTTTTCCAATCAGTAGACTTGCTGAATGAACCTTTAAATTCACCTAAACGATACCCGTATGCTTCAAGAGAATGTCTACCGTATAGCTGTAACGGCATGTCTTTCCAAGTGTGTTTCTTATCTAGATCCATCATGTTTTGATGATAGAGCCTAGACAAAAGAAGAGTGTCAATGATGTAAGGATTGCGGTTAAACCAGGGATAAAGTTTCCTGATAACAGGAAGATCATAGCCAATAATGTTGTGCCCGATAATACAATCAGCATCGAGTAATCGTTGTACCCCTCGTATGATAGGTTCTTGATTACCCGTGTCGTTATACGCGATAGTTTTCTTTGTATCGAGATCATGAATAGCAAGGCAGTGGATGGAAGAAACATTATAAAGTAAACCGTCGGTCTCTAAATCAAAGATTAGATTCACTTCTGGTTCCATACGTACGTTTTATCTACGAACTGTGCACGCTTGATAGCTTCAGCAGTAGGTGGGTTTGGTACTCTCAAGTTGTACGGATACATCTGCCCTCTTTGCCAGTCGTCGTAAAGCTCTTGTGCTTCAGTCCAATCACTGGTAATTGATTCAAAGTATGCGTACATATCTTCAGAAGTCCGTTGCTGCATTGAACTCTGGTTCTGGTTGAGTTTCATAGAATTTACAAGTAGGTAGATCGTAACTTAGTTGACAGGCGACGCCAGTCTCGCCAGAATATCGATTCTTGAGGATTCTAACAGTCGTATCAGACTGTTTGCCTCCACTCTGCTGATCTCGTTCGAGTCCAATACATGCGTCAGAAAGCTGTGCAATCGCCGCAGATCCTCTGAGCTGTCCAAGTGTGACACGTGCTCCTTCTTCATGGTTTTGATCTGTTGAGGTACGTTTCAGGTGGCTTACAAGAAATAATGCAATGCCCGTACGCTCAACTAGAGAACGAAGCTTTGTCATTGTAGTATCAATCATGCGACGTTCATCACCATCTAGACCTGACAACAGGATAGAAAGGTGATCAAGGAAGATGATGCGGCAATCGAGACCCGAAGCCAGGTACTCAATACGGTTGTAGATGACGTCAGGATCATAGGATCCAAAGCCATCAAATAAGTAAAGGTTCCATTTAGCCATTGTGGAATCAAAGGCTTGAACAAGCTCCTCATGGCTATGCTCTCCTAAATGTAAAGACTTACCGACATGAGCGGACATAAGTCCTAGGGCTGTACGACGGTTGGATTCTTCCAACGCCAGATAACCGACCCGTTCCCCCTTGTCAAGAAGGTTAGTTGCAAGTTCACGACAGAATGAGGATTTTCCGATACCAGATCCTGCAGTGATCGTGACAAGCTCTCCATACCTGATCCCGTGAAGCTTTGATTGCAATCCTTGAAATGGGTAGTCATGATCTGCAGCAGGTGATGGTGTGGTTACAAGTTCTAAAAGGGATTTTCCTTCAACGATCCCATCAGGACGGTAAGGTCTCGCGTCCCAAATAGCCTTACAAACCGAGTGAGAGTCATTGGCAGATAAGGCGTCTGACGCATCTTTATAGTCGCCGAGTAAATTAGCGACCTTGACCTTGCCCGGTGGTAATACTTGACAGCATTCCTCCGCCGCCTTACGGCCCGCATCGTCATTGTCGAAGAACAAGACAATCTCCTCATAACCCTGGAGCCACTGGAGATTCCGTTGAACCGACTTCTTTGCCGCAGCGGCACCGCTAGGTAGTGATACCATCGGCCACCCCGACATAGCTTCATAACACGAAGCTGCATCGAGTTCTCCTTCTGTGATGACAACTCGTTTTCCAGAGGAAGGAAACAAGTGTTGTCCAAAGAAGGTGCCTGTTGACTCTCCTTCATAGCGAAATTGTTTGTCTTTGGTTTTTATTTTAGCACCTTTTACGATGCCATCTTCGTCATGATAGTAAAAGCGTAGCTTATCTACATCACGGTAGATCTTGTATTTCTGACAAGTTTTCTCTGAGATCTTTCGTTTCTGCAGCCGTTCGGCTGAGCCTTTTAATTCCACACGTTTTGAGTCGTGAATGTGTTTTGTAGGTTCACCATCACCATGTGTGTAGTGATGACAAACAAAGCAGTATGAATGACCATCATCGTATACACTCTCGGCATCTGATGATCCACACTGCTCACATGGCGCATGAAATAAAAACTCAGAGGAGCCATTTAAG
>Ga0181577_10002505_pt1 | contig 14376 bp, 11 predicted proteins | sample 101ome_21_FD_132468 | JGI IMG/M metagenome (GOLD analysis project Ga0181577, IMG submission 132468) | Coastal salt marsh microbial communities from the Groves Creek Marsh, Skidaway Island, Georgia - 101413BT metaG (megahit assembly) | ecosystem: Environmental > Aquatic > Marine > Intertidal...
GCCCACTTCAATCTGTAACTCATATGAAACAATACAGGTACAATAATCAAGGTCAAGAAGGTGGCGACGAGTAGACCAAAGATCACAGTCCATGCTAGAGGACCCCAGAAAATGACATTGTCACCTCCTACATAAACCTGCGGATTCCAGCGAGTGAAAAGCGTTATAAAGTTGATATTCAATCCAATCGCTAAAGGAACCAGTCCGAGTATAGTAGTGATTGCCGTGAGTAATACGGGTCTTAAACGAGCTTTACCCCCCTGAATCACACAATCCGAAAGATCCTCTATCGGAAGTAATTGATAATCTTCTTGGTTTAAAACAACCTTTCTTCTGTCAATCAATATTTGGGTGTAATCCAGCAATACCACTCCATTGTTCACCACAATACCTGCAAGGGCAATGATACCCATCATCGTCATCATAATCACGAAGGGCCAACCCGTCAACATAAGACCACCAAACACACCGATCAGGCTCAAGAAAATCGCGATCATAATAATCAAGGGCTTTGAAATACCGCTAAACTGAAAGATCAAGATGAGCAATATCAAACCCAGTCCAGCAAAGACGGTACCCCTTCAGAAGGATTGTTGCTTGCTTTGCTCTTCAATCTGTCCGGTGTAGTCGATTTGCACTCCTTCAGGAAGCGCTCCGAAAGACTCCATTTCTTTCTGAATCTGACTCACAATTTCCACCGCATTTCCTCCTGGCAATAAAGCGGAGTACAAGGTGATTACGCGCTTTCCGTTTTTATGTTTAATGGCAGAGAATCCCGAAGTATTACGTGCACTAGCCACGGCTGATATAGGCACCTCTTTTATTTGACCGTTAGCAGGATCTCTAAAGATGATACGCTGCTCAAACAAGGCGCTTTTATTGTAACGCAGGTCTTCGTTAAAGCGGACATTGATATCGTAATCGTCATTGCCCTCTTTGTAGATTCCGGCCTTTTCTCCGAAAAGAGAGCGTCTGATTTGCATGGCTACTTGACCTACAGCCACACCAAGGTCTCCCGCTTTTTTGCGGTCGACGTATACTTCAAGAGCAGGCTTGTCTTTGTTGACATCCAATTTAATGCCCTCCATGCCGTCGATGCTCTTTCTATTGATGAATGCTTGAATTTGAGTCCCTAACTGCATTAATTCATCGTAATCTTCTCCAGTTATTTCAATATTCACTGGATAGCCCGATGGAGGACCCACTGGATCCTTTTCTACTGAAATAACCACACCCGGATACTTTTGGGTCAAGGCCTCTTGCACTCGCAATCTAAACTCTTCACTATCAAAACCTTTGCGATCTTTAAATTCTCGCATTTGCACCACCACCTTAGCACGATGCGGCATCTCTGAAGCAGATCCTCCTTCAGTGAAAGGGTTTTCTGCACCTTTTCCGACCTGCGCTACTGAAGTTTCTACCAAGGCGTTTACCCCATCAATTTGATAGCGCTCATCATTCACTATAGCCGCAATTTCTTGCTCAATAGAGAGCGATAATGCATTGGTTTTTTCAATCGCAGTTCCCTGCGGATATTCTACATAAACAACCACTTGTTTAGGTCTGTTATCTGGAAAGAACTCGATTTTGGTACGCCCCATTCCAATAGAGGCACCGAAGCCCATAAATGCCACCACCAACAATGTAATCATCGCAGCGAAATAATAATAGACATTCTTTCCACGAATGGCACGCTTCAACGCATTTTCATAGGCATCTTCAAGACGCACTAAAAAGGTGTTTTGAAAAGACACCGTTGATCTAAAAATAAACATGCGATAAAGCCACAAAAGAATGACCACTACCACCATAAGGGTTCCCAATCCACGGACTGCACCACCAACAATAGCCATAAACACTCCCAACGGAACAAAGACCATTGTAATGTTTTTCATCGTTTTTATAGAAAGTTCTTTCTCATCGATCACCATGAACTTTGACACCAACATAGAGTTCATGAAAATTGCCACGAACAAAGAAGATCCTAAAACCACCGAAAGCGTGATCGGAAAGTATATCATGAATTGGCCAAATATACCAGGCCATGTACCTAATGGAACAAAAGCGGCCACTGTGGTTGCAGTTGAAATAATAATCGGAACTGCAATCTCTCCGATTCCCTTTTTCGCCGCTTCAATACGCGACATTTTCTCCTTATCCATTAATCGGTAGACATTCTCCACTACTACCACACCATTATCTACGAGCATTCCGAGTCCCATGATAAGACCAAAGAGTATCATGGTGTTCAAGGTATATCCTAAGGCGTTGAGAATCATGAAGGAAATGAACATCGACATAGGGATCGCAAACCCCACAAATAGCGCGTTTCTGAACCCTAAGAAGAACATCAGTACGATGACTACCAAGATGATCCCGAAAATGATGTTATTCACCAAATCATCTACTTGATTGATGGTAGACGCACTCGTATCACTCGTAATAGTAACGCTCAAGTCGTCAGGAAAAACCTCTTCTTTGGCACGATCAACCACCGCATAAATTTGCTCTGCCGCTTCGACAGCATTAAGCCCTGCGCGTTTTTTGACATCGAGCATGACTACTGGAGTCAAAGACTCCCTTGCGTAAGTGTTTCGTTCTTCTTCCTTGAAAGAGACCGTAGCAATATCCTTGAGAAAAATGGCGCCGTTTTCAGACTTCACCACAAAATTCTCTAAATCCTCTGGATGCTCAATTTCGCCAAGAATACGGATGGTTCTGCGTTGACCACTGGCTACCAAACTTCCTGCAGACATCGTCATATTCCCATTTCCTATGGCACCAATGACATCGTTAAAACTCACCTGAGAGGCCATCATCTTGTAGACGTCAAGTGCCACTTCAACTTCCATATCTTGTGCGCCTCGTATATCTACCTCCTTGATTTGGGGGAGGTCTTCAATCAACTCCTCTAAATACTCGGCATACGCTTTAAGTTGAATACTGGTATAGTCTCCCTTTAAGTTCACATTCATGATCGGCTGTGACTCTGAGATATTGAGGTCAAACACGTTGGGCTCTACCTTGGCTCCATTGAAAACGGGCCAATCTTCACTGGCCTTTTCTACATCTACCTCATTTTGTACTCTGACTTTAGCCTCTTGAATGGACACCGACTCTTCAAACTCGACGATGATCATTCCGTAATCCTCAGAAGAGGTCGATGTGGATTCGACAACCCCTGAAATAGCTTTTATCCTTTTTTCAAGGGGGTCAACGATTAATCGTTCGATATCCTCTGCAGTGTTGCCCGGGTAAACGGTACTGATGTAAATTTTTGTTTCAACCACCTCAGGAAACTCCTCACGAGGCATGGCAAAGTATGAGCTGATTCCTACCGTAAAGAACAAGGCAATCATAACGTAGATAATCGTAGGATTATCTATTGCCCATGAAGCCCATTTGAATTCTTTATTACTGTTTTTTTCTGCCTTTTTCATAGAAGGAGGCTTATTCGTTAAAGAGTTGAACTTGTTGGCCGTCAGTTACTTTTTTCGACCCTTCGGTAATCAATAATTCGCCTGGCTGAATGCCGTCTAGAATCTCAATGACATCGCCCTGTGTTTTTCCGGTTGTCACGATGCGACGCGCGACCTTGTATCCGTCTGCTTCTTCGATTAACGCAAAACAATAATGCTGGCCTTCTGCATTTTCAGAAACGATCGATTGTGGTACCAAAATCGCCGCATCATTCGAATAATCGTTCAATCGAACCGTAGCGGTTAAGTTGGGTTTTATCGCTCCGTCTTTATTGCTCAGCGCCACCTCTACCTTAAAGGATCTATTTGAAGGACTAATCACATTTGACATCTGGGTAACTTTGGCTTCAAGCTCCTTTTGTAATGCACCAAGCTCAACATGAGCCTTGGTACCTTTGGCAATGGCAGCGATATGGTTTTCAGGAACATCGACCTCAACAAAAACCTGATCGAGATTTACCACTCTGAAGAGTTCAGCACCAGGGCCTGGCGAAACAAAAACTCCTTGCTCTTTGAAGACCTCATCAACGATTCCGTCAAAAGGAGCACGTACAATTGATTTGTCTAATTGAATTTCAAGGGCTTTCACAGCACTCTGCGCTGATTCGAAAGTAGTTTTAGATTGTAAATACTGAATCTCAGAACCTATTCCACGCTGCCAAAGTCGTTCTTGTCGCTCAAAAACGGTGGCGGCTAAGGCCAATTGACTTTTTGCCTGTTCTAATTGTGCGGCCATTCCTCCATCATCTAAATAGGCTAAAACGGCATCTTTCTTTACAGATTGTCCTTCGCGAACCACCACAGATTTAAGGATACCGGGCATCTCTGGGTATACCATCACGTTCTGTAATGTCTTCACTGTTCCTTGTAACTCGATAAAATGATCAAACGACGCTTCCTCTGTAGTTATGGCAGCAACCAACGGAAGTGCAGCGCCGCTATTGAGTTTTGCAAGTGCGATATCAAGTTGTTCAATGCGTTGATCAATAGCACTTCGCTCATCATTAAGGGCAGTTCTAGCCTGACGCATTCCTAGCTCGTCGTTTGACTTGATCAGCTCATCAATTGATACCTCACCTGAACCTTGACAAGCAGTAAGCAGCACTAGGGCAAAAGCGATGGGTGATAAATAAGATGTTTTCATAGGGATATTTATGAGTTTCAATGGGACTATTCGTTTATAGCGATTCGTTTAAAAAATTTGCGAGTTCGGTATGTGTATTTATAACCCTTACCATAGAAGACAAATATTCTTGCTGCGTCTGGTATAGCTGAAGCTGAGCTTGTCTTAAATCAAAACTGCTAGCAACACCTTCTTTGAACTTCAGTTCGTTCTTGTCTGCAATGCGTTGCGCGAGATCAAGATTGTCTTTAGCCGTTAAGAATTGCTCTTTCGAAAGCGCAAAAGCACTACTCAGATTTTCAAATTGAACACTCAGCATACGTTCGGTATCGAGCTTGGTATTCTGCGCTTTTATATCGGCAATTTTAGCGCGCTGCGTATTTGCCGACCTCAGCAGTGAGCTGAATATTGGAACTTGAAGATTGACTCCTAAGATGGCAGTATTGAAGTATTCTTTACCGCTCTCAAAAAAATCAAAGCTTTGACCGAAGGCATTCCTTCCTAAATTCAAAGATGCACTAAGCGAAGGCAGCGCCTTGCTCTTGGCTAACTTTAACTCTAAAGCCGTTTTCTTGGTTAGGTTCTCAACCATCAAGTAGTCGATGTTTTGATCAAATTCAAAAGAGGCTGGCAATTCACTTACCATCTCAACCCCTACCAATGCTTCAAGCGAGTCTAGTAATTTGATAGGAGCATTAATTTCTCTACCCAAAAGGGCGTTCAACATATAGTGGCTTATTCTCGCTATGCGGTAAGCATTCTTTTCATTGCTCTTCAGCGTAGCATAGGTAATTTGAAGCTGGTCTACGGTTTCTTCTTCACCTAGGCCGTTATCAAATAAGGCTTGCGCCTCGTATAAATTACGTTCTACCTGAGCCACATTTTTTGACAAGAGAGCAGCGCTTTTCTCGGCCATTAAGGCATTGGCATAGGCCTCAACTACTGAAGCTCTAACTTCTAAAGAGGTTTTGTTGTATAGGTTTTCGGAATATTCTAAGAAGGTTTTGGTTGCCTGAACGCCAACGATATACGATCCATCAAAGAGTAACTGATTCCAAGACACCCCGGCATTGAAGGTTTGCGGTTGCCCAAAAATCACTTCTTCGAAGGTACCGGGCTCCCCGCCGAAAAATTGAGCCGGAATTTGAGCAACTGGTTGTTCGAGTTGGTTCTGGTAATTCACAGATCCGCTGATCTGAGGCAGACCTGTTGCAATGGTCGCCCATTTCTGAGCTTGTGCATCACGCCTGTCTTGAGCCGCATTTTTCATTTGAATATTGTGATCCAAAGCGAATTCTACAGCCTGTTCAAGGGTTAGATTCAGCGTTTCATCCTTTTGTGCAAGCATGAGCTGTGTTCCCATGAAGAAAACAATCGAAGCGATTAAACGGTATCTCATATGTTCTGTTGTTCTTTTAAGTATTCTTCCAAAAATTTCAATCCTTCGGGCGTAGAAATACCACGAATGTGATACTTCAAGTGCTCTAAAATCGCCGTGTTCGGATCAATGAGTTTTTCAGGAAAGAGATCCTGATCTTTAAGTGTGAAATAGGTAAAGAAATGAAGTCTGAATACCAATTCAGGATTCAAGTCAGCGCGGTAAACACCCTCTCGTACGCCTCGTTCTAAATTGCGCATGAGAAAGTCTCTCATAATCATCAACTGGCGATCTTTCAATCGTTTAAAAAGTCTAGGAAAGTACTTTTGCAATTGGTATTGAGGAGCGTTCTTTTCATTATTTAAAAAACGCAAGACAATTGAACGCATTCCGAATAACTCATCAATAGGATGGCGCTGTTCGTTCATCAAATCTCTAACCGCGGCATAAATGGCTTCAGAAAGGTGAAACGTGCAATCTTCAACCAGTTCTGATTTATTACTGTAAATAGAGTAGATCGTTTTCTTAGAAATGGCCAATTCTTTGGCTAAATCGTCCATGGTTACACTTTTGAACCCCAGATCGAGGAACATTTTAGTGGCTTTTTGAAGAATTTCGTTTTTCACAGCGGCGCAAAGATACGATCCAGAAAACTTTTAAAACGAAAAAAGTTTCCATAGTTAATAAAAATTTAACCTGCTGCTTTTCGCTATTTTTGAACAAATTGCTCCATGGAATGTTTTGTACCCTATCAGCGTGCGTTTGAAAGTGCTCAAAAGGCCTTAAAACTTCCGGATTCACCAGAAGGTTTATACGATCCTATTCGCTATATCTTAAATCTAGATGCAAAGCGCTTGAGACCCTCTCTCCTGTTGGCAGCCTGTGAAGCCTGCAAGGGAACCATCGAAGACGCCTATGCTGCCGGGCTAGCTATTGAATTGTTTCACAACTTCACTCTAATTCACGATGATATTATGGATGAGGCCCCGCTGCGAAGAGGAAAGCCAACCGTTCATCATAAGTGGAACCTCAATACAGGAATACTTTCGGGAGATGCCATGCTCATTGTGGCCTATCAGCAATTCGAAGGTTACAGCCCAGAGCTACATGCTTCGCTTCTCTCTCTGTTTAACAAGACCGCTTTAGAAGTGTGCGAAGGACAAGAATACGATGTGGCTTTTGAAACCATGTCCGAAGTAAGCGAGGAGGAGTATTTAAAAATGATCCAATACAAAACTGCCGTCTTGGTGGCAGCCGCTTTAAAAATGGGTGCCCTCATCGCCCAAAGCTCTGAAAAGGTAGCTTCGCTCCTATACGATTTTGGCTTGGCGCTTGGAACCGCCTTTCAAATACAAGACGACTATCTTGATGCTTTCGGAGATGCGGCTTCATTTGGCAAGCAGGTGGGTGGAGACATCATTGAGAATAAAAAGACCTATCTCGTCATCAAACTTCAAGAATTAGGAACGCGTGATCAACAAGAAGGTTTACACCAGTGGTTTGGAGAAGAAGGTGCTCATCATCCAGCTGAAAAAGTGGCGAAAGTCAAAGAGTTGTTTCAACAGAGTGGAGCAGCTGAGGCCACAAGAAATGCGGTCAAAGCGTATACCCAAAAAAGCCAAGACATTTTAAGTCAACTCGAACAACTGCACATTGATACGGCAAACCTGAAAGCTTTCAGCGAGGCCCTCTTAGTTAGAAACCTCTAAATAAACGCCGCACAAAGGCCGCTATAAAAGGAAGTGGTTTATTTGCTGCCATAATCGACAACTCTTGAAAGAAATGTGTTTTCTCTCCTAAAAAGCGAAGGATAAGCTGGGGCTTTCTTTTGCGAAATAAGCGACTGAATATGGCAGCCCCTTTCTCATTGCGACGGTCTAATATATCCAATAATAAAAGGTCGTAAAGCCAGAATCGGTCTTTACGTTGCACCCGCAGTAGGCTTTCATCTCGCTTAAGGCCTTCTACGATGCGCTGCACCCGAACAAGCGTCCTGTCAAGTGTAAAACCTGTTGAAGGCTTGGCCCATCCGGCCGCTAGACCAATAGGAATATACCGCTTTGTCTGCCTTTCCCATAGCGGAGTGCATGACATGGGGATACTTCCACGTTCGGTAGCAACCACTTCAAAGCCCTCTATATTTCTTTCACTCAAGTAGTTTTCGATGGCCTTAGCGTACGCTTCAAGCTCTAAAGTTTCATGAGAAAAAAGTGTGTATTCAACCAGCGCTTCGCGATCTGAAGTTGGCAACACATACATGAAACGGGTATTTCCCATCTGCGGAGTACTAAAGTCCATGAAAAGCGCTTGATCTGGATTGAAATGCGCTTTATCCGTTTTGACGAACCATCCTACAAAATGCTGCTGCAATACGGGATATTTCTTGTTTGAATGAAGAAGGTCATAATCAAATCTGGAATCAAACACGGTGGCTGCCTCGAAGGTTTCAGAGACCGTTTTAATCGTGACTACTTCTTTCATCTCGGTTACAGCCGTTACCTCTTCAACTACCCAGTCAAGTTGCGAATGGTCTTTAATCTTAGGCCTAAAATAGTTGTGAAAATCAACCCCTTTAATCATTTGGTAGGTATACGGAGTAATCGATTGAAACGTTGGGTTCTTCGAATCTCCGGCATAAATCTCAGACCACTGATGCGAGACAAGATGCGCTAAGGTATGTGAACGTTCTGACCAGAAGCACCAGGTTCTATCTTGGTACTCGTCACCCGGGCGATCTACGATAAGCACCGAACGCTTTTTAAAGTGCGGATCTGAAAGAAGCGCATCTGCTAGCAAACTACCCGCCGCACCTGCCCCTATAATGGCATAATCGTAGATCATGTGTTAAAGATAACCGCTATTTAAGTCAAATCGATTAGTTTTGTAAACCAAAACAAATGGTTATGACATCGATTGTATCCTATTTTGAAGAGATTCATCCTATCACCGGAGCACTTATCGCCACCCTTTTTACGTGGGGCGTTACTGCCGCTGGAGCTGCCCTAGTTTTTCTTTTTAAAACCATGAACCGCGCCGTATTAGATGGGTTTCTAGGATTTACGGGGGGTGTTATGGTGGCCGCCAGTTTCTGGAGTCTTTTAGCTCCCGGTATTGAAATGAGCCCTGGAGAAGGTTTTGTCAAGGTTGTCCCGGCCGCGATAGGGTTTTTATTGGGAGCACTATTCATCTTCATTTTAGATAAGGTTATGCCACACATCCATATCAACTTTAAAGAGTCTGAAAAAGAGGGCGTAAAGACGCCATGGCATCGCACAACGCTCTTGACCCTTGCCATCACGCTTCACAACATTCCTGAAGGACTCGCCATCGGAGTACTCTTTGGCGGGGTTGCCGCAGGATTTGAAGGGGCCACCATTGCGGGTGCCATCACCCTAGCCATAGGAATTGGATTGCAAAATTTCCCAGAAGGATTTGCGGTTGCCATGCCCCTTAGGCGTCATGGACTAAGCCGAACAAAGAGTTTTCTGTTGGGACAGTCATCGGCGATGGTCGAACCTGTTGCCGCTGTAATAGGAGCTTGGGCGGTGTACACCTTTCAACCCTTACTCCCTTATGCGCTTGCCTTTGCGGCTGGAGCTATGATTTTTGTAGTCATTGAAGAGGTCATCCCTGAGACACAAAGGGACAAATACACAGATATTGCTTCAATGGGCTTTATCGGTGGATTCATCGTTATGATGGTTTTAGACGTGGCATTAGGTTAAGACGTTGTATCTTAGCTAAGTTGCTATGAATCATTTCTTTATAATTTTATTAGGATGGAACCTCGGGGGCCCGTTCAGCCATTTTGACACTGCCCCTGAAGAGGCACTGCTATTTCTAAACATTCGCACCGAAGACGCAATCACCAGCCCACTAGTCGTAGTGGCCTATTCTAATGCCGATGATTTTTTAACGGAGAGAGGAACCGTCCTTAAGACCACTAGAGCGCAGGATTCGTCTCTCTCTTTCGAAATAGAAGGATTAGCTTCAGGAACTTATGCGTTAGTGGTGTTTGAAGATCGCAATAAGAATGGGATTTTGGATCAAAATAAACTTGGCATTCCACAAGAACCGTTCGGGTTTTCAAAGGCAAAGCTGGGTCTATTTGGTCCGCCTTCGTTTAGAAAAGCCTCGTTTAACTTTCCTGAAGAGTCAGAAGTAGAGGTAGTTCTAAAGGCTTTTTAGTGACACGATGAGCTTCCGCATCCGCAATCATTCTTAGGCTTGGATTTTGGCCATACCCCCCAACGGCGCAGCAAATAAAAAACCGCCGCTCCGAGCATGAGATAGGTAAGGTAAGCCTGAATCGTCATTACACTAATAATTGATAGGTGATCAAAGAAGCCACGTAGGCAAGCACCGTCATAAACCCAAGTTGTATCAAGGGCCACTTCCATGAATTGGTCTCTTTACGCACCACAGCTAAGGTACTCATACATTGCATCGCAAACGCATAGAAGATTAAGATAGAGACTCCTGTAGCGAGATTAAATAGTGGCCTTCCAGCCGAATCACGCTCTAGCGCCATCCTGCCTACAATGGTTGATTCCTCTGCGTCTTGAACACTATAGATGGTAGCAAGGGTACCCACAAAAACCTCACGTGCCGCAAATGAAGTGATTAGAGCGATACCAATCTTCCAGTCGTATCCTAATGGGCGTACAGCAGGCTCAATGAATTTTCCGAGTTGACCGATGTACGAATGCTCTAGTTTATAACTCGAAACTTGATGCGCTAACTCAAGCGATGTTACCGGCGTTCCAGCGTTCTCAACACGAGCAGTAACGATGGCTTCGGCATTTTTAAAATCGTCTGAATAGCCGTTAGATCCTAGAAACCAGATAACTATAGATAATGCCAAAATAACCTGACCTGCACCAAATACGAAACTCTTTGTCTTCTCAAAGACGGTATAACCAACATTCTTTAATTGAGGTGTTTTGAAGGTTGGCATCTCAACCATAAAAAAGTTCTTTCGATCTAACTTCAGGTTGGCGCTTAGCAATGCGGCAGCGATTAATGCAGACAAAAAACCTATAAAGTAGAGCCCCGTGAGCACAAGCGCTTGGTATCCCAAACCAAAGAATCTACCTTCTGGAATGACTAAAGCGATGATAATCAAATACACCGGGAGGCGTGCAGAACACGTAGTAAAGGGCACCACCAAAATCGTAATCAAGCGCTCCTTCCAATTCTCAATAGTTCGTGTAGCCATTACCGCAGGAATAGCGCAAGCCATACCCGACATCAAGGGCACCACACTCTTTCCGCTCAAACCGAAGGGCCTCATCAGTCTATCCATGAGAAATACGACGCGAGACATGTATCCGGATTCCTCAAGCAATGCGATAAACAAGAATAAAAAGGCAATCTGAGGGATAAAAATGACCACTCCACCAATACCTGCAATTATTCCTTCAGCAATAAGATCTGTCAACACCCCGGATGGTAACGTGGCCTTCACCCATTCTGAGAGCTGTCCGAAAAAACCATCAATGGCATCCATCGGATAACTACTAAAATCAAAAATAACCTGAAAGATACTGAAGAGGATTACGAAGAATATCAAGTACCCCCATACTTTATGGGTAAAGAGTCGGTCTAGAAATCCCTGTACACCAGAGGCCTTTGAAAAGTCTTTCTGATACGCTTTTTTAAGAGCTGTATTGATGAATTGATACCGCAATACCGTTTCGCGGTGCTGCATTTTCTTCAGCTCATCCTTAGACTTGGTGCTGAAGCTAGATTGATCGGCAATACTCTGACGCTCAATGGGCATGAAGTTGACGTCTTGCGTAATTGCCAGCCAAAGTTTGTAAAGGCTGATTTTCGGAAACGTCTTTTTTAGCCCCTCAAAGTAAGCCGCATCAATACGGTTGATGTCCAATACACCTGTTTCAGAGAGCTGAGCATGCTCAACTAATAAAGACTTTAAGGTGTCTATCCCCTGATTCTTTCGTGTACTGATCAGGGCAATCTTAGTATCTAGCTCACGTTCAAGCACATCAATATCTAAGGCGATTCCTAAACGCCCCATGCGATCGGCCATATTAATGGCTAATACTGTTTTTATACCCAGATCTTTAATCTGTGTAAATAACAGCAAATTGCGCTTTAAATTTTCAACCTCAGTGATGACCACAACCACATCGGGATAATCTTCGTCACGCTTATTGAGTAATAATTCTACGGCAACACTTTCATCGAGCGAGGTGGTATTCAAGCTGTACGCTCCGGGGAGGTCAATTATTTTCGCTTCAAACGAATCGTTTAATTTACAGTAGCCTGACTTCTTCTCAACAGTGATTCCAGGATAGTTTCCGACCTTTTGGCGCAGTCCGGTCAATGCATTGAATATCGAAGACTTACCGGTATTCGGATTTCCAATTAACGCTACCTTCAATGCTGTGCTCATGTTACGATTTCAGATCGATTTTAACGTATTGAGCCATCTCACGTCTAATGGCAATCCTAGAGCCATCAACTAAAAAATACATGGGATCATTGAGTGGAGCAATCTGTATGAGCTCGATTTCGTTTCCCGGAAGGCAACCGATTTCCATAAGTTTTACGGGGATATGTGCGTCCATTTCCTCTACTATGACTCCTTTCTGCCCAACCCGTAAACGATCTATTGAGATCACTAAACTTATTTAGAATAATTAAAGAGATGTAAAATTAACCCAAAAACTTCGGTTAGACCTATTTTCTATACGATGATTTCAATACCTCTAGATCTGACAATAGCTGATCGATTTCATCCTTCGAGGTGCCATCGTAAAAGCCACGGATACGACGCTCTTTATCAACGAGTATGAAGTTTTCAGTATGAATCATATCGTAAGGCCCACCATCCCCATCAGTAAGCACCGCCAAATAGGATTTTCGTGCCAATTCATAGATCTCTTTCTTGCTTCCCGTAACCAGATTCCATTTGGAGCCTATCACCCCTTTCTCAAGGGCGTATTTCTTAAGCTGAGGTACTGAATCGATGTCTGGCGTAACTGAATGAGAAAGCAACATCACCTCAGGGTCGGTTTTTATGACATCTTGAATATCTGCCATATTTGCCGTCATTACCGGACATATGGTCGGGCAAGTCGTAAAAAAGAAGTCGGCGATATAGATTTTATCGCTGTACGTTTTATGCGTAATCGTATCACCGTTTTGGTTGACCAATTCAAAATCACCGATGGTGTGGTATTTTTTAACATAAACCAACGTAGAATCGACCAGCTCAGGGTTTACCATAGAAGGCTGATAGATGGGTAATCGTTTCTCAGGCTGCAATGCATTATACATAAGCACAATGATCACACTCGAAAGCGCAGCCATTACAATGAAGAACACTCGGTATTTCGAAAAGAACCTTAGCATAGTACAAAGGTACAATCTGCAACGTGCATATTCCGTGGGTTTCGGTAACTTTGTGTTCGTTTATTACAAGTCATGACCGTACAGATCATTCAATTCTTTGTCAGCCTTTCTATCCTTATTGTTCTTCACGAATTTGGGCACTTTTTACCTGCAAGACTTTTCAATACAAGAGTTGAGAAATTCTTCTTGTTTTTCGATGTCAAGTTTGCCCTGTTTAAGAAGAAGATTGGCGACACGGTATACGGAATTGGCTGGCTACCCTTAGGCGGATACGTCAAAATATCCGGAATGATTGATGAATCGATGGATCGCGCTCAAATGGCTGAAGAACCCAAGCCTTGGGAGTTTCGTTCAAAGCCAGCATGGCAGCGCTTAATCATCATGATCGGCGGGGTAACGGTAAACTTCTTACTCGCGGTTATCATTTACATAGGGCTAGCGTATGCCTATGGCGATCAGTACATCAAAAACGACTCTTTAAAAGGAGGTGTATGGGTACTTGAAGAAGAGATCGGAGAAAAAATTGGCATTCAAACCGGAGACGAAATTTTAGCCGTAGATGGGCAAGCTCTAGATCGTTTCAGCGCGGTTTTCTTAGAACTCGTTAACGGATCAGAGGTGACGCTGCGCCGCGATGGAGAAGTCATCACTCAGCCTATTCCTGTAGATTTTATTGCTACTCTTATTGACGATGAGAGCAAGGCAAGATTCTTGAATTACCGCATTCCGTTCATGGTAGGCGAAGTCCCTGAAACTTCTCAAAACTATAACGCCGGATTACAGCCTGAAGACCATATCACTCAAATTGGAAACTCTCCCATTGAATTCTATGACGAGGCCGCTTCAATTATCGAGCAATACAAGGGTCAAGAAACAACATTTAAGGTACAACGCAAGGATGAAGCGTTCGAGACTGAAATACGTATTCAAGTGAGCGATAGCGCCACGATAGATATTATCCCTGGGGCCGCGTCAGTGTATAGACTTGAAGAAATGGGATATCTTGATATCCAAGA
>Ga0181577_10002509_pt1 | contig 14363 bp, 5 predicted proteins | sample 101ome_21_FD_132468 | JGI IMG/M metagenome (GOLD analysis project Ga0181577, IMG submission 132468) | Coastal salt marsh microbial communities from the Groves Creek Marsh, Skidaway Island, Georgia - 101413BT metaG (megahit assembly) | ecosystem: Environmental > Aquatic > Marine > Intertidal zone...
ACGTTATCAGAACCATTATTATTTGAATATAAAGCCCAATGACCTAAAGAAGTATTATCATCACCATTATTATTTGTCGCTAATGATTCGTAACCAAATGCAGTATTATTATTACCAACAGTATTACCACTCAAAGTATTGTAACCAAATGCAGTATTTTCATCACCAGTTGTGTTAACTACAAGACCATCACTACCAAAAACAGTATTTCCTGTTAAACCACCACCACCGTTGCCGGCCGTGATACCTTTATTAATTGTTATATCACCTGTTGAAGTTAACGTAGCTACAGTAATACCATTTGTCGTTGATGAACCATTATCAGTCACATCTTGAAGTGTTAGTGAACCACCACCTCCTGATGTAAATCCTGTAACATCTACAGTATTACCATCATTTCTAGTTAAAGTAAGTGTCGTAGTTCCACTACTATATGTCCCACCTGTTACATATGTGTCTGAACCACCGCCAGTTGTAAATCCTGTAACATTGATGGTTCCTCCTGTGTTATTATCAAGACTTAAAGTTCCTGTTCCTGAGTTGTAAGTTCCTCCTGTGATTTGCCAGTCAGTTCCCCAGAATACTCTCCAACGAGCGTTATTTCTTGTAACTCCGTTTTGACCTTCAATTGTTGAACCTGTCCAAACATCCATTAAAGCTTGACCCGCAGCATTTGGCGTTATACCAACTTTATTTCTTACTTCTAAATAAGTGTCCGTTGATGGGTCACCAATAATACAACCAGCTGAATCCGCATTATTATATAATGTCTCATAATTATCAATCGTATATTGGTAAGTTGTTTGATTTTCTTGCACATAAACCAACATACCCAAACGTCTTCGACCTGAAGAAATTCCATCATTCCATAGAAATACTTTATCGGGTAATACGTTTGGTGATTTATAGAATCTAATAGGTATTGTATTTCCAGAACTAAATATTTGACCAGTACCTGAGTAGACATACTCCAAATCAGAAAGATTTTGGACTTCCATATAACCACCAATGTTATACACACTAAAATTGGTACCGTAGTCTCTATCTAATGATGTTACTGACCATGGTCCTGTTGTTGTATTTCCCGCTGTTGGATTTTGATAGTTAAATGACATTGTATTTTTTATTTATAAATAGTTGTTATACTAATGTTGAGCCTTTAAAGTAGTAGTTATTTGTGTAATTAGTATTTGATGATAATGCATCATTAAAATATACTCTATAGTCACCTGCTGGGAATACACTACTACCCGCAAATGTTATTAGTTGTGACCTAACACCACTATTCGATGCAGTTGTATTATAACTTCCACCGTTACTTGTGTAGTCATACGCAATTAAATCTATTTGTTCTGTATCATTATTCATAGACGATATAGGTATCACAATTGCAGGTGATACAGTATCACCATTAGATAGTGTACCAGAAGGTATATATGCTTCATCAAATAAATATGTAGTTTGATTCACCGTTGTTTCGATTACTCCGGAACCATTGGTTGTTCCTGACCAACCTGACCAACCCATCCAGTCCGCACCAGCACTAGCATCAAATCCACCCGTACTACCTTGGAATCCTTGCCATGAGTATTGACCCTGGTCAAACATATAATCTAATAAATCACCTGAGTTACCTGCAAAATCAGCAAGTGAACCATACACTATATACGCCTTAGCTGCAACCGCACTAGGTGTGATACTTGGAGTCGGCGTTAACGATGGAGTTACAGATGGAGTGGCACTAATCGATGGAGTTACCGTTGGGGTTACTGATGAAGTAACAGACGGTGTTACCGATGGTGTCACCGAAACTGTTGAAGTAATAGATGGCGTAACCGATACAGACGGACTAACTGAAATACTTGGTGTTACTGACACTGTCGGAGTTACTGAAGGAGTTGCAGTAATACTTACCGTAGGTGTAACAGACGCAGTGGCAGTTATACTCGGTGTAACTGATACTGACGGACTAACTGATATACTCGGAGTTACCGAGATTGAAGGAGTTGCAGTAATTGTAGGTGTAACAGATACCGTTGGAGTCACTGATGGTGTCGCACTAATCGAAGGTGTTGCACTTACTGATGGACTAATCGATATACTTGGTGTTACCGAAGTAGTAGGAGTGACCGAAGTAGTTGGTGTAACTGATACCGTAGGTGTAACTGATGGTGTCGCACTAATCGAAGGAGTTGCAGACACTGACGGACTAACCGAAATACTCGGAGTTACCGAAGTTGTTGGTGTTACTGAAACTGTTGGTGTTAGTGAGACTGTTGGGCTAATTGATACACTTGGAGTAAGAGATATTGTTGGTGTTATTGAAATACTTGGAGTTGCTGAAACTGTTGGCGTAACAGATACCGTTGACGTTACTGATGGAGTCAATGTAATCGATGGTGTCACAGAAACTGTTGGTGTAACAGACACTGAAGGTGTAGTTGATACCCCTGGTGTTTCAGTCACTGAAGGTGTGACTGTCGTCGTTGGTGTGATTGAAACACTCGGTGTTGTTGAAATACTTGGTGTAACAGATATTGAAGGTGTTACCGATACTGAAGGTGTTGTTGAAATACTTGGTGTGACAGATGTTGAAGGTGTTACCGACACTGAAGGTGTTGTTGATACCCCTGGTGTTTCCGTTACCGATGGAGTAACTGTTGTTGTTGGTGTAATTGAAATACTTGGTGTTGTTGAAATACTTGGTGTAACTGATACTGAAGGCGTAGTTGACACACCTGGTGTTTCAGTCACTGATGGTGTGACTGTCGTCGTTGGTGTAACAGATGGTGTTAATCCTGGTGTTTCAGTTACCGATACTGAAGGTGTTGGCGTAACACCTCCTGAAGATGGTGTTGGTGTAACAGAAACGGTTGGTGTAGGTGTTGGTGAAACAGGTATATCAAAGTCATATTTAATTTTCTCACCAAAATCAAAACCATCCGAAGGAACACCATTAAAGGTAAAACCACTAAAAATAATATTATTTTGGTCAACATAGTAGTAATCTATTGTGGTGGCAGTTAAAGTTTCAGTTCCTCCTGTAGAATTAGCGGCAATCAAAATACTCGGACTAAGTGTTTCCGTACCACCAGTAGTAGTATTTAAAACATTATCAAACGCAATGGTTAAATTACTTGTAGGGATAACTCGAGGTTTTGCCACATATTGTGCCACTACTGAACCCGGTGTATAAACAACCGATAAATCAATAACATTCAACTCACCATATATGATTATACTCTTAGATACTGTTTCATCATTACAATCAGGTTGTTTGTTTTGGAAAAATAAATTATAAGTTGTTCCTGTAGGTTCCGCGGGGAAATTATAAACCACACCCGCAACCAATTGGTCCCTTGTTTGACCTGTTAGTATCGGTGTGGTGGATGTAGAACCCGTATATATATCGAAAGGTCCAATCGCATTGGAACTTAATGTTAATCTTAAAACAACCTGAGCCATTAAACAGTTTTAATAATAAATAGTTTACTTGTCGTAAATTACTCTTAAAAAGAACTTTACTTTTTTAAAAAAACTATTTTAACTTAGACATCCATTACATAGTGAGTAAGGACCACCTGTTGCAGTAATAGTAGTTGTCTGATTAATTGCGTATGAATTTACCAAATAACAGTTACCATCATCACCGAGTATAAACTCATTTACCGCAGGTTTAGTAGATAATCCTGTTGTGTCAGCATAGTATGTGGTATTTGGGTCTGTTTGACATTGAGGTAATGTAAAGTCAATAACTTGTGTCACAGCCACTATACCAGTATCACAGAACTGACAATCAGAATTTTGTGAAGTAATTGAATATGTTGGTGTAGTAGTAGTTGTTCCAATAACTTGGTAACAATTAGAATCTTGACTTACTTTTACATAATTACCATTTGTAATACTACCTATGGTTGACTGTGCAACGTATATAGTTTCTTGTAAACTACAACCTGAAGCTCCGTTATAACCTACTAATTTTAATTGATAATAAGTTGGTGAGACACATGGATGCTCCTCAGCAGAGGTACAAATCGAACAATCTTGATATCCTAATGATGGGTCACCTCCCCATGGATTTCCAGTACTATCTATTAATTGTCCGTTAAAGACACCTAAATTATTTTCAAGACCTGTTGGGGGCTCATAGAAAATAATACATTGGTCACTGATTCCAAATTGATTTTGTAAGTAGAATGTTGAACGACCACCAAATATTGATTGTGAAATTTCATTTGCAACAGTAGCGTTAACACTCATTTTATATGTTGATGTTTCACTTGTCTCACAACAAGCACTAAAATATACTTCAATATAATTAGCCGATGGTGAAGGCTGAGGAGTTATAGTTCTTGTTGGTGTAACACTTGGTACCAAACTAACTGACGGTGTAATACTATACGATGGTGTAATACTCACTGATGGAGTCGCACTTATTGACTTAGATATAGTAATCGATGGGGTTGGTGATACCGATGGTGTGGCACTAATTGACTTAGATATTGTAATAGAAGGAGTTGGTGATACCGATGGCGTCGCACTTATTGATTTAGATATAGTAATAGAAGGAGTTGGACTAACTGTTGGTGTTGGTGTAACTGAACTAGTAATACTAATCGATGGTGTTGAACTCACTGATGGAGTCGCACTTATTGACTTAGATATAGTAATTGAAGGTGTTGGGCTCACTGATGGTGTGGCACTTATTGATTTAGATATAGTAATAGAAGGAGTTGGACTAACTGTTGGTGTTGGTGTAACTGAACTAGTAATACTAATCGATGGGGTTTGTGATACAGATGGCGTTGCGCTTACTGATTTAGAAATAGTAATCGATGGTGTAACTGTCACCGATGGCGTTGCACTAATTGACTTAGATATTGTAATCGAAGGAGTTGGACTCACTGTTGGTGTTGGTGTAACTGAACTAGTAATACTAATCGATGGTGTAGCACTTACAGATTTAGAAATAGTAATTGAAGGAGTTGGACTCACTGATGGGGTAGCACTTATCGACTTAGATATAGTAATTGAAGGTGTCGCACTTACTGATGAAGTTGGAGTAACTGAACTAGTAATACTAATTGATGGGGTTGGTGATACCGATGGCGTTGCACTTACTGATTTAGAAACAGTTATAGATGGAGTCGCAGTTATACTAACTCCTGGAGTTACTGATACCGTCGGTGAAATCGATACTGATGGTGTGATTGATGTTGAAACAGTTGTTGTTACCGAAGGAGTAACTGAAGGTGTAATAGAACTTGTTACACTTGGAGTAATACTAACTGAAGGCGTTGCACTAATACTAATAGATGGACTCAATGACGGACTCACTGATGGTGTAACCGTAGGTGTGACTGATGGTGTTACTGTTGCAGATACAGAAGCCCCAGGTGTTTGACTAATAGTTACAGAAGGAGTTGTTGTTGGTGTTACACTCGCACTAACACTTATCGAAGGAGTTATACTAACACTAATAGAAGGACTTATTGATGGTGATACTGATGGCGTCACCGTTGGAGTAACTGATACTGTCGGTGTCACTGATATAGAAGCCCCAGGTGTTTGACTAATAGTTACAGAAGGAGTTGTTGTTGGTGTGTTTGAAGGTGTCAAAGAAGGGGATACAGATACACTATTTGTTGGTGTAAGAGATACTGATGGACTCATAGTCGGGGTTACTGATATAGACGCACTAGGTGTTTGACTAACAGTGATTGATGGAGTTGTTGTAGGGGTTACAGATGGAGTTACTGTTGGTGACAACGATACTGATGTTGATGGTGTTGTAGAAACAGAAACACTAACAGTAGGTGTTGTGGTATTCGATGGTGTTACCGATGTCGTAATACTAGGAGTAATACTTGGTGTAACTGTAGTTGTAACTGAAGGCGTAACCGATGGTGTTATAGTTGTTGTAGGTGTAATTGTTGGTGTTGCAGTCACACTTGGAGTAACAGACGTCGTCACCGTTTGAGTAATACTAGGAGTAATAGTATTCGTTGGTGTCATAGTAATTGACGGAGTAATAGTAGGTGAAGGTTGCGGAATAATACTACAATCTAAATTATAATCAATTTTTAAGTCAATGTTCACAATTTCATGATTGTTACATTCACCTGTCATTTTTATAGTATTGTTAATTATATCTGTTTCAACCGCCTCTATACCTGTAAATCCTGTAAGGATACTTTCTATAGTATCAGCCCATAATTGGTCACTCGGAACATCACTTATCGTATATCCAGTGTAGAAACTACCTGTGGCATTTTGACCACTAAAAGTAATATCATAGTTGAATATCATGTAGTTAAAGGTACAACCTGTATATAATGTCAAGTTATCAGTCAACTCTAAATAACCGTCACCTGCCATTTCAATAAACCCACGTTTTTTTATGGTTGAAGTAAAAATATCACTACAAATATTGTATATAGGGAAAGAAGTTACCTCTTTTTCCGAACATATAATATCAATACTTGCACTTCCTTCACAACCATTTGTATCTGTTACAGTAACTGAATAAGTATCTGCGGTCAACCCACTAATAGTGGAACCCGTCTCTCCATTAGACCACAAATAAGTAAATGGTGCGTCTCCTGAAAGAACATTCGCTTCTATACTACCTAACGTTGTTGGGGTACATTCTACTTTAGTGAGAACTACATTAACACCTGTGTTACCAGTAATTAAGAAAGTTTCAGAAATCTGACATCCTGAAGCGTCAGATACTTCTATAGTATACCCACCTTGAGGTAGGTTATAGAAGGTATACCCCGAAAGTGTTGTTCCTAAAATATTTTGACCGTCAGAAAGAACATAATCTAAAGGAATCGTATATCCTGTTCCTACTTCGATATGTGCAACACCCGCACTACCTCCACAAGTAGCACCTGTTGTTGATACAGTCAAATCATACTTTGGCGTTGCAGATAAAACAACAGTATCGCTATAACAACATCCATTTGAACTTTCAACAGTAATATCATAGGTATCAAATACTAAATTAGGGAAACTAACTTGAGTATTTGATGTTGTGATACTTGATGTACCACCTACCGTTTGACCCGTGTAACCATATGTAAACGGTGCACCTGTTCCATTGGCATCTATCGTTAATGTAGCTTTCGAATTACAGTTTGTATAATTTACTGAGTATGATACACTAACTAATCCTCCAAGTGATGGAATATTAACACTATCAGTGTAGGTACAATTATTGGTGTCTGTTACTGTGAACTCAAAAGGACCTGCACTACAACCAGTAAACGTAAAGTTTTGGGATGATGTGACACCACTATGTCCATTTTGACCAACATAAGTATATGGTGCAGTTCCACCACTAATATAGACAGTCAAAATACCGTCAGCGGTTAAACAACCAGCAGGTATTGTTGTATATGAAATCAAATCAATCGCCCCAACAGTAGGAACGACACCACTGTTTGTAGTGTCACAACCATTAGCATCTGTAACAGTAACACTATAAGTATTGGCACTTAAACCCGAAATTGATGATGTGGTTTCACCATTTGACCACAAATATGTAAATGGTGAAACACCTGTCAATCCTGAGATTTTAATCGCTCCATCATTAAAACCACAACTCGATGTCCCTGTGACAGATAATCCAAATTCAGGTAAACTACTACCTGAAATGACAACATTTTGTGTTTGTGCTGTCGCACCACCATTATCGGTAACAAAGGCATAGTAAGTTCCATCCGATAAAGAATAAAACTCTGTAGGATTTACTGAACTTGTGACTGATTGGTCTAAAATAGAATTTTTATATAAATCTATGACATATGGTAATGAAGTGGAATCACCACTTACACTAACGAAACCATTATCATTACCACAAGTCGTGCCACTGTAATCATCTATAATCGCTTCCAAACAACCATCTACATTGACATTTATATATTTTTCATTGTTTTGGTTTCCTAAACTATCGTTTAAACGGAATGTATATGTTCCAGCCGTCAACCCTGTATATTCAAATGGATATACAGATGTCCCTCCTGTTAATGAACCAGGAACAATATTATCTAAAGTATATGGTGGAACACCACCTGTTGGGGTTATAATTAAAGTACCAAATCCTGTGTCACAAGTTCCTGTAAGGTCAAAAGTATAGTCGAGTGGACCGTAATTACAATTTTGTGAAGTTACAGAACCAATCGTTATTACATCTGCATAGTAAGTGTAACTAGTATCAATAATAATCTGTTCAGGATTTGCAGCATATCCAGAATGATAAACTTTACAACAATCAATATAATAATAATTTCCTTGAACACTCGCATTATAACAATTATTTGTATTACTTGGCGTTGGTGTTGGCGTCGGTGTTGGCGTCGGTGTTGGCGTCGGTGAAGAACACAAACAAGATGCTGTATCACATATATTTTCAGTCAATGCACTAAAATCAACAGTTACAAGAGGCACCCCACTACTTTCATATGCAAATGCATAACATGTCCCTGTGTAGGTATAACCGTATCCTTGTGATAAATCAGTAGAAGATAAAAAACTATTTAATTTAGTAGAAACAAAACTCGCAGTAAATCCAGTAACAGATGGGTCAACAGAAATACCAAAGTTTTTAAGCCCAGGTCCATTTTGGTAATTTGAATCTAAGTTTTGATATGCGGTTAGACCCGTAAAACCAGAATAAATATTAGTGTATGTTAATGCAGTAAGATTCAAACTCTCAGGACCAACATCATCCATATTCTCACCATATTTTGCAAGATATTCTGACGTTGTCAAAGTTTCACCTTCAATCACACCAACAGATTGAGGAATCATTGGAATCTTATTGTTTATGGCCGTTTGATTTGAACCGGTAACCACAGGATATACAAGTCCATTAACCCTACCATTCTGATTTTTAATATCTTCCCATACTTTTAAATATTGTTCGTAATCATACTCAAATCTCTGACTTGTATCCGCAGTATATGATGGATTAGATGAGTTATTCCACCCCGCACCATATAGACCAAAAGGAAAAACTTCAAGAGCAGAGGGACTAAAACTACCATGGTAAAGACCTACATTACCATCAGCCTCATCAACAATGTGTATAACAATGTAATTTGTATCACCACCCGCAAAGGTACCAGGGCCTGTTTTAGAGGTACCACTTAAACCTGCATGGTCAAATGGAACACCATTAGACCTCCAATCAGGATTACCTGTATTTAAGTCTTGACCTCTGTTAATTCTTTGGTAAGTCGAATTACTATCATTGAATTCCGTTCTTTTTGGTCTACACCAACCACTATAAAAACCATTACAATAGGCTGAGTTATATAAAGCAAATTCAACCTGAGTATTAATCTCTTCAACAGTAGTTGTTCCGTCACTTAGTGTACCACCCGTTAAGGAACCCAAATATGGGTATGATGTCCACCAAAGCCAGTTTTCTCCATTGTCATTTGGCATACCGATAACACCCTCATAAAGTTCTCCAACAGTCTGTTGAGTTTGTTGTGTGGCAAACCATGAACGTATTGATTCTGATGCCGATGCGGCAACACCAGACCCTAATGAAGTTGCGTCATAAAACACATAAACATTAGGTGCCCCTTGTAAATTTACTTCTATTTCAATCGTATCAGATGGGTCACAACAAGCGGTCAAGGTCCATGTTTCATTATTTGGACCACAAGTAGAACCAGTACATTGACTATAACCAGATAAAGTTACAGTAGTACCTGTTAAAAAACTCAAAGGGGGTGGTGTCCACGGATATGTGTCAGCACTATAAACTACACCCCCATAGGTTAATCTTGAAGTTATATTTTGAAAATTATTGGCACAAATATATAAATCATTAATAGCATTATTACTATCCGCAGTAAACGTTACTTGTATATCATCACTATTAGTATAGTCTATATATAATTTTTGGTCATCTGCAAATGCCCATACCGTTTCTGTATCAATAACAAAACATGTATATGGATAACAATCAGCGTCATCACAGTCGGTTTGAGAAGTGGCACTTCCATCGAAGGCGTATGTTCCTAAAAAACTTGCGGGTGGTGACACAAAAGTATAACAACCATTTGGTATATTAGAGTCGTCTTCAATTCTGAAAGTTCCCGAGGTCGATGCCGCCCAACTTCCTGAGTTAATTTCATATGTTGTTGAAGTAGTACAAGATGAAAGGTATAGAGGACACCCATCGTATATTTGAATAATAACACCATTACCATCTGTTTGGTAAACATTACCTGGTGTCCCATCTAAATTAATAAATGCGTTAGCAAATTCATTACCAGGGTTACAACTAGGAGTTATATATACAGTATCTCCGAGTTGTGGTGTTGAACTACTTCCAGAATATGCGAGGTTATCAGGGCCAGAGGGGCTATCACACGCATCATACCAACTAACCATAGAATATTCGACACTATTTCTAGTAAAACATGCCATTAGCTACAATTAATTGATAAGTTTATACCCACATTTAAGTAGATAGTTTTGTTAGTGAAATTAGCCATACATCCTATATTTGTAAACGATATAGTATTACCATTAATAGTGTAAGCCAAACCGTTTTGATATAAATACTGGAAATGGTTATTTACTGCGTTCACCCATTGAGCGTTTGTCGGAGCATCGCCCGAACCATATCCCGTATAAAATAACTCTTGAACTATAATATCTGAATCTAGTCTCAAATCTATATACCATGAAGAAACTATAGAGTTTAAATTACAATCCGCGGTAGTATATCCACTACTTGTAATCATATTAGTTATCTGAGAATTCAAAATTATTTCCCAATCAATAGACGGATATAAGTTACAATCTACTGTTTGGTCCACACAATCGTATTTGAATAATGGTCCTGTAATTGAACACGGCGTACAAGGGACAGGAAGAATTTCACATCCCCTTTGAACTCGATAAACAAATTTTTGTCTGTCAAATTCTGAGTTTGACATCTTCTGTCCACCTGACCATAATGTGGATGCCGGAACTACTTGTTCTACTAATCTCATCCAATAATCACCAATACCATTAGTGAAATCAATCATCTTTTGATATGTGTATTTATTGGAAGGGATATTTACCGCCTGTTCCGATGTCAAATATTTCCAATAGATAGATTGTAATGTTGGATACCCACCCGTCTTTGATGATTGTGTTTGTCTATTACGAACATTAATCATATTTTTATAGAACGTCTGAGCAAATTCAAAGAATGTTTTCTGTTTTGGTCTAGGATTAACCACAGTCCAATCAATTCCACCCGGTGTTGGATATGGTGATGTTAATCCTGAAGATGGTATAGGGTAATCATATTTCCTACTCATGTCCCATACATCATATACAAGACCTTGCCCCATATTTAGATATAATTCAATATTTTTTCTATTTAGAACTAATCTATCATCCGTAACCCTATAGTAAGCATTAAAAGCCCCTGAACTTTTTCTCAATCCTGTCGTGTCTTGAGCCCAAGATTTAAGATTATCCTTAATCGATACTAATTGATACCCTTTATCCATATATGGGAACTCACGGTATCTATCAAAGTATTTTTCACCATAGGTATACGGTTCAAGTTCTGTTTGAATATTTGGATTTTGACCTGTAAAAACAGAATTTACCAAGTCTAATTTTTGAGGTGACCTATGTTTTGGTGTTTGTTCATACCAACCTGAACCCATTTCAAAGAAATAGTTATTTGTGAAAGTGGGATTCGTTGGATAACCCTCAGAATCGATAGGGTAATCATTTCTATTGGTGTCAACAAATGATGTTTGTGATGTTGGTGTGAACGCAGTGAAAGTAACTCCTTTGATTTTATAAGTCGTAGACGGGTCCAAGACTGGCAATATCTCTAATTTTGTACCACCAGACAAAGAGTTATATTCTTCATTAAATTCTTGAATGTTGATAGGACCATCCGCCATGTAAATAGTTTCATTGAACTCTATCAAGGCTTTAGGTGCACCCACCATTCTCATCAAAAATTCAATCGATTGACGGGTACCCTTCGTCTTATATAGATAACCCGAATTGATAATAATTTTTCTGTAGTATTCGTAATTTAATTCACGAGGTGTTTTGTCCCTTGTTTGTCCAGGGTATATGGATTGATTTTTAGTTCCAAATATTGAGGTCAAAAAGTCTTCATTTGTAATCGGCGAGTTATTAGCGTCAAAGCCAAGTGTTTGTGCTAAATTTTTTAGTAACTCCGAAGGAATATCATTTTTTGGTAAGTAATTTACAGAATTTATATACGCTAAACCATCGATGAATTTCTTTGTTTCATCAAAACTTCTACCATAAATTTGTAAAACCTTCTCTAATTTTTGGTCACCAGTATCAAATTCCTTTAAGGTGCCTGATATTAAGAACCTACTTATAAGATTGGTTCTAAAACTATCCATTGCAATTGCAATGTCATTTAATTTTTCAAGGTATACCGTGAATTTTTCAGTAACAATATCAATATTCCACAAACCATATATCGGCCACGTGGCCTTTTCAGCGGAATTATAAAATTTACCCGAATTGTCTTCTCTTGGAACACTGAATGTCGCAGTATATTTAGGACTTACTAGTCTATTCAATAGAAATTGTTCAACCTCATCAAAATCTTGACTAAAAATAACTTCAGTTTCATATTTGTTAGGTCTTAAGAGTAAAGATTCCGTCGTTGTAGTTCCTGTTAATGGATTACCTTGAACGGTAACGGTAATTGTTCCAGCAGATAGGGACTGTGAGGCAACAAAGTCACTTAATTTGTATTCCGTTTCACCAGTACCAATAAAAAGAGAATATTTCAAGTAATTTCTTGACATATTCCTTATTGGATGGACCGCCATCGGTCGTAATTGGATATTTCTATCTGAATTTACACTATAATCAATATCTAACGGGTTTTTAATACGTGTTACATCAATTTCAAAAGTGGTTTCATCGTCAATAGCATCATATGAAATGTTAGTTGCAGTATTAGCCGTTGTATAGTCAGTATAAAGACGGTCAACTTGAATCGCAGCAGGAAAAAAATTGATTATTTTATTGACAGACGCTGAAAATCTCTTTTGTAGTGAACCATACAAAGAGAAGTTAGTAACATTAGAAATATCGTAATTTGGATATACACCATATTCTTTAGCTTGTAACTTTTTGGACTCCTCAATAGACTCGATTTGAAGATTCTCCAAAGTATATGGTGTCGAAAACACTCCATTGTCAAAGGTTCTATTAACCTTTTCAACAACAGAGGTAGTAAACTCAAAATTACCTTGCGTCAATCCACCACCCTCAACTACTTGAAAACCTACTAAGTCAGGTGAGAAGGAATCACTACCAGCAGGAGGTGCTGGAGGGTAACGATATTTCTTATTCGACGCCATTAATTAATTACACTATTGAAATTTTTACTGAAATCGATATTATCACCCCTATCTTGACGAACTTCAAACAATAAGTTGTTAAACTCATCTCTAATTTCAAACAAGTTATATTGTTTGTAGATATTGTTAGATGGGTCATATAATGTGTAAATACCATCTTCCATACTCTTAGTTTGATTACCGTAAAGTGCAATAGCGAGAGTGTCAATATCGTGTTCAGCCATTTCAATATCTAATGTAATTGGATTGAAGAACGTATTTGTGATAATAATATCTTGGTCAGGCTGCCCAATATATGGTGTTGCATTTGGTTTATTAGAAGGCGCACTTGATGGTGATAGTGTGCAGAACATCAAGTCACTACCATTCTCAACATAACGGTATCTAATAGATTTTTGTGAACTGTTAGTTAAGTTTGTGGTAACAGGTTCACAATAGAATGATGATGTGACAATTCTATAGAAATTAGGTATTTTAGTACCATCATCATTCAAATATTCTACCCTGAATCCTACCAATCCTTGAGCAACAAATTTATTTCTGAACTTAGGGTCAACATTATTTAAATCAACGATAATCCCTTTGACATTCGGTAATGCGGATAAAACACCACAATCAGTAATTGTAGTTCTTATCTCGGCAGGACGAATATACAGTGTGTAAATACCCTTTTCATTGAACTCTGTTGATGGTAGAGTCAGATTATACATACCACCCAAAATTTCATTTGTATTTCCACCAGTATTATTGTTGTGGAAATAAGGGGTTAAAATAGTAGCAGCATCTAAAGTTTTTAAGACAAAGTCTTCGGTTACGTCTCTACTCGGAGTGTAATGCATGATGATTTCCACATCTTCAGGAGACATATCTGCTGGTCTTGTAATACCGTAACTTCCTAAAGCCATTCTTTATACTTTATTAATTTTGTAGAAACCATAACCATAACGTGTTAAGTCTCCGATGTTA
>Ga0181577_10002515_pt1 | contig 14337 bp, 6 predicted proteins | sample 101ome_21_FD_132468 | JGI IMG/M metagenome (GOLD analysis project Ga0181577, IMG submission 132468) | Coastal salt marsh microbial communities from the Groves Creek Marsh, Skidaway Island, Georgia - 101413BT metaG (megahit assembly) | ecosystem: Environmental > Aquatic > Marine > Intertidal zone...
GAGGAGGGTGGCTACGCAGTTACTAAGTCTGGTTCAGTGTACAGCCTGAATCCGACTGTTACCTACCTCGGTAAAGTCGATGGCTCCTATCGGGCCAGGTGGGTTAATACCGATGGAAAGATATTCATTGCCAAAGGGGATAAGCCTAAATACATAGACGGATCTTCCCTTGTTGACGTTGATTCAACTAATGCAGTTTGGATGGACGTAATGGATAACTTTACCATTCTCGTCACTGAAGATCCGCAGTGGTACTGGAGCGCACCCGGCAGCACCACCCTCTTTCCTGACAACAACTTTACGAATACCGATAGCGACGGAGAGCGCATTAAGCATTTCCAGGTGTACGGCAGGGATCTGTACTTCTTTAAGGAATCCAAGATAGAGGTATGGGGTAACACCGGAGCCTTGGATCAGTTTGCTAGACGATTTGTTATTGAGAAGGGAGTGCTTTCGCGTGATTCTGTTGTGCAAACTAACAACACTTTCTATTTCTTGGGTAACGATGGTGACTTTTATTCTATGCAAGGGGGTGCGCCGCAAGTAATTTCAGATGCGTACCGACGACGCATTGATGAAATTAAAAACCGAGAAGAGTGTTACGGAATAGATTTCCGCAAAGAAAATGTAATTCGTTGGTTCTTCCCCACTCAAGGCATTTGCCTTACTTACGATTACTACAAGAATAACTGGAGCGAAGATAACGCTTGGCTTAATAACGATTGGCAGTTTCTTCCAATCAATTCGTACATGGAGTTGGACAACGAATGCCTTATTGGAGATAGTCGCCCTACCGGAAAGATCTATAAATGGAGTAGGGATATTGAATCCGATAACGGAGATCCCATTAGGGTGTACAGAAAGTTGCGTTTCCCAATGAATGGACGAGGGAATAACTCAAGGCTTAACCGCATTCAGTTCAGGGCAAAGACTATTACCGACTCCGTTATTAGTAATTACTTTAGCTGGAGATACCGGATAGACAACGGGATGTGGAGTCCTTGGAATCTAGTCGAAATGGGCGGCCCTAGGCATCCGAGTTTTTATAGAGATTTTTACAACTTTGGCTCAGGTCGAGAAGTAGAAATAGAAATCACTGAATCCGATGCAGTTAATTTCCTATTGACTAATCTTAATGTAACCGTACGCGATTTAGGTAGATGAGTAGAATACGTCAAGGCAGAGTCCCTGACATTATCAGGACTGAGTTAGGCATGGAAGCCTACGAGTTTTTTGATGATTGGTTCAGGGAAACCTTTGGAGCCGATATAGGCGAAAGGGGTAAGCTTGACCGTAGCAATATTGTAAATGTAGAAAACCTTCAAACCGGAGAAACCACTGCCAATAAAGTGCTTCGATCAGTCGGTAATGATAACGTAGCGTTTGAAGTGTCTCCGGGTTTGGATGCAGAATACCTGACCCTTAGCCCTGACCCCGACCTGACAAGCGAAAGAGTTGTCGTTGGTGGATCAAACATTACTATTACCGACGATGGGTCTAATGCCACCTTTGACGTTAGCCCACAGGGCGCTGGCAGCTCCTTGGATGCAGATACCGTAGATGGTAGGCAGGCTACTGGCTTTGTTTGGAGCTTGGCTAAATCTGGTGACACGGCTCTTACTCAAGACGTTACTCTTTCTGAGGGTTCGAATGTAACTCTTACTCAGGTGGGGAATGATATTCAGATTGCCTCCTCTGGAGGCGGTGGTGGTGGGGGTGCCCCAACTAACGCGCAGTACTTGGTGCTAGTGGCCGATGGTACGCTTACGGATGAAAGGGTGTTGAATCCTGGGACAAGCCTCAGTGTTACTGACAATGGGGCTGGTGGTAATTACGACATAGATACCATTCAGTCCATCAGGGCTATTGATTCGCCTAGCTTTACCGGGCTTACGCTTTCTGGTCTTGGCGCTGGAGTTGTGCAGTCCTCTGCTTTTGGTGTATTGAGTAGCTCGACTCTTTCCCATACATCGCTTAGCAATATAGGGAGTAATACTCATGTTGCAATTGATTCTCATATTGCAGACGCTACTATCCATTTTACTGAGGGTAGCATTGACCACACTGCTATTAACAATATTGGCACTAATACTCACAGCCAGATCGACTCGCACATAGCTGATAATACAATCCACTTTACAGTGGGCAGTATCGACCATGCCCTTATTCAGAATGTAGGTACAAATAGCCATGCGACTATTGACTCTCATATAGCTGATGCTTCCATTCACTTCACGGTGGGAAGCATTGACCACACCCTTATTCAGAATATTGGTACAAACAGCCACGCAGATATTGATTCCCATATTGCAGATGCCTCTATTCATTTTACAGTAGGTAGCATTGACCATACCCTTATTAGCAATATCGGTACAAATAGTCACGCAGATATTGATTCGCACATAGCTGATAGTGCTATTCACTTTACGGTAGGGAGCATTGACCACGGTAGTCTGGACGCATTGTCATTGACTGATGACGACCACACGCAATACCATACTGATGCTCGTGCATTGGCATGGCTTGCCACTAGGAGCACATCTGATTTACCAGAGGGTACCAACCTGTACTACACGGATAGCAGGTCGAGGGCCGCTGTATCAGCAGGCGGTGATTTGTCTTACGACCCTCTTACCGGAGTGTTTTCTGTAACTACATACAAGACCTCTGACTTTAACACGGACTTTGCCACTAAGACTACCGATAACCTTGCGGAAGGTAGTACTAATCTTTATTACACTTCAGGAAGGTTTGATACAGATTTTGCTGCAAAGGATACTGACGACCTAAGCGAAGGTACCACTAATCTCTATTACACTTCGGCTAGATTTGATACAGATTTCAGTGGAAAGAATACTGACGATCTGAGCGAAGGCTCGACCAACTTATACTACACCGACACTAGGGCTAGGAACTCTGTGTCGGCCTCAGGTGATCTATCCTACGTAGCTGGTACGGGGGTGTTCTCTGTAACTACGTATAAGACGGCTGATTTCGATACAGACTTTGCTACCAAAACCACTGACGACCTTGCGGAAGGAACTACGAACCTATACTACACTGACACTAGATCTAGAAATGCCGTGTCAGCGTCAGGCGATCTTTCGTACGTAGCTGGTACTGGGGTATTTTCTGTAACCACCTATAAGAGTGCTGATTTTGACAGTGACTTCTCGGGCAAGAATACTGACGATTTGTCGGAGGGTTCTACTAATCTGTATTACACCGACGAGCGCGCCCAGGACGGCGTAGGTGGCATCCTAGTAGATTCGGCTAGCGTTGACTTCACGTATGATGATGTGGCAAACACGATTACGGCAGTGGTGCTGGCCGGTGGCGTTGACCACGGCGGTTTGACTGGGCTGGCAGACGATGACCATACGCAGTATCACACCGATGCTCGTGCGCTAACGTGGCTTGGCGGTCGTAGTACCGCTGATTTACCAGAAGGCACCAACCTGTATTACACAGACGAAAGGGCACAGGATTCAATAGGCAATATCCTGACGAACTCAGCTAGTATTGAATTTACTTATGACGACGTAGCAAATACTATTACAGCAGCAGCCCTGCCTGCAGGGATCGACCACGGCAGTCTTGCTGGATTGTCGGACGACGATCACACTCAGTACCTCTTAATTGACGGAACAAGAGCCATGACTGGTGATTTAGTCATGGGCGCTACGGGCGGGCTGACCATTGAATTTTATGGCGCTGACAACGGAGCTGCTAGTTATAGCTACGACGGCGGAATCGAGTGGAATACCAGACGGACTGGGGCTATTGACATAGCTCGGACTTACTGGTCTAATGGAGGTTTTTTTAATCTTGCCCCTGCCCTTATTACCGAATGCAATACGCACGTCATAGATCACCAAGCCCTTGGTGGTGTCTATAGTTATAATGTCACGTCCTTTGAGGGCACGCATTCTCAGGAGAGATGGCTCGTACGGCACAATCGTAGCGTTACGCAGGCAACAATTCTGGGCATTGATGGGCAGAGAAACACTAAAGGCTTCCCCGTTACATTCAACGGTGCTAGCCAGAATATAACTGGAACTACCGAAACTTCATGGGGGCATAACAATAACTCTGGACCAATTGTTATGCCAGTAGCAACGATGTTAATGAAAGTTTCGGTTTGCTTAAACGTAACCCTTGGGGCTGGCGATACGGGATCTTTTGATATAGAGTATAGTACAAACAATAAGTCTACATGGACTACGCTTGGCACTTTTACTGCGGCCTCTGGGAAGTTCAAGGAGACATTTGATTTTAGTACAGCGTTGTCTGGATTGGCTATTGCTGCTGATGGTGATTTCTCGTTGAGAACAAACAACAACGGGAGCTTTTCTAAGACTAGCGCAGACCCATCTTTTGTTGTGTATGGGTTTACAAACTACAATTTGTAGGAGGAAAAAATGAATCACGATTTGATTTTGAAGATGCTTAAGGATGAAAAAAGAAAACTTGACGATCAGTTGAGATACGTCATTTACTTGATAAGTGAAAAGGAAGAAGGAATCAGGGAGGCGACTATGGAGAAGGCTCGGCTTGAGGCCGAAATCGACCAGCTTGCCTCAGAGATTAATTCTATGGAGGGACACTGATGAACGCAGAGGATATGCAGGCAACCATTTTTAAGCTGAACTCAATTGTTGAATCTCAGCAGATTCATATTGAGCTTTTGAAGTCCAGACTGGAGAAAGCTCTTAAGACCGAGGAGGAGCAGAGTGAGTAATCCTGAGGCAGAGGTATGTGTTCGACGCGCAATGGTCGTTGATATTAAAGATCTGGCTAGAGCGTGGTTTTACTTTACCAAGCAGAAGGGTTACGAATACCCGGATTGGGAAAGCTGGGCGGTAGCAACTGCTGCTTTAATTACTGGCAACTCTGATTATATTTGTTATGTAGCCGAGCAGGACGGTAAGTTCCTTGGCTTTATTGACGGCATGATACATTACGAGCCTAGCCATTCAGAATATGTTGTTATTGGCAGGCATTCTTGGGTTTACGAGACAGAGCGAAATAAGGGGGTAGGTTCGCTTTTATACGACGCTTTTATAAAATGGGCTGAAAATCGAGGGGCCAGTAGGATCTGGACTCAATCTCTACCAGATGGTGATTCCGCTAGGAGGATGGCTAAAAAGCTGACCGGCAAGGATATGACTCTGTTTCAAGAAACTTGGGAGTTTGAAATACAGGGAGAATAGATATGGCAACGACAGCAATGATAGTAGCAGGAGCAAGTATGGCTGCATCGGCAGCCTCTGCCGCTGGTGGTGCGATGGCCGCTAAGGAGCAGGCTAAGGGCCTGAAGCGGGCTCAGCGCAGAGAAGAGCGGGTTAGGGATGAGGTGGTTGGTCTGGGCGAAACTGAGCGAGACTTCGCTGAGTTTTACACAGACGCCGGAATGGACATGACCCAGCGTGTACTGGATTCTGTTAATAGACCCTTAGCTCAAGATCCAGGCTTTATAGAGGCAATGAGACTAGCCCAAGCTAGTCAGTCACGTACCGGGAATGTGCGGTCTGGGTTTGCTCAGGAGGTTTCCTCTATGGCAGCCCTTAATGCTCTGGCTCGACGGGACGCAGTGGCGTTTAACGCAATGAATCCATTGAATCAGTTTGGCATTCAACAGAGGCAGTTTGGCGCCGGTCTTATGGCGCAGGGGTACCAGGTGGGTCTGCAGGCGGCTCAGTCTATGGCTAATCGCGGTGCCGTTAAGGGCGCTGGGTATCAGGCTATTGGGCAAGGTGTCGCGCAGGGTATTCAGGGTGCTGGCAATGCGTATGCGATGTACCCTTCGATGGGCGGCGCACCGGCACCGGCAGGTGGCGGAGGCGGAGGCGGAGGATTCAACCTCCCTTCGGGCTCGCTTGGAAGCACCACGCTGTCGTATCCGAGGTAGTAAACAATGGCAAAACTAGAATTAGGAATACCCGCCCTTGCGGGAGCAGGACAGCAAGGATCTGGTGCTAACGACATGGTGCAGATGATGCAGTTTCGTGAGCAGATGGATTTGAGGAACAGAGAGCTTGAGTTCAGACAGAATCAAGCTAAGGTGCAGCAGAGTCAGGAGGCCGCACTTCAGGCTCACAGAGAAAAGCTGATGGAAGCCGAAAACCTCAGGATCAAAGGCGAGGAACTGAGGACTACTTCTAGTATTCTGCAGAACCTCAACCCCGGTGGAAAAATGTTTAAGTTCTATCAGGAGAAACTACTGGAACAGTCCGGTGCCCCGGAGGGCTTTCAAGTTTCTGTGCCGGATGAAGTCTTTAGGGATAAATTGAAACACGTCCATAAGGTTATGGCTGAGTGCGACAAGCGAATGAAGAGCGGTGCCGATATGAACTCATGCAGAATGGAAGTAGAGGCAGCTCGCCGCGACTTCCTTGATAGTGTCGGTTCGCTTGATGTAAACATGAGTCAAAGGGAAAGCTTGCTTGAGGAGTACGACAGAATGTCAAGTGCTTATGACGATAGGCAGGCTGTTGATTACAGAGAGCAGAGCATGAACAGGCGAGAAAAACTTCGCCAGAAGTATATCCTTAAGACAAAAAAGAGGGGCCTTAAGCTTTCGCAGAAAAGAGCTTTGGCTCAAGAAAGGATTAGTGCTGATCGACGAGCCCGAGAAGAAGTCATTGAAATTCTTAAGGACACCGAAGCCTACCAAGTAGAAGGAGATCCAAGGGAGCGTCTTAAGATGATTGACGAGCTGACATCAGAGCGTACTTCGTCCACAGGAAAAGCGAAAGCTGCTGCTAGCCCCGTAGATAATTTCATTAAAGAAAATGCGGAGCTTCTTCGTCGCGTAGGCGCTGAAGAGCAGGGCGCAGCGCAAGAGCTAATTAATAAGGCTAGGGCTCAGGGCGTTAATATCGACCAGAAGACGTTGGAGATCCTGAATAAAGCTGCTATGCAGGCAGCACGAAAGAGAAAGAATAAGTAGGTAAAGACAGTGGCAAAAGACAAGAAGAATAAAACTAATTTGTTTGAAGGCGTTACGTGGGATGCGGTAGCACCCATATACGACAGTCTTGAGCCACAAGAAGATAAAAACTTCTTTGAAGGCATAGATCTGGATGCACCTGATGCCCCTGATCTGCCAATGCCTAAAGCTGAAGAAGAAGTCCCTAGCAGTGGGAGCCGCAGCTTCGATGCCGAAAGGGGATTCATTAGAAACGTAACAAGGGAGTTTGCTAAGGCCACTACGTCTACTCCGATGCAGTACGTTGGAGCTATTCAGGACGAAGGCTTGCGTCGTCAATATGTTGTTGCAAAGAAAATTCTAGATACTAACCCTAGCCCAGAGAGGCTTGCGCGTCTTAATGAGTACAGGACGGAGTATCAGAATTACGGCGGCATTGAAGGGTTTGTGCAGGAGTACGAATCGAACAACGGGTATTTGAACAACCCTATGCGTGACGCAGGTAAGCTTTTGGAAGAGCAGTTACATCTGGCTTATCCGAAAGACAAAAGACTTGAAGGTGATTTTTGGTTTGATACCATACCAACGGCCATAGGCCAAGTCGGCGCTTTTGCTGCAACGGGTGCTATGGCGGGTTCTGCTGCAGCGTCACTGAGGCTTACTAACGCAGGAATTACAGCAGCGCAGACTGCGGGTTCTATGGCCTTGGGTGCTGTTCAGAATGGGTACTCCTATTACAAGGATGCTCTTCAGGAAGGAGCTAATGATGAACTAGCATTTAGTGGATTGCTTAGGGGTTCTGCTATAGGCACTACTGAAGGTCTTCCGTTTGCACCCTTCTTTGCTAGGATCAATCAACTCACTAGGGGGAGGCTGTCTAAAACACTTTTTGAAACCTACAAGAAATCGGGAATCAAAATAAATGAAACGGGTAAAGCTGTTCTAGAGGTGCTTGGGGGTGGAGCATCTGAAATGACTCAGGAAATACTTGTTCAGCTAGATCAGAATGACTTCATCAAAACATACGTAAACAAGAACAGGAAATACTTTGATGGAGTTGCTGAGTCCGGCGCAGCGGGCGGCGTGATTGGAATAATGATGGGCTTGGTCTATGCTGGCATGGGACTAAAGAAGCCTAGGGTCAAGAAGCACGAAAACGATCCCGCTAAGGTTGCCTTCGACGATGCTATTCTGAAAGCCTACGAAAGAGAAAAGAATAAATCTCGTGAAGCAGCAGAAGAGCTTGATGCATTGCGAGCTGCTTACAGCAAGCAGAAGCTTGACGAAAGAAATAACCTTGCCAATAGGACGCTGGCTATAAATGAAGAGATAGATGATTTTCTATCAAATGCTATGCGAGAAGCCTTGGAGTCGATGAACGCTCCTACGCCGCTCCTGCCTCCACCTAGTCCTCGTGAAGCCCAAGGCGAAGTAATTAATGTTCTCCCTGAGGGTACAGATCCTATTGCATTGGGTTCGCCTGAAAGATTGCTTCTACCTCCACCGGCTGTAAAGCCGCCAGTCCCACAGAAGTCCGTGATAGAGTACGATGTTTTCGGAGAAGATCTGTACGAAGGCAATGAAAACGAAGCTTACGAAGATTATCTTGAAACAGTAGTGGATGGTTTTCGTAAATACCAAGGAAGGCTAATAGACTCAAAGCCTTTGCCTTGGGATACTGTAAACGTTTATGCGGACGAGATTGAAGACGCGGAAGTCTTTGAACCCGGAGAAGATGAAGAAACCGATTCGATTGTAGATGCAGAGCTTGAGCTGGAAGATGAAGTAGAGGACGCGGCGCTTGAAGATCTTCTCAGCGTTTCTGAGCGAGCCCTTATTACAAGAGGTCAAAAGGCATTTGACGAAATGCCCGATGAAATAAAAGAGCTACAGAGACAGCTAGAGCAAGTACTGTTCGATGGTCTGATCGGACCAGGGCGAGGCGTAATGCCTGAAGTCTATAAGGTGGGCTCCGATAGCGAAGAAGCGGACTATGAAGATTTCGCTAAACACGCCCGAATTGAAGAATCGGACCTGGAGAAAGTTGAATCGGATGATTCCCTTTACCAGCAAAAAGTTCTTTATAACTACGCAAAGTTTCTTTACGCATTTATAAACAGAAATAATCCCAACAGTAAATACAAGTTTGCTTATAAATTTGACGACTGGGAGTTCCTGCGTATGGAGCAGGTCATTAAGCAACACTTTACTGATTGGCGAGATTCTCCTTATTCAGTAAGGCTTTCTAAGAGCCCCCTTGAAGATGCTGAAGGACATATTAATCGTTATAAGGATCAGGGATTTGAGTATCGACTAGAAAGACTCGTAGGTATGCTAGAGAATATGACGGGAGGTGTACTTCAAGATTTCTCTAACACAGAAGACAGGAAGCAGTACGAAGCAGTTACATCGTTTATTTTTGACTTCTTCGAGGCATCGGAATTTGACACAATAAAGATGCCAGAACCGGGCGAGCGCAGGCTTAGTCAGCAAAGAGTCTTAGACGAAAGTGAAAAGAAAAAATCGCTAATGGGCTTTGACCCAAACCAGCCGGTGTCATCTGCTAATCAGTTCTTTACTTACGATCAGATTATTAACAATATCCTGAAATCAAAACTGGATATGAAGATTCTTATTGGAGCGATGGGGACGGATCTTTTAGGTTTGCGTGATGGCAAAATGAAAGCCTACATCAATGTAATGGGATTTCCTGTTAACCCAAGGAGCATCCAAGACCTTGTTATTAAAGAACTAAAAAAATATATAAAGTTTCATGGGAAGAACATGGGCTTTGATGTTAATGGTCGAGCTATGCAGGCCATTGACGATGAGGGTGTAGTTGCAAATTCTGTTAGCCCTGAATTGCTGAAAGCCGCAGTGTTGAACCTCCAGAACGCTTGGTTAACAGATGCAGATATAGAATCTATCGGAGGAATGAAGGAGTTTTACGCAGCGTATGTAAAGCGGCTTGGCGAACTGCTGGATTACAACGAAACCACTGAGGCCCTAGCAAAGCAGATACAGGATTTTAGCGGCGACCTTCCTTACGGAAGTAGGCCCGGCGCGTATGTGGCTAACAATACCAATAGGGCAAATGTTATTTACAATCTCCCTAAATATAAAGCAACGCTAAAGGGGTACGAAGGAACTGAGAACGCGGGTTTGCCCCTGTTCTTTATGCACGCTTACGATGGTACTGGATCTAGGGTTAGGTCACTAGTAAAGGGTCAGGCTAAGGACAGGCTTCCCGTCATGAATGTTCTTGTGCCTAATTCTACATTGGCTACACCGTTCTCTAAGTACGACGATGAATACGTAAAGTCAAGGGACGGTGAGCTTAGTACATTCATGGGAGTTGTTTATGGCGATGACTCCGTAATGGTGTTTACTTCTGAGCAAGAAGCTCAAGAGGTTGCCGATAGGTACAATGCTTACGCTAAGCAAATGGGACTTGGAAGACTTTACGGAAAAGCTAACCCAGTAAAAGTTACTGAGGATATTGCTCCGGCACTGCCACAAGAGTTTAGTGAAGCTTTCTACAAAGAAGACGCCCCTGATATGGTTGTGGTTGAGATTAAGACTGAAGCAGGTCTTTTCGCAGGCCCTGAGGCGGGGGAATATTACTACTTAATTGATCCCAGTAAGAAGCCTAATTATGAGACTTTCACAAGTCTATATAATTATGACAAAACAGAGAAGTCCGCTGACCGTAAAGCAACGCTCTTTGTGCAAGAGCTTAACTTTGAAGGTGCTAGAGCAGCACTGGGCCGGGGTCTTTATAAAGCTAAAGATATTAAATCTAGGCTTAATCCAAGAAAGTTGCGCGAGGAGCTTGAGAATAGTGGCATAGAGCTTGATTCAGATTATTCGCTAAGAGAAAATCTTGAAGAACTGGGAATGGAGCGAGAGCTGGATGTAATTACATTCGTAGAAATGCTCAAGAAACTTCAGGAGCTACGCCCTGATTTTAAGGAATGGAATTTTCGTGGTCAGTTTGATTTTAGCAAAGATGATGACATTCCCGTCGAGTTGCTTGAAACGCAGGCGTATGTCGCATACGTAAACAATGCCGAAGAGCGAGATAGAGTCGATGCCTTTATTGGTGAAATCCTTGAAGAAGGAGGCGGCATATTACGTATTAGAGAAATTGAAACAGAACTCGAAAAGGATCTGTTTTTATTTAATAGGGAAAATAATTTCACGGGAAGCTTTGCAGGGAATATCCTGAACTCAGCAAGCGTAGAAACCTATAGGCGCAATAAGCAGGCGAGGGATGAGTACGATGCGACTGTTGAAGGCACTGACCGAGAGGACGTAGTAGACATAGAAGCCTTTGAAGATTTCAAAGAAGAGAGAGGATACAATAGGTTCCCTCAGCTTAAGTATTATGCTGTTAAGTTTAAGGTAGGCAACAAGACCTTTGAAATGTTCTTAGGGGATATTAGCGTCTTTGAGAAATTGATTGGTAACGAAAACGCAATAGACCTCTATGACTTTATTGAGAGCTGGGAAGAAAGACCCCTTAATCTTTTCTGGAATCCCGACACTGAATCCATAGTCTGGGGAAATACTCCAAAGGAAGTGTTCCTGAATCCAGATATTAATATGGGTGCCCTTATTGCTGCGGCTAAAGCTAGGGCTAAGGTTGATCTTGGCGATGCTTTGACCTACAAGAATACCCCTAAGGGAAGGGAGGAGCTTTATAAGAAATTTAATGGGGCAATAAACCTCGACGAAAATCCCAATGCGGCACAAGAGTTAGTGGACTGGTTGAACGAGCATGGCGATCTTGAGACTTTCCTTTCCCCTCAGCATCGAGTTGCCGGTAGAGTCGGAAACGGTCTGTACACTCCGTCAGTAGTTGCAAACTCGAATGAGTTTGACGGGCCTAGTACGGTAAATCTAAAACAAGATATTGGTATCCTAAGGCACCATCAGCATAAGGTTGCCAAGTTGGACAGAATCTCGTCTCCCTTTGGGGAGGATCAACACTCGGGGTCACAAAATTCCACCCTCGTTAGCGTAGAGAACGGCGGAAGCATACCCGACATCATGGACGTTGACGATGCGTTGGAGCCCATTCTCTTCCCGGCGCTTGTTAGATTTTTGGGGAACAACGGAAAAGATATAACGAATACCCTGAGCCCTGAACAAATGGCTGAACTTATGCAGGGGCACAGGACTGCTTATAATCGGTTCCCAGATGATAACTTAGCTCTCATCGAGCACATGGCTAGTGCTACATTCCTTCAGATGCCCAGCGGGGGTGATTCAACTGAAATCATACCTAACGCTATGATACATAAGGGTCAAGCTAGCGCCATTGATATATGGTCACGAGTAAAAGATCTAGCTAGGAATAGCGCGTATGATACTGGAATCAACACGTCGATTGAAGATCTGGCAATTCAGCATCAGGCTTTGACGGAAAGAAGCCATAACAGGCTGGACATAAACCATCCCTTGAATGCAGATGTTGCAAAGCTGTTTATGCCAACAGCTTTATCTGGTGACATTATTCAGAACTCTTACACTTACGATAGTGGAACGCGGCTCAATGTAGACTTCCTCAGGAAGAATCCTAACGAAAGCATTCTGGTTTTCATGAAGCCGTTGGAGCATTCCAGCGCCGCTCAACCACAAACTTTTATGTCCGCTGAGACACCGGGCAAAAAAAGCAACCTACAGAACCTGATAAAAAAAGGCGAAAAGATTTCAAGTGCCGGGCATTTGTACCTTCGCCTTACGCCGGACGGACAGCACTGGGAAGTCGCCCTTAATGAAGAGCTTACTTTCTCTGAGAGGTCGATTGCTGAATCCGCTCACGAAGGCAGGCATAGGTCCATAGTATTTGAGGAGATGGGCTTGCCTGTTGTCCCTGTCCATATGGCTGCTAGCTATATGCCGAGGGAGCACTTCGAGTCGGACGAAGCTTACGAAGCTCAGCAGAAATTGTTTGATGGCTTTATTCCTGACAGGTATCTTACGCCGGATGACGAATCCGAGAGTTGGCATAACGTACTTGTTCCTTGGGATAGAATTGCTCAGGCTGTAGTGAAGTACGGGGAGTCCGTATTCCCTAAGGTTATGATTCAGGAGACTCAAGCCTACCGGCATACAGACAAGGTAGCCGCTACTTACGAAAAAATGGATGCGTTGGAGGGCAAGTACAAAATCAAGAAGACGCACGCAATGAACGCTATTCTGCAGGGGCGTCGGCGGCAGGCTATTCCTATTAACCCGGCAGATCTAGTGGATTTGTTTGAAAACAAAAAGAAGCGTCCCCCGAGAAAAGCTCTTGAGTTTAGAGAAGACAGACTCTATACCTACATCGAAGTGACCGATCCGAGCATGGCGAAGAGGTGGGATTCTTTCCCCAAGGGAGTGCGTTGGGATGAGAATGAATACAGGTTTGGGGAAAAGATTAAAGTCATTAGCCCTTCGTTAACCCCTGCTCAAAAAGACGATATAAGAGTAATGGAGGAACAGGTAGCGGAATTTCAGGAATCGCTTAAACTGTATGAACAGGTTGTTGAAAATCCCAACTCCCCTGCTGTGCAGCAGTACCTATCAGGTGCCGACTTCGACGCCCTTGCAAAGGTTCTTAGGGAAGAGTACGGAATGGAGATTGATGAGCCTAACATTGAAAGCATAATAGTAGGCATAAAAGATTTCCTCTCTAGAACGCAAGCTGAAATAGATTCCATGATTAAGGAGGCTGGCAAGGGCTACATCTTTGCCCGAGTAAAAACGAGCGTTGATGGCACTGAAACTAGAACTTATTTTGCTGATCCTACTGGCTTAGTGTTTGGTGAAAATGAATCGACCATTGTTGATTACTGGGCTGATTATACTAATGAGTATATCGACGGCATAATTGATTTGCTCGCAAAGCCAGATGACAGGGTTGTTTCAGTGTTTAATGCCAAAGATTACAGGGCAGAATGGGTTGCGCTGTTAAATCTTGCTAATGACGGGTCCAACGATGTTGTCTATCCCTTAGATAGTATGCCGCCACCTACTGTTTTAACTGAGATTAAGATTCGAATGGCTCAGTTCTTGCAGTCATCTCTGCCGAGAGAGCTGTCACTGGTAAAACTAGAGAACCTAAGGCCAGTTAGAAATAAAGTGGGCCTCTGGACTGACAATCTGGATCACCCGATATTACTGGATAAGATTGATGAAGGTGTACGAAAGGCAGCCTCTAAGACTACAAAGATTCCTAGAAGCAGGGTCATTGGTTTCGACAGCTCGAAAGGTGAATACACACTGTTGCCTGCTGATGATCCTATTGTCAAGGGAGTTGAAGGTGGTGAATTTGGTTTAGATAGAATCCCCCGTCAAAGCCGAGAAAGAAGAGAGCAACTTGTTCACGGCAGTAGGATTGATAATCTTAAGATGATTGC
>Ga0181577_10002517_pt1 | contig 14331 bp, 15 predicted proteins | sample 101ome_21_FD_132468 | JGI IMG/M metagenome (GOLD analysis project Ga0181577, IMG submission 132468) | Coastal salt marsh microbial communities from the Groves Creek Marsh, Skidaway Island, Georgia - 101413BT metaG (megahit assembly) | ecosystem: Environmental > Aquatic > Marine > Intertidal...
CCACTAGAGTTCTTTGCGCTGATCGTCAGAGGACGCAGATATCCAGACGACTGATCTATGTAAAGGTCAAGCGGTGCGCTAGGCGACGTTGTACCAATACCAACACGATCATTCGTAGAGTCAACGTGCAACGTGTCTGTGTCAACAGTCAGGCCGTTCGCTGTCAAGTTGTTTACTGAATAGTTCGTCAAAGAACCAAACTCATACGCTCTCGCCTGCCCAGAATCATTTCCAGCCGCATCATCCCTAGGCGCACCCGCCACAAACTTTGACCCGTCAGAAGAAATCGCTACAGAGGTGCCAAAGTAGTCGCCAGCCTCACCGTCAAGATCACTACCTACTTGAGTCCATGCAGAACCAGACCAGTCATAGATACGAACATGACCTCCTTCTGTTCCCCCACCATCATTTAAATGTGCGCCAGCAATAAGGCGGTCACCGTCAGCAGACAAAGCAACAGAAACACCGAAACCATCGTCAGATGCTTCTGATGTAATAGTTGAACCTGTCTGAACCCAAGCAGAACCAGACCAGTCGTAAACGTAAACAGCATCATCGCCAGTAGGCACACTAGTCCACAGTGTGGGATTAGAGTTCTGGGGAAGGGCTTTCATTTTTGTGCCGACAGCAATTCGACTACCATCGTCAGAAATCGCTACAGAACTACCAAAAGAAGCATCAACATCTGCAACGGTTAGTGTTGAACCCACCTGATCCCAAGAAGAAGTTCCGCTATTCCAATCGTAAACGAACACATTGCCGTATACCGGAACCCATGTACCCTGATACTCAAGATGAGAATAAGGTTCGCCCACAACAAGACGGCTACCATCTTCCGATAAAGCAATTGAGTATCCGAAGAAACGGTCATAAGTGCCGTCGCTAATTATGTCATCCAACAAATCCCAAGAAGTTGTGGAACTATTCCACTCAAATACACGAACACCGCCAATGTCTGCGTTGGTACTAGCAGGATCGCCCGTCCATGAGACATCTGCTATCGCTAACCGTGTGCCATCACCAGAAAACGAAACAGACCAGCCGCATAACTGATCGGCAGCAGAACCCCCACTGGTTTCGTAAGAATCAATATCGGAACCCATCTGCACCCAAGACGAGGTTCCACTATTCCACTCAAATGCCCTTGTAAACCCACGACCCACCTGTAGGTTTCCTGACCCATCACCGACGTTGTAAGGCGCACCAACAGCAAGACGATTACCATCATCACTCAGCGAAACAGAAAAACCAAACCACTCCGCAAATCCGCCCCCAGAAAGACCTTCACCAATAATGTCTGATCCAGCCTGAACCCACGCACTACCGTTCCAGTCGAACACCCGCACCATGCCAGTGTCTGTCCCAGACTCTATTGATTCATTCTCAGGATAGCCGACAGCGATCCTTGTTCCATCACTAGACATTGACACAGAGAACCCTGCAAGATCATCCGCCCCTACGCCAGAAATACTGGAACCCATCTGAAGCAGTGCGTCTACAAGGGTCTTCTCCGATGTAGGCACAGTTACGTTAGTGCCATCAGAAGTAATTACAGCGCCACCCAGATCAATAGAAGACCCTGACAGGTACAAATCACGGAAACGGTTAGAAGACGAACCCAAGTCATACGTGACATCTGTATCGGGAAGGATAGAGCCTGATACAGACCTACTGCCATCTGCCAAGAGGTACTGAGTGTGGTCGTCGTCACCTAGACCAGTAAAACCCCCATGATCTGAGGTGCTGATGGAAACAACGACGTTCCATGCCGTACCGTCATAGGTCCACGTCTTGTCTCCTACTGTATGTGTATCACCTGTAGAGGGGGCGTCTGGGAAGTTGATAGGCATTATTCAGGCTCCACGTATTCTGGGTGGATGATGTAGACATCGGGGGGCGTGGGGACAACCACATCGTCAATGTCATCTACATTCATCATGTTCCGTAGTTCCTGACGGTATGCCGTCCATGCAGCCTTCTGCTCATCAGAGAGAGGGCTGTCGTTTCCGGTAGTCCAATCAGAACGCTCCAGCCAAGTATTGCGAAATCCTCGCACAAAGTCGATCTTCTCTTCAACGGTCCATGCAGGAAGATGGGGGCGTTCCTCGCTAATACCAGCGACGACTTCCAAGTCCAGACGGATACCTTGACTGTCTACATACGGTTTGATGTCTGAAAATGCCATGATCACGCCTTGATGATGTAGTTGAGAACGATGTACGGCTGGACGATGGTGTGCGCCCCTCCTGAACCGGAGTTACCCAAGGATACCGTATGGGTATGGTCTATATTGTGAACGTGAGCATGATTATGCTTGTGATCCATAGTATGAGAGTGGTTAGCACTCTGGTTACCGGTGGCGTTCGTGTTGTGAGAGTGGTTGTTATCTAGGTTGACGCCACTGGTGTTGTGACTGTGGTTGGCACTAATATTACCAGTATTGCCGTGCGAGTGGTTGTAGTTGAGGTTCTGAGAGTTCGTGTTGGTAATAAACGTAAACTGCACGTTGTACGTGCCGGATTGGACCCTAAAAGCGTTGGCTTCGTTAGTGTAGATGTTCTCGCGGGTGGTAAAACTTTTATTACCGTCACCAGTACCGTGAGAGTGGTTGTAGTCTAGGTTGACGGCGTTGGTGCCATGGTAGTGGTTAGCGCTCTGTGAGTTGTTGTTATGGCTATGGTTATAGTTGATATTGTGGGCGCTCGTAGTACCGCCACCGTGGGTGTGGTTGGCGCTGTTGTTACCGGTGTTGTTCTGTGCGGCGGCATTAGCGTTAGTCAAGGAACTACCTGTGTAGGTAGTAGACGAGTCGCCTGATATAGAACTGCTATGTGCGTTAGTCGCAGCGTTGTGATTATGACTGGGTACCTCTGACTCAGTCAGTGTATGGGTCTTTGTTCCACCTGTTTCTCCGAGGGCGTCAAAGTCGGTGTCTGTTGAGTCCAGACCTACGGGGACTTTACCTGAGAGGCTGGGGACGTTGAACGTGGTGCTACCGTCACCTACTCCATATGTCGTCCCTACCACTGCAAAGAGTTCTGCGTATGTGGTACGGCTTACTGCTGATCCGTCACACAACAACCAACCAGTGGGGGCCGTTGCCCCGCCGTAAAGGCTGATAGAGCCAGATGGCTGGTATGAAATGGGGTAATACGTGGTGCTGTCCGCTGAATATTCCCAGCGGTCGTCGGTCTCGTTCCATCGAATAGCGGAGTTATCTTCGTCACCACGCTCTACTTCGACACCTGCGTGGAGGGTCGGCGTCCCCGTCTGACCGTCATTGAGAGTGATGATGTTGTCTTCGATACGCAACTGCTCTGCGGAGAGAGTCGTGGTCGTACCATGGACAGTGAGGTCCCCGTCAACGGTAAGAGAAGGGAGAGCAGAAGGTACTTCTGCTTGTACCTTGCGCCACTTTTCACCGTTCCAACGCCATTTACGTTGCCCTACGGTGTGTACTTGGTTTACGGAGGGGGAATCAGGAAAGTTGATAGCCATTAGTTAGCCTCCGGCGGGTCAGGGAAATCTACGTTCGGGAAGTCAGGATGTGTGGGAAGATCACGCAATGCCTGTCGATAGGTTGCCCACGCTGTCGTGTCCCAAGGAGCGTCAGGCAACATTTTCAAGTCAGACACCGCTAAGAGCCTGTCCCGTTCCTTTCTCTTTTCGTACAACACCGCTTCGCTATGAAACGATTGCATTTCTGTGATTTCTGTTTCGGTCAATGCTTCAACGCTGTGTTGTCCAGTTTGACCGTCATAGCGGGCTATGCTCATTTCGGACATCCGTACAACTCCCATCTGCCAGAGAAATTGTAAGCACCAGCCACGCCACCAAATATGAGTCCATCCATCTGCCCTGTGCTTCTGATGAATGTGTTGTTGATCTCAACATATCCGAGAGTGCTGTTGTCTGAGTAAAGACCGTAAGAGGTGGTCAGCGTGTAAGCACCTGACACCATCGGACTGCTGATGTTGACAACGAAACTTGTAGGGTTGCCCCCCATTGGTAGGAACTTCCCATAACTGAGAAGAACGTCTTTCTGTGCGCCGACAGATGTGACATGAGCGTAGAACCGCTGGTTGTCGTAACCGTTCGTTGTCAAAAGTGTTCCGTTGTACCAACCTCTGAAGTAAATCCACTCTTGCGCTGCTCCTGTCACTCCACTCAGATGCAACTGGTAGTTGTCGAACTCTGTAGTGAAGATGTTTTGAAGCGATACTGCAATCTGATTTGTCCAGTCACCGCTTGCCGCCAAAACCAGCCCAGTTTTCTTGCCGTCTGTTCTCAATGCACCTGTTGTGTTGATGTCTCCGTTGACATCCAACTTGTACGACGGCGAAGTATCGTTGACACCGACATTGCCAGACGAGTCAATCGTCATACGGTTCTGTCGGATAGAACCGTTGCTTGTCGTGTAGAAGTTCAAGTTCCCATCTTCGGAACCATCTGTATTATCTGCAATATCCGCACCTACCCCGCCATACTCAATCCACTCGCTGGCAGAGTTCTGTCGTCTAAAGTGCAAATTTGACCCGCCGCCGACACCGCTTCCGTTTCTATCCAAATGGAGCGTTCCAAAATCCTCAGTAGTGTCTGCTGTTGAGTTACTAATACGAACAGCAATGGAACTGGATTACCCGTGCCAGAGTGATCTGCCAAAAGCATTTCATTTCCACCAGTGTGCCTAATCACACCAGTTGTTCCTGAGAAATCGCCAACTACTTCTAGTACAGTTGCTGGAGTCGTTGTACCGATACCGAGCCGATTGTTCGTATCATCCCAAACCAGATTGCTGGCATCACTAGAGAACGTGCCACCCGAAGCAAACTGGATAGCACCATCAGTACCCGAAGCAGCAGCGCTAGCAGCACCAACCTCAACCCACTGTGCTGATGAACCATCGTCGTAGTACAGATATGTCTTTGCTGTATCTGTGTCAAACCATAGGTCACCGTTACCGGGGGTCGTTGGGGGCGTGCTGGAGGTCTGCATTGCAATAACTCCAGCGGTACCGACCTCAATCCACGCACTGTCATAATAGACGTACATGGCTCCGGTGTCGGTTTCATACCAGAGGTCACCCGCTACAGGATTGGATGGGGCGGTGTCCGATTGAGTGGCTCCTCCACCACCTTGCTTTACCCAAGCACCACCTGAGCGGATATACAACTCATCGTTAGTGGTATCAATGGCTATAGCACCATCAGCGAGGCTGGCTGTGGGGGCACCGGTAGTCGTTAAGGTAATGAGGCCGGAAGCGGCTTCAAGAGTGTCGTCGGTCTTTAAGGCGTTGGCGGCGTCTCGGTAAAGGTTGGTATCACCAGCAGTGGAGCCATCGCCCCAAGTGATCTTTCCTCCAGCGTCAATCTGTACTCGGTTCTGAATGTCACCGTCGACGTTGGCGGCGACAGCCTGCGATGATGCTGCCGTTGCGCCTTCTATTGTTATAGGAGTCTTAAACCTTTGAGCCACGGCCTCAACCGCACCTTTCTTGTGTCAGCCCTCGGGCTGTACTATTAAGCCGAAGTTACAACGATACGGTAATCACCAGCGGTGATAGTACCGAGCAAAGTAACAGTAACTGTGTTGTTGTTCGTACGTACTGTATCACCCATAACAGTTGCACCGGTAGAGGTGTCGTACACCTGAACCATCACGTCGGTGGTACCGAAATTGTGAGTTACAGTAGTAGTGCTAGTACCGCCTGTTGACCCGTCACAGTCCACAGCAGCAATGCGTGCCGTTGTGGTACCTGAGAGTCCAGAAGAAGTAGTAGCGAGAGAGGTACGAGCCGTGGATGGCGTCTCTGACGTCCAGTTCGTGCCATCGCTAACGATGAAGTTGCTGTCAGCGTGGGTGAGGGCGGCGAGATCGTCAAGATCGTCGTCCCAAGCCTGCACGTTTGTGCCGATGACCACGCCCAGCGTGGCTCGTGCGGTTGCGGCGTCAGCGTCGTCGATAAGTGAACGACCATATGAGGAAAGGGTGGTGACGCTAGCGGTACCAGACCCTGTGAAGTATGGGAGGGCGTCGGCGGCGCTAGTCAGTCCAGCAAGAGCCGAAATCTCGGCATCGATGTTGATGAGGTTTGACCAATCAACATTGGCATCAATCTCACCGATTGTCCCCGAGAAGACTTCGCCAGTAGCACCCGCATCAGGGATAAAGGTGAACTTACCGGTTGAATCATCAAAACCAAAGAAGCCCAGTTTGTCCGAGGTACCGTCGTGCCAACGGAACTCAATACCACGGTCTTTGTTGTCATCAGAGGCGGGGGCGGTGTCACCACCGAGGGTGAATACCGGGTCGTCAATCGTGACTGTGGTGGAGTTGACGGTAGTAGTTGTACCGTTGACGAACAAGTCACCGGTAACTGTGAGGTCGTTACCGATAGTTACGTCATTAGGAAGACCGACAGTCACCGCACCAGTAGATGCGCTGACTTCAACCTCGTTAGCGGTACCAGTCAGTGATGAGACAGAGTTACTGCTTAGGTCGCTGACCTGAGAGGAAGTAATACTAATGCTGGTGTCGGTAACGCCGGTTACCTGACCCTGAGCATTGACAGCAAATACGGGAACGGTGTCAGCCGCTCCGTAGGTGGCGGCGGTTACAGTCGTGTTATCTAGAGTGACGGTGATCGTGTCACCAGTAACGCTGGTGGAGATACCCGTACCACCAGAAACAGTCAGTTCATCTGTGGCGAGGGCGACGCCGTCGTCTGTACCGCTGTCGGCAGCGATGTTAAGAGTGGTGGCAATGCTTGCCTGACCAGCGACCGTAAGTTGACCTTGAGCGTTAACCGTGAAGGTAGGAATAGCGGTAGACGAACCGTACGAACCTGCGGATACTCCGGTGTTAGTGATAGACAGCGTTACGTCACCATCTGATCCGCCACCAGAAAGGCCCGTTCCTGCTGTAACAGCCGTAATGTCGCCATCAGCCAGAACTGTCCAGTCAGTACCGTTCCAAACCTTGAACAGGTTCGTGCTGGTGTTGTAGATGATCTGACCGGCAAGAGGGGAACTCGGGTCCGCGGCAACATTCTGAACGACTGCGTTAAGCAGTTCGTTCTGGTTGAGATCTAAGTTTGTCAAGTACTTCTGGGCCATGATGGCTCCTTATGTAAGGTATGCGTACCCAGAGAAAGCCCCTGAGAACTCAATGCGAACGGTCTCGTTGTCTACGTATGTTACCTCACCTACTACTACCGAATTAGCGCTATCGACTACTGTGACTGAAGGTTTTCCGCCCAAGGAGTGGGTGATAGTCCACGTAGCGGAAGCGGTGTTTTGGGTGTGCGTGTGACGTAAGGTGAACTGACTGAAACGCCCTGTGGGGGACGCTGGCCACACGCCGTCTGTCTTTGGTCCGTAGACAGCACTACTATCGTCTAGGTCGATGTAGAAATCTCCGTCGACCCCTACATCTGCTGCTGGAAAACCATTTCCAGATAGGAATAAAGTACCTCGGGCACCTTGTACCCCGGTACTACTGACTTCTACCGTTGTGTCGTATGTAGTGACCTCTAATGTGTTAGTGGTCTCGTCTACTACGACTTGGTTAGTGTCACCATAAACCTCAACATTGCTCATATTCTAAATACGTCCGGCCTAACGACGAACGCCCCCATGAGCAGTCGTGTAACTTCTCCTGAAGATGAAGTGAGTTCCAAAGTATATGTATATTGACTAGCATCGATATCCATATCAGAGGCCGCTACCGACAACGTAATAGTGCCAGCGGAACCCCCTAAAGAGATACGTCCATTGCTAGTGCTTAACGTCAACACTACGTTTGAGGCAGTTGTCTTCTCTCGAATGACCATCTCAGCCGTATAGCCGTCAAGGTTAATTAGGTTTTTATTAGCGTCTTTCCACTTGATGACTTGAGTGAAAGTGGCACCCTTGTCAGCAGTGAAACCATAGGTTGCCGCAAGCGAACTCATTTACAGTCTCCTCTACATACTGGAAGGGGCGGGGGCGCTTGGCCCCCGCCCCTTGTATACCAGTGTCTCAGTTGGCGGGGTTATCAGGAGATAGCGCCACCAAGAGTGTTGAGGATGACTCGCGACTCGGCGGTGATCATGCCGAAGCCCCAGATGGCGTACCATGCCAAGCCGTGCTCACGACCGAAGTCGATCACACCACCGTCACGCAGTTCAACCGGGAGGCTGATGGCGTGACCGAAGGCATTGTCACCAATCATGATGGCAGCGTATGATTCGCTGTTCACGTCGTCACCAACGCCCGAGTCTGGGAGACCAGCAGCGATGGCGCTGGTGTCAAGACCCTTAGCGACCTGCGTGGTCTCAATGAACACGACGTCGTAGATACGACCGATCTCACCGAGCATGAAGTTGCCGGGGGCGGCGTACTTCGTGACTTCGATGAACTCTGGCCAGTCGCGGAGTGCGCGGCTCTGTGACGGGTGAACGAAACACACGTAAGTGTCGCCCAAGCGTGGGATGTTCTCACCAGCGAGAACCTCAACTGCGTCCTTGACGGTAGCAGGCGAGAGGTATCCCGGTGAAGCAGCGGTACCAACGGTTCCGGCGTCGTATGGGCTGAGTGCGCCACGAGCCGAAGCAGCGGTACGACCGAAGACGACGCTAGGAGCGACGGCTGAGCCACCACCGAACGGAACTGCGTTCTGGTAGAGGGTGTTACGTGCCTGCGTGTCCATGGACTGTGCCATGTGACGACCGAGGAGACGTGAAGCCGAAGCCATGACGTCATCAAATGCTGCGTTGAGGAGGAGTTCGGTAACTGCAACAGCCTTACCATGTTCCTTAACGGTGATCTGAATCTGTGATGCGGTCAAGGAGACCGGCTCCATACGAACACCTTCGCTCAACTCAGAACCAGTCTGGTCGACATCGAGGTTGTTATAACGCATGAAGTTGATGGTCAGACCGGGCTGAACGCCGAGTTCCGTCTTCTTAACAGCGAACTGCTCGAAGCGGAGAACTGGCATTGCTTGGAAAAGGATTTCCTTTGACCAGATCTGCTGGATTGCTGGGGAGAGCGCTGCACTTGAATCGTAGCCAGTTGCGGATACTGATGCGGTGCTGGTAATCGCTCCACCTGTAGGTGATGGAAGGGCCATTGTGTTATCCTCCGTGGGATATTGGGTTGATGGTTAAGTTTTATCGACCTCTAAATGAGGCTGATGCCAAGAGCCTGTCTCGGACTTGTGCGTACTGATCCATCGACATTCCGGCAATATCTGCCGAAGTGTAGGTTTGCTGCTCCGTCATATTCTCCAGTGGCCCAGATGGGGTTGATCCCGTTGCCGGGACTCCCCGCAGACGTTGCTGTTGAGGCATTGCCTGCTGGATATTCTCCAGAATAGCAGACGTTCTTGTCTTTACAGCCGAAATTGCGCTTTCAATCTCATCTTCTGTGTTACCACGGATGAAGTCAAGCAACTCTGGCATGACATTGTCTTGCTCTTCTGCGATGCGGCGGGACTTGTACGATTCCAACTCTTGGAAGCGACGCTCTTGTTCGAGCACTGCTTTCTGAGCCTCAGATTCCTGCTGGAGTGCTGTGAACTTCTGTTCCCATTCCTGCTGAGCAGTGTTGATGCGCTGTTGGAACTCATCCTCTTTCTTCATGAGGAGTTCCTTGGCGCTCATCTCTTCTTCCTCACGAAGACGTCGCTCTTCTGCCTCGCGGGCGGCGACTTCTTCAGCGAGGCGCTTCTGCTCTTCGCGTTCATGGTTAAAGATTTCAACTTGATCCTGCAACTCGGAAATCTTGTCGTACAACTTGTCCTTTTCCTGACGACGAATTGCCTCTACCTCTTCCTGCGAGAACATACGAGTATTCGCTTCACGCTGGGGGGCGGGGGCTACTTCCTCAGGAGCGGCCTGCTGTACAGGGTTATCAATGGTGACAGAATCACCAGTCATTTCTTCTGACATTATTTCTACCTCAATGGTCGTGCTTATATGGCTTGAATAGATTCCGTTTTATTAGTCCGAATCAGGCACACGTCGTTGAGCCAAATTGGCTCCGTATGCCCTCTGCACCAGTTGATTTACTGCGTCGCCGGAAGGGGCTACCCCCGGCATTACTCCCGATCCCCCTTGTGCGGAACCGGTAGAAGTTACATCCGACCCACCTGCGCTGGTGACGCCACCTTCGCCTGCGGGCTGTGCTCCTTCTGGTGTAACCATACCAGTTAGAGCCATGACGGATGCGGATATCTGTGCGTTGAGTAGTTCGAGAGCGCCTTGATCCATGGCGTCATCGCGAAGTTCCTCAAACACTTCGGCCATCTTCTCATTCGGGAACTCTTCACCAAGGGCGCGTAGAGCACCTCGCTTGGATTCAAGACCCATAGCCATCTTGGCCTGCAACTCGTTCAACTTGATCAACTGATCGACCGGCAATGGGTCAGGCCAATGTATAGCCGTACGATATGTATTAGGATCACGTGGATCTAAGATCTGAAGTTGATCAGGTTCTGGGAATGTTGCTTCAGAAGGATTCCACTGAAGTGATTCCGGCTCATGTACTGCCTGTGTGCGGATGATGAGTTCGTTCAACTGAACGAGGCCCTTAGTGAAGGGCGTACGCTTCATGTGGTAGCGATTCATCATCGGCTGGTACTGCATGGCGAGGGCGACACCAGAGGTGTTGGAGATTGGTTGAGTCCTACCGAGAGCGGACTCGGGCACGCCAGTAATCTCGTGCATGGCCTGCTTGATAATCTCAAGGTACTGCAATGCACCAGACATCTCGCCTTTAGACTCTAGGTTATACACGCGAGAGTCTTTAGGTAGACCAGCCCATACCTTCTTAGCACCACGCTCTAACTGAGAAGCCTTGGCACCGGTAATGATCGTCACGGGGGCGCTGTGGTAGTTGATGATGTCCGAGACTTCGGTCATCTTCTCATTCATCTCGCGATTCAGCGGGATGATGTCCCAGATGTCAGACTGACCCCAAGGTGAGGAGGAGATACTGACGTTAGGGATATGGATAACAGGTACCTTACCGATTGGGTTTTCGTACTGGTCAATCAACTCATCATTGATGTACTGCTCAACCGTTTCATCAGTAAGAATCTCAGTGAACGTGTACACCTGACGGGTGCCTTCTGGGCTGGTGCCCCAGAACCGGTACTTCAACTTGAATCGGAGAATACGGTCTCGGTCGTGTGGGTGATACTCGGGGAAACAGTGGGCAGGGTTAAGTGGTATTAGGCGTGTCTTACCAGTATGGATGACACCTAGAGAATCTTCCCACGGTTCTTCGTACGCCACTTTGACAAAGCAGTCGCCGGTAATACCAGCCAACTGACCCATCTCCCACAGAACTTTCTGCTTATCGTTGTCTACTTCCCACACCTTCTGAAGGACGTGGGGAATAATTGCAGCAGTTGCTTCTGGGGTCTTGAACTGGACTCCCCGTCCGAAGCAGAAGTTGGTGATGTAGTCCGACATGGTACGGACGTAGTTGAGATAGATGTTTTGCTCACCCATCTCACGGCGGTGAGACCAATGATGACCTAAGTACCAAGCCCAAGATGCTGCATATCGATTAAGGCGGGGGCCATGAATCTCAAACTCTTCGTCGGCCAGTTCGACCAAGCCAAGGGGAGAGATAGCGACGGTAAGGTCGCTGGAACTAGCCCTATAACTTGGTGACCAAAAATCAACTGGCACTATGTGCTCCCGTCAGACGTACGTACACTAAACAGAATAGCAGATTACTTTCCGCTCTTCTTCTTCTTTGCGGCGTTCATGTTGTCAACAAGATTCGGGTAAGGACGACCCGCTTTCTTGTCCCAGACCTTCTTTTCTGCCATTACTTCTTTCCTCTATTACGAGCACGGTTAGTACTGGCGTCCTCTGCGACGAGTTTCCCACTCTTGGTGTGGGACATGTCTTTCTTCGCTACTGGCTTCTTGCTGTTCTTGTCGTTGGGGCCGTCGATACCACGGTCACGACGCTCAGCACGACGTTCGACCTTCTTGTCCTTGACGGACTGTTTCTGGTCATACTCCTTCTGATACTCGGCCTTCTTCTTCCGAGCGTCAGGATTGTCTTGGTAATACTTCGCAGTCTTGCGGGGGGCCATCACCATTTCTCCTTGTCTGCCCAGTAAGCGGCTGACATCTTTCCTTTTTTGATGTTGGCACCATGACGAGCCTTGAATGAGGCACGCTTCTTCTTCATTGCCTCTGACTCGCCTGCCTTCGGCTTACCGGCGGTCTTGGCACCCTGCTCACCAAAGCGGATCAACTTGACCTGATCGCCTTGCTTAGCCAGCACTGCGTGCGACTTGGAGGGGTGACCGGGGGTCTTCTTCGGCTTGTTGTAACCCTCAAAGGTAATACCGCCTCGGGTATATTTCGATTTCTTGTCTTCTGCCATGACTTACTCCTATATGGACTTGTTGTTCACTTTATCAACAGACTTGGCGATGCGAGAGTATCCGCCGCACTTCTTGCACTGAATGATTTGGTACGAAGCCATAGGGGTATGAGCAAATCCCCTCTTGACTACTTCTGCGTGTCCGCAGCGAGGACAAGCGTTGGGGTCGCCCCCGTACAGACCACGGTGTGGGTGATTCTTGATCCACGGGAGTAGGCGCTCGTATACCTTCTCTGTGAGAACTACGTCTTGCATATTGTACTTCTTCATAGTCGACCACGCTTTGTGGTCGTCTTTCATACAACGCAGCCATAGGTCAAACCCATCATGCTGAAGTTTGGAACCTATGCCTAACTCTGTGGCGACATGTTGCAACTTGTTGCTGGTGAAACGGAATCGTTGCTTGACTACGTTCATTAGGTCTATGTCTGTGTAGGGACTTGGGGGCGGATATCCCGCCAATACGAACTCCCTATTCAAGTGTTTCATATCGAACGATTTACTGTTGTAGCCAACTACAGCATCTGCTTCGTCCAATAGTTCCCATGCCTGCTTAATCATGGCGTCATGACCATCGTGGTGGTCTGAGGCAAAGTACACCTTCTTCTCTCCGTGCCACTTAGCAGCCCAAGAGATAACAGTGCCAAACTCTTCAACTTGGTTGAGTCCTACGTTCTGGTCCCACAACCCCCAGACATAAGCAAGGCTGGGGCGTGTCTCAATGTCAATCGTCAGGATACGGATGCCCAATGGAGCACCTCCTTGTGTCACGTGTTACTTAGTAGTATACACGTATAGGTATTAGAACAGTGTACCTTGGTTCGGGTCTGGCTCTTGCTCTTGCTTACCTTTAGTAGCAGGTTTAACATCGGCCTTAGGCGAACTCTCACCTCTAACCCTTGCCCGTTCTTTCAAGAAGTCAGCAGCAGCATCTTCAGGTGCTAGGTCTGGGGCGGCACGTTCTCCGGTGGTATTAGGTGACCTAATACCACCCCAAACAATTGCTTGGTCTGAGTGCAACGTACTGCTTCTACCTTTATTGGCCACTTGTTGACCCGCATTAAGTACAGCATGAGTACGTTGGTCTATAGTGAGGTCGGGCATCGGGACTTTGCCTTGTGTTATCGCTGCGTCCCACGCGGAAGCGGCTGGCTTACCCGGACTAGGTTTGTCGTACTCCGCTGCCAAGGCGGCTTCTTTCTGCCAGAAATCCTGTGCTGAAGAAGGGACACTACCAAACGGTAATTTCATCTGCATACCACCTTCTCCGTATAGTCGGACTAGGTGGTTGTAGGCTTCTGTACTTTTGGCAAATTGACCGGCAGACATGATTGACTGATTGTACGACGTGATCTTCGCCGGTTGGTCTACTCGTCCGGGTTCAACTGCTTTAGATGCAGGTGACGACATGGCCTCGTCCCACGTAGTATTACCACGTGTCATCTCAAGGGCCTTTGTAACAGCATTTCTGTTACGCACACCGCCTAGAGGACGCATGGACTCTAGATCTGGGTGTACTTTCTGACCCTTTACGTAGTCGGCCCCGTAGATTGCGGCTTGTTCAGGAGTAACGCCCTTCTTAGGATCTGCACTAAAAGTAGCACCTGAAACGGACCCTAGAATTGCAACTTGATGGCTATTCAACTTAGTCAAGTCAACTTGACCTTGGGGCACGGAGACTGGATTATACCTACGCTGACTGTCGCGGGCGTTTGACTTAGTCTGGACACCAACAATATGTTTAGAGGCAACTTCAGATACGTCAACATCAGTATTTACTCCAGAAGCAATCTCGGATATACGCCTTGCTCCGGGGAGTTCCGTTTTCTTGGGATCGTTCTGGGGGCTGATCGCAGCACCGGCGGCGACTACCTTGTCTAAAGAGATTCCTGTATCCTCACTGATCTGAGCCATATCAGCGTGATGGTCGTGATACCACA
>Ga0181577_10002519_pt1 | contig 14324 bp, 31 predicted proteins | sample 101ome_21_FD_132468 | JGI IMG/M metagenome (GOLD analysis project Ga0181577, IMG submission 132468) | Coastal salt marsh microbial communities from the Groves Creek Marsh, Skidaway Island, Georgia - 101413BT metaG (megahit assembly) | ecosystem: Environmental > Aquatic > Marine > Intertidal...
ATCATCAAGCACAAGATCAGCAATTTTCTTGTCGATCTCACGTAGTAGGGTGACAGACTTAACGCCTGCCGCTCGCGTCTGCTGTAGGAATCGAAGCTCTGATTCGTAGTCGCGGATATCAAAAGAATCAGGGTAGCTAATCTCTACCTCGTGGGGATCATGCCCCTGCCACAGGCAATAGAACATCCACAACTGCTCTTCTGCTAGTTCAAGGATATCGGCCTTCTCTGACAGCTTGGCGTTAAGCATTTGAAATTCAGTTTGCATAGCCACGCCTGATTGCGTGATCGCCTCAGTGCCGCGAACAGCGCCCATGTGTGCCATGCGGTTGATCGCTTCGATCTTGTCAGTAATAGAGGCGCGAATGGCATCAAGGTTAGCGCCAGAAGGTTGTAGCTGGTACGGCTTTAGCCCTGCGTCGCTGTCCTCAGAGATATTGATTACTGCACCTGCGCCCGCGCTTGCGTCTGTCTCGTATGTCTTCACCAGCGTTGGGTGATTAGATATACGGATCAGTTGCTCGATTTCCGATAGCTCCTGATAAATCGCCTGTTGCATGTAAGCGATATCGCTGATGTCACTGATACCCATGCCGCGAACAATCGAGCGGTTAGCAGGTAGGCATACAGCAGGTATTTTACCGATGGGGTTGTCGATCTCTTCTAGCAGTGCCGCGTCTGCACCGTCGTAGCGGATCAATCGGATTCTGTCTTTGTACCACTCGCGGAAGTGCGTCACGGTTGTCGTGCCATCTACGCGATCAACAGACTCACGGACTTTCAGATAAACAAGCTCATGGCGTCCGCTAGGCTGTCGCTCCCAGCGCCAGTCGTATACGTTCTCAGGCGTGATAAGTGTGACATAGGGCCGAATCTCTTGCGCCATTTCTTCAGCGCGTGTGCCTGCGTTTGATTGCGGCTTATCAAGCATTAGCCAAACGTGTCCGTAGACACTGCTCCAGATTTGCGCCTCGCGCATGAAACTATTGAAGTTCTGGCCGTCTAGGTTTGCGTCTTTAATAAACGCTTCCAGATCAACACTGCCCTCCATGCCCGCAAAGTTACGAGTCGGCGGTACGCGCCACAGGAATGACGAATAAACGTGAACGACGTTGCGGCAATGGTTGTCGAGCGGGGTGAGGGCAAGCCTGCGGGTATAGGCGTTCTTATCCTCGTTAAGGTAGCTAGTCAGGTAAGAGCCATCGCGGTAATCCTCGCCGCCCATATAGCTCCTAACGTAGAACTCCCAGCGGTTTACGTTATTCTCGTAATCGGGATGCTGGTACTCAATATCGTGGTTGTAGATCATGTCCACCTCTGCGGCTGTACAGGTGTATGCGCCTTTTTGATTGGGAATAAGTAATCAACCGCATAGCCCAGTGCGTCGTTCATGTGATCGAATCCGTCCTTTTCGGGTTGGCTAGTGCCTTCCTTGTATGTATGACGTTCCAAACTCTCGATCACCTTTTTGCACTTAGGATCAACGTACAAACGCCGCTTGCCATCGCTACTCTGCAAACGTGCGTTCACCGCATTAATACGATCCCTGATCTGACTGTGGCTTGTCTTGGCGCGTACCTCAAAGCCCGCATTCTGCAAAATAGACAGATCAGTTCTGCCGCCTGCGCTTGTTTTGCGCTGACGACTAGCTGGATCGGGATAAATTATAACACGCGACTGCCTGCCATACCTCTGCCGTATTTCATCCACCATCTCGTCGGTATTTGAGCCGAACAAAACGATTTCATCGAAGACGTGCAGAGTGTCGCCGCGTCGTGTCATCAGGACGGCAGACATGGGATCAATGTTGAAGTCCATGCCTACGTGTATGACGCCGATATCGTCGGTATGTCGCGTAACAGACTCTTCTCTTTTAAATCCGTAGTAGATGATTCCGCTGTAGTTAACGAATTTGGCTTCGTATTCTTGCTGGAAGGTTCGTTCGTCCAAGTCCGCTTTAGCTGACTCAATTTCTGACGGTGGGACATTTCCGCCTTCAATCGTTGTGTATTGATATGCACTCCACCCGTCATCGCCGTCTACTCCTTTGGTATACAGATCGTAAAAATGGTTCCTGCCTTTGGGCGTCCCAATGAATAACGCCGCACCCTGATTTTGTCTGCCTGAGAGGGATGGCCGTATTACCTCGTACCATGCCTCCTTACGCATATCGGCAAACTCATCCAGCACCACGAAGTCTACAGCGCGTCCTCGTAGATTATCGGGCTTCTCTGCGCCTTTGAGCGATATGCTGGAGCCGTTACGCAATACGATAGTCAGCGCCGTCTCATTCGTGCGCTCGATGTACTCAGGCGGTATCTGTTGCGTGAGCATATCCCATGCGATCTCTTTCGCCGCCTTGTAGGTAGGGGCCACATACCAGACGTTCTGATCTGGTTGTGCTAGTGCGCGGTTAAGTAGCTCTGCTGTGCTTAGAAACGTCTTGCCGAAACGCCTGCCAGCTACGACAACACGGAAGCGATCAGGACACCGAAAAATATCAGACTGCGGTGGAGTCAGTTGCATTAGTCAGCTTGATGACGACAGGCGGCAGATCAGCAATCTCTGCGTGTTCCTCTTTCATATCAGGTAGATATTTAGTCAATAAACGTAGCCGTTGCTCGTTGGCTACCTTGTATTTTTGGAGGCTCTTTGCGAAGTTGGAATTCGACACGTCCAGCTTCTCGATTTCCTCAATGTTATCAATGATTTGCTTGACGCTGTTCCGCTCAGAGATAAACACTCTAAGCTCGTCTTGATTTACTGCTCTAACTTTCTGCGCTCTAGTTTTTGCCATAGTCAAAAGGTGACGGTATACCTTCGGCCCAGTAGAGGCCATGTGTTTGCCCGTCTCTCACTTCTCCGCGTTTAATGTCTTGGTGTGACATGGGGTATGTCTCTACCGCGCCGTCATCGAATGCGACTAGATAGCTACCTTCGTTCCTTGGCATACTGCCCTGTTCTACGGGCCGCCAATCTATTGTTACCGTTTGCAACATATAGTGTCCCCCACGGCATATTATACTACATCTGCTAATCGCGTATAAAAAAGCCCGCACTAGGCGGGCAATGGGCTTCTCACACCATCGTGCTACGGACTGTAGCGGACGATTTCTAAAGGTGGTTCATTGTTGGTTCGTAGCTTCACCACCCTGTAATCACTTAAAACTGCCATGTCCTCCTCATGGCGATTTGCCATTGTTTGCGCGGCTTGCAACGCTATTACCCAGTTTTCTAGCTCCTCATCTGTCGCCCGTACAAGACTGCTCATAAAGTTTTCGCCAGTCGGGATGTCCGTCTCTGCCATTTGTCTTTCCCCAAAGATCAACCATTTCACAGTATTCCTGTTCTACCATAAGCGCGTCCTCGTAGTCACCGCGCCCGACTATCCCCAAGGCCAACAGCAATAAAATCGTTATGACGATCGCCACTGACAGTGCATCCGTTGATAAGTCCCTCATACATTTCCCTCACTTTTTGGTTATTGCGTAGCTTTTCCAGCGCCGCGTTTTCGATTTGCTTTACACGCTGACGTGATATGCCTAGTTCTGCGGCTACCTCTGTCAGTGTCATTTGCTCTGAAAACTTACTGCTCATTTTCCCCCCAGCAAAAGGCCGCTATGCGGCCCGTTAATCGCAGATTTGCATACAACAGTGGATCAAAACCTGCTTCTTAGCCACGTCGATACTGTGTAGCATATCGGCACCGCGATACCGCAACGCACCCCAATAGCTTTGGCACTTGCCTAACAACCCAGACTTGTAAACTGCCGCCTCGATGCGCTCTACAACCTCGTCAGTAATCTCCCCGTCAAAGACAAAATCAACCGACTCAAGCCACGAGTCACTGTAGCCGCTCATCTTGAACGAACCCGCTACTTTCTGACGCGAACTGCGAATAATCTTACCGTTTAACATTACCCTTCTCCTCGTTAGAGGCCGCTTATGCGGCCATTGCCTCATCAATGACTGCGGCTTTTGTAGGCCGCTTAAAAAAACCAAACTTAGCGTCTTTGTCTGACGCTGTCACCGTAGCGGTAAAGGTGATGCGCGATTCACGCTCTGCGTCATCTAGGCTAGATGGCACTGAACCCCACACGCGGAATCCACGATCATCTTGGACAAGCATTTTAAGCACGTCGCCGTAAATTGACTCCTGAACCTTAAACGCCAGCACTGTGCCAGTAATAACAACACGGCCTTCTGGCGCATTCTCGCCAGCTTCATGTGCCGCATCACGCTCTGCACGTTCCGCATCACGTTGCTCTTGCTGGTACTTCTGCAAACGGATCAGATCACCTACCAGCTTTTCGTGGATAGCTTCGCAGATATCCTGCGGGCATTGCGAGACAGTCACGTAACGCATTGGCTTGCCGTGCTTGTCGTCAAACACGCGTGACGCGTAGACGTTAACGATATCGCGAGTCGCCGCTGATAACTCCTGCCACTGCGTCATAAACTTGTCAGCACGATTAGCAGGCACTACAAACTTAGTCTCTTCTCCGAAGTCACCCAGAGCGATGCTTTCGCGTTCTTTAGGGAATGGCAGGTATTGGCCTGCAAGATAGGCCGCCTCAAACTCGGTGCCACCCTCGCACCAAACCCAGACATAGCCGTCAAAAGGCGCGTGTAGGCGGCCAGACTTTTCTGAGAAAATTGGCTCCGCACCCTTATTACGATTAGCCGCCGCATTTGCAAGGCGAGTGTCATACGCCTTAAGGCCACGCTGACGCGCAACCTCGTACTCAGCGATGCGATTTTCCAACCAGCCCCAAAAATTAGTCATTACCCTTCTCCTCGTTAAAGGCCGCTTATGCGGCGGCCCGTGATGCGATAACTGCTTCTAGCTCTGCCACTTCTTCTTGAGCCTTCGCAATCAAGTGCTGTTTAACCTGAATGTTGTAAGCATAAGCCTCTAAAGCCTTGTGGCTGTAACCACGGCGACGCTCAATTTTTTTAGCAAAATGCTTGCAGTCAGACTGGTGAATCTGGATGCGAGATTTCTGGTTTTTGAGTGCGGTTATTAGCACCTCTGTAGAAAATTCTTCGTAGTTGAAGTCTGTCATGTCGTTGATTCCTCATATCAGTGACTATGGATACTACTCTACTCATATCCTTATCCCTTGCAAGCACTTTTTTAACTTTTTTTGATAATTAATTGGGGGAAGGGCAACAATGTGACAATCGTGGCATTTTCAATCACCCGTAATGACGGGCAATCTCTGCGACGAATTGATCCTCGTTAGGGTGACGGGATAGGCGCTTTAGATATTCCTCCTCGCCGATGCCCTTGTCTCTGCCTAATCGCGTTAGTAGCTCTGCGATTTTGTCGGTGACGACGATGTGGTGCCGCTCACCGAAATACTGCCTTTGGCTCTGTACACACATGACAACATCCTCCTGTTGCCCTGCTATTATAGCAAATATGGGCAATCAGTTATACGAAACGATCACGTAGTCTGGATTCTGCTCTTTCTTGCGTATCTCTTCGCGGTAGTGCTTCGCTATCTCATCGCGGATAGCTTTGTTTTCTTTGAGTATGCCACGGCATTTCTCTGTCAGTAGCTCTAGGTGGCCAGCGCCTAGCTCTTGCTCTAGGAAGCCGCTGAAGCTCAAAGGATTCTCTGTCATTACGCGGTGATGGTAGTGGCAAAGCGTGACTGCGTTATCCATTGAGTAGCGAACGATCTTGCGACGCCTGCCGTAGATATGGGCGCACTCTAGTGTTTGATTTGTCCCACAAACTAAACAAGCTCCATCCCTTGCTCTGACTGCTTTGCTAAACCAGATATCAGCGTTGGTGCGCTTTATCGCCATAGTACGTCTCTTTGGTAAATTGTCGCTCGCGCCTTACGGCTTTCTCGCTGTTGCCGCAATCGCACGTCCAGCCCTCTAGCTTCCCGCCTTCACGGGTAAACTGAGGCACCATGTCTTTGTGGCACTCAGTGCATACCATGCTCTAGCCGCCAATCGTCGATAGTCGTTAGTAGAGCCGCAAGCCAGCTGGTGGTGAATGAGTCGATGTCCACGTCGATCGTGATGCCTTCAGGACATGCTACGTCTATATATACATCTGTCAGTTGATTGTTTTGCATGTTGGTAGTTGCCGCCATGATCGCCTCAACTCTACAGACTACCGCGCCACCATCTGGCAACGGCATCGACATTATCGGCATCTTTTCCATCACAACCTCGGCCTCACCGTCGTGCGGTGTACTTCGCCCTCCAGCTTATCGTAGGTAATTACCTTTGCGCCACGCTGTGAAACCCATCCGCCACGGGCCTCATACGATGAGCGTCCAGTCAAAGAAGGGTGCATTTCTGCAACTGCGCCGCCGTCTTCAATCACCCGTTCATGGTGATAGTGGCCCATGTGAATATAAACACCTGCCGACGCCTGCCCCCACATCTCGCGGAATCGTGGCTCGCTTGCAAATAGCTTGTGCAGGTTTGCCAGTTTCATCTTGTGGCCGTGATGAAATCCCAGCATACAGTTGCCGTGCAAATAGGCGTAATACGGGAATGGGTTGTCGATCACCTCTACCCGACTGCCCTCGAATAGGTGTTTGATGTACTTGCGGAGCCAGACGCTAGAACTAATGTCGTGATTACCCTCTGCAACCACCACTACAACGCGCTCAAATCGCGCCAGCATCATTTTAACGGCCTCCCTAACTATCGACATGGCTACGTCTACAATCTTCGTGTAGCGCGTATCAGCGTCTAGTACGTGAAAATTTCCGCTTGTGACTGGCTGTAAGTTAATGCCGTCAAAGTGGATGAAGTCGCCGAGTATGTTGAGCATTCCTGTCTGAGACTTAGGGCAAGCGGCGAGCATATCGTGTACCGCGTTTAGGAATATGTCTGCGGCGATCTTTGTGTCGAAGTTGTCGCCAGTCTCCGCTTCCCAACAGGCAGAGCCAACGTGAAAGTCCGTGATGGTTAATAAGCTCAGGAGGCGATCATCGGTTTGCTTTGGCGGCTTTGTGGGTTTGAATGGCGGCACAGCGTCAAGACTTTGCTCCATGCGCTCAACGAGCATTTCTAGTTGCCGTTCTTTGTCGCTTAGGCTTTTAACCCACTGCCCTACGGGTTTGCCTTCGTCGTTGTAATATGTGGAAACGCCTTTGACGGTAAAGCCGTCAGGGACAGGATGCACGTAGTCGTGCTGTGGACTATAGCCCTGCTTTGCGGCATAGCTCTTAACTGCGTCAAGATGGCCGACAATCGTGCTTTTCGTTAGTCCAAGATCCTTGGCAATCGCTCGCTGGCTCATGCCTTTCTCTACTCGGCTGATTACTGCTTTCTGCCTTTCGGTTTTGCAAAACTGTAATAAGCTCACGCCTATCCCCCCAGTTTGCTGTACTCCGAATTTTGAGGTTTGGTGAGTTTGACACCTAGATCAATAGCCCACGCCTCCACTTGCGTCATGAAGTATAACATTTCTCCCCTGTCTAGCGTCGAAGTTGCGCGAACCTGCGCGGGTATCGTCGTTTTGCCGACTTCTACGTCTTCAGTGCCAAGGAATTTGTATTTCAGCATCAGCTTTAAATCGTCCTCAGTACCCGTAAAACCACCGCGCTTTTTAAAGTGCCGCGTCATGTCCCGACACCAGACGTGAAACAGATCATTTTGACTTAGCGAGCGCCGTGGCTTGTACTCTTTTACCTGCCATGAGACAGGCTTGTCCCAGCACCACTCTTTTTCGAGAAACGTCTGAAACGCCTTCATGCGATCTTTTATCTCGATTGGATCTTTGATTAGCCAAAACTCACCCATCATCGCGTCACCCTTACGCCGTCATATGTCACGTACTGCCCGTACTGCTGGAGACATCGCTGTCTAAACGGCTCGTAGTTCATAAAGTCATGTGTCTGCATATCAAGGGCTGTAAATTGCTTTGGACTTAATTTTCCGCTTTGCTCCTGCGCTTTCTGAGCAAAGGGTGAAACGCCTTTCTCTTGCTTGCTCGCTCTATTTAGCCAGTTGTTAATGAAGGCTTTGCAATTTTTTTTACGGCGCTTCGGGTTTGCGTCGATCCATGACTCTGCCGCCGCATACTCTGCAAATACATCGACGTTTGGATAAGCGTTTTGCCAAGCAATGAAATCCTCATCAGCAGGCTCGTAGTCTGTACCGTCTAATTTCTTCATTATCTCACCCATTCTCCCCAGTTGCGGAATCGCTCCTTCAACTGTTCTAGTTGCATCTCGTAGTCTCTGCTGTTGCCTTTGTAGTAGCGCGTAATCTTATGCACCTGCATCGTCTGACTGTCGCCATATACGACATAAGCCACAACCTTGTTACTCAGTTGCGTTAGCCGTTGCAAAAGGATGTGCTGTCCAGTGCTGACTTTGCCACCGTCGCCTTTCCATTCCATAAACAGAAAGTGTCCGTTGATCTCCACAACACCATCGATGTCAGACATGGCAATTTTATTTGGGAAGCAATCAGCAAATATCTCGATTCTGGGATGACACTTGTGCATGTAGCACCCTTGCTCTAAACAATCCCAGCGTATTGGGTTATACCCGTTATCCATACCCTTCTCCTTTTTTTATACAATAGGGATCATTAGAGGCGGTTGTTGCCCTATACAAGAATCTAGCTAGTCCATTCAGTCCTACAGTATCAGTGCAGATCATTTACGGCTCTGCCATCACCGCGCCCTTACTACTTGGCAACATAACCACTGTTTATCCCCGCCTCTAAAGGTTCGAGAACTGATTCGGCTTTCGTGAGCGACTGCACCTGAGACAGCACTATTTAACTAGGCTCGACTAGGCATACTTTGGTGGGATAAGGAGTTGTGGGTATACAGACAGCTAGATTGCTGTATAATTTTCCCTATCCTATGTACGCAAACTAAGGATACCTCTTGCGCTTACCCTTCCGCAAGTGGTTATGGGCCACCTCCTCAGTGGCCCTTTTTTTTACCTATTTAATCCTCCAAACGCGAATGTTGCCATCTTGCACTGTTCGGGATTTGCCCTTCATGCCAAACCGCCGTAAAGCACGAACCATTTCGTAGCGCGCTTGTCTAACGCCAAAACGCTCATTTATCTCCTTAACCGTCTCTTCGGTAAGCAAAACGCTATCTCCAACCTCCATGTTTTTAAGGAACTCCCACGTATAGCCGCCGGAGCCATAATTGTTTATGTCGATACCCTTCTCAATCTTCATGTCTACCTCCCTAACTTCTCGAACTCGTCGAGAGACATATTCAACCGACTGGCCAACTGCACTACACGACTGAACTTCATGTCGTCTTTGTGCCGCCATCGGCATACCTGTACAGGCGTTACACCGAACTCCTTTGCAAGCTCATCATTGCTAACACCTGCGAGCGCCTGCGCTTTCTTCAGCGCCTTACCGACATCAGAATTTTTTGCATTCATCAATAAATTCCCTCCCCGTTTTGTTTATGCCACGCTGAATGACATACAGCGCAAAGCCATCGAACCTTTAGCGGCTTGCTGTAGTCGTCGTGATGGCCGTGTATTTTCGTCATGTCGCCACACTGCGAGCATTCTGCTGGCTTAATCAACCTGCCATCCCTAACGGCGTTATTAACTGCGTTATGAGCTAAATACTTAGCACGATTTAAAGCTCGAAAGCGTTTTGCCTGTGCAGTTAAAGCCGCTCTGCGCTCGGGGCTTTTAGCTCTTTCACGATCATATTCACGAACACGATCTAAATTAGCGTTGCGATGATTAGTGCTGTCTGACTTTGTGCAAGCCTTACACTTATTGAGCCTGCCATCTTTCATTCGCGGATGCTTGTAAAACGATGCAAGCGGCAATTCAGTGCCACACTTAAAACAGACTTTCGTCTGCTCTTGCCTAAAAAGGGAGATCAGAGTCATCATCAAACTCCACGCTAGGTTTTGCGGCTTGACGTGCATCGGCTATGCCTTGCTTTGCTACCTCTGCCTGATCTGGCTCCCACGTATCCAGCTTGGTGTATAGCTTGCCTGCCTGCGATCGCATCACCTCCATGTTTACCCAGTCACCACTCTGCTCATTTAAGAACGGAATAAGCTCCGATTTCTTGATCGCCAGTTTGCATATTGCATAGTCTGGCGCGTTGTCGTTTCTCTTGGGTATCAGCCCGTTTACAAAAGTAATATCAGCCATTAGCTAACTCCTTTCTTGCTTGATTGAATGCGTCATTGCCTTTGCAAGCCGCACGTTCTTCGGTGGTGAAAATGCCGCCCTTAGTCGGCGCTCTGAATAGCGTTGCCATCGTCTCGTGATCTATGTCACCCCAGATAGCCGCCAGTGATTGCCAATCCTCGTTGGCGATTGCTTCCTTGGCATACATCACCCAATCGAAGTTGGCGCGTACAACCTTCATGTATTCGATGAATTCGCCATCATTCTGCTGACTGATAGCGTTTGCCACCTCATCGGCTGACGCGTACTCAGTACCAGCTAAACCTAGAGCGGCCAATGCGCGGCCTATGGCGGACGTTTCAGCATTCTCTAGGGCAGACGTGCGGTTAATCTTACTCGCCGCCCTAACCTCTTCTGCGAAGCCTGTGGCTAGTAAACGGCCCTGCTCGTTACTAATGCTCGCCTTCATTACTACCAGCGTGTCATTAGCTTCTACTAGCTCTGTGCTAACCGTGTACTCAGGATACTGCGCCCTGAACTCATTCACACGGTACGCTACCGTCTTGTACTGCTTGCCGTGAATCGGCACGATTCCTTCAGTCATTACTGATCCCCTCTAGCTTCATACTCATAGCAGTCAGCATAGCCAGCGTTGTACGCCTCCGACTGCCCCTTTTTGTGCTGGATTCCTTCCTCCCAGTCAGTCCAGCCGCGAATAAAGTCTTGCTCCGCAAGCTCTAGGAAATCCGCTAGACGCGCATCCATGTGTGCCTCCTGCGGGTGCTTTGGCTTGCGGATTGTTAGATCGCGCAACTGGCCCACCAGAGAATCAAGCTCCTCGATGATCTCAGACTTGATTAACTTCGGCGGTACAAATTCATTACTCGACATAGGTGAACCCCTCTAGTTCTGAGCATACTTGCTCTGCGTTAATGATGTCGTGGCCATGCCACTTACATGAATGCACACAGACGCCGACTTCTTCAACCCACTCTGTGCGCCCTTCAAACTCAATCGGATAACGCCCACCTACGGGATGGTAGTAATCGTCGATTGATTCCCGATCGACAAGCAAGGTGACTACCTTTATGTCCTCGTCGTAGTCGTCTGCGACTGCGGTGCGCTCGATGCCCTCTAACTCATCAACGAACTCATCCCAGTCATCCACTTGCTTGCTTATTTTGATAGCAATTTGCATAACCCCTCCAGTAGAAGGCCGCTTATGCGGCCATGCTCTTGCGATACTGCTTCTGCGATCTCTTGTCGAGCAAAAGCAACATCGTCTCAGTTAGCGGTAGGCCGTTGAGAATTCCTCTGTCCCACAGTCTTTGTGCCACGTTGCAACTAGCTTGGTGATCGCGGGGATCTTCCCACAGCACTGAGTCTAGCGCTCGCATGGTGACGTGGGCTTGTCTTCGCTTCATGGCGAAGTCTTCGTTGAAGTCTTTGTTTGTTGAAGGCATTTGTCTTCTCCCTTGGTTAGTTCCACATGGAACACCATCTATATTAGCCCTTTTTGGGCAAGTGTCAACAACTATGAGATAACTTTTTTGCATTTAATGTTAAATCAAGTGTTGACAGGTATTAACACTTTAGGGCAAGATGTACTTGTCAACTTAGAGGAGAGATGACATGGAAACAACTTACTACGGCATTGAAATCTGGCAAGACGACGCAACTGATCTTTTCGTTTATTCGCTGTGTGGCTGGACTTACGAGGTAAAGACACTCGAAGAAGCCAAAGCCGCTATCAAAGCAAACTGGCGTCAGGATGCCACTTACTGGAAAAACTTTTAGGCCGCGTAAGCGGCCTTTTACTGAGGGGTAATCACATGCAAAATCGAGTAGTCAAAATGAAGCCGCGCAAGCCTGTATGGGATCGTGTGGCACGTAGCGCCCTAGTCCTATGCTCTAACGAGGAATGGTTAGAGGTGATTGCAGAGGCGCAGGACAGAGGCATCATTCCGCGCGACACATACATGCGGGACATAGTGGCCTTCAACGAGCGAGCCAGTCAGTTCGACGGAACAGTGTCAGAGTTCCTAGCGGGAGGTGCGGCATGAGGCAAGACATCGGAGAGGCGTACCGTCGCGTTATGCGCAAGGCTTGGCAACCAAGCAAAGAGCAAGGCGTCAAACTGAAGCCGCTCACAGCAGGCAGAGCCAGAGCATACTGCAAGGCAACGCTGAAGCTGTGGACAGATGGCCGCGTGACGTTCAACCCAAAGGCTTATGACATCATTGAGGCAACGGGCAACCACTATCGAACGTGGAATAGCACGATCGCACTAAGCAACTGGGAGGATCTGAATCACGAGTGGAGTCACTGGTGCTTTATGCGTTACGGCCCGATCAGGCGCAAAGTCAACGGCCTGAATCATCACTGTGCGCATCACTTGGAATGGGAGCGTAGCGGTGCGCTATGGATCTGCCGCCGTCAGCTAGAGTCGGATTTCAGGCTTCAGCCGTAAGTCCACATGACTGGGGTAGTGGTGCGCATATCGACATGAACAAAGCCGCCGCTATGAGAAACCCCTATGCCAGCGAAGCCCATGTCGAGGGCTTCTTTTACTAGCTTCATACGTTGCACACTGTCAGCCACAGCAATGTCACAGGCGATACCTTTCGTGTGTGTGCCTCCACCATTCGACTTGTTTCGCTCGGCAGAATGCTTAACGCTTCTGTAGCCAGAAGTAATTTTGAACGGGAAGCCGCAACGCTCACGTAGCTCATCCAGCGCCCACATAAATTCGGGCTTCATATCGCACTCTTGCGTCTCACGGCACCTCATTTCTGCCGTCGTAAACCATTTATACGTCATTTGCCTTTCCACTTAGTAAGTCCCCGAACTCCGACGCTAGACGCCACAAGTGCCGCAAGCATTGCTCGGTAGTAATCAGGCATGGTTTCCAAGACTTCGAAGCCGTCACGAACATAAGGGACGAGAGGTGGAATGAAACAAGCAACAAGAGGAATGCTAAACAGCACAGAAAAAAGCTCGTCCCTCCAACTATCATTTGCATTGCTAGCGTGAATATTCTCCCAGTTCGCGTCCTGCTTAATCGCTTCCATTTTGCGCTCATGGACTGCACGTTTTTCTTCAGCTTTTCTTTCAAGGTGTCCCCCAACTAAATTAACGACAGGGCCGATCAGTGCTTGCCACATTAGTAGTCCCTTATCAGTATCAGATCAAAATTAGCCGTTACGCTCGAATCGTTAGCGCTGACGTTATCTACCTGCACGTCGATGTCGGTTTTTTCTGTCAGCCTTAGCGGCGCTGTAAAGTCATAGCGGTAATGGCCTGATGTCTCTGCCATGTGACTAATTCTAAATGGTAGGCCGTTATGCTTTCGGCAATACAGCATCACGGTGCAATCTTTCTTGGAATCGATCGTCACGTCGAAGTTTACGAGGTAGCCAGAATAGCCTGCGGGTACGGTATACACCGCCATTAGCGTCTGTGCGTCCCCTGCTTCGATCTGAGCGACGATCGTGCCTGTACCCGAACCAACCCTAGCCTCTAGCGTACCGACGTTTATATCGTCGTATGTCATGCGAAAAACGCGGATGAACGTGCTGGTAGTCGCTACCGCCGTTAAGCCATTCAGGGTGACGGTTTCCGACTGCTCATTGTAGTCAGCGTCCAGCCCCTCAATCGTCATCGTGCTGGTATCAGACGCGCTTGTGGATATAGCGTAAATGGTTTGCGCCGTAGCAAGCGATCCCCAAGGGTATGCGCCGCCACCACTCCAAATACTTTCGGGATCGGTGTTCTGATCTATGTCAAAGTTTGCGCCGAACTTGTGGATGATTTTGCTGTTAGGGATGACACCGCGAGCGATGTCCAAGTACATAGCCGTACTCGGGCGGTGAGGGCTGAACTGAAACATTATCGGATGAACTCTATGACGCCAATCACTAACGGGATGACAGTCATAATAACTATAAGCTGGCGGTTCATTGCGGCGTCTAGCTTATCGAAGCGAGCGTTATGCTCATCAAGCTGGCGCTGGATGTTCTCGTATCTAATCAAACACTCTTTCTCGTGCGCTTCCAGTTTGATCAGTGCCTCTTGTGCAACATCCATCTCATTTACCGCCCTTCTCAACAACCAGCCAGATTAAAAATACAATAGGTATGACTCCGATTATACCAAGGATTCCTGCCAGTATTTTCTCTTTCATTCGCTTTTGCTTGTATACCGTCCGCTC
>Ga0181577_10002523_pt1 | contig 14309 bp, 12 predicted proteins | sample 101ome_21_FD_132468 | JGI IMG/M metagenome (GOLD analysis project Ga0181577, IMG submission 132468) | Coastal salt marsh microbial communities from the Groves Creek Marsh, Skidaway Island, Georgia - 101413BT metaG (megahit assembly) | ecosystem: Environmental > Aquatic > Marine > Intertidal...
CTGAAAGGTTGTGGTGAAATCGAGCTCTTTGTTATCTTGGGAGTATCGATAGCCGCCGATCAGCGTAAGAGCATCCGTCAGATCAAATTCTACTTGGCCGAAAACAGACCAGTTTCTTGATTCGAGCAGATAGTCTTGTGCCACGCGTGCATTGACCGCGAGATTATTTCCCATGTCATCAAAGAAACCCAGCTCCGCAGCCACCCCACCCACAGGCGCCCCCACGGTGACCACATCGGCATCGGTTTCCATGTCTAGGAAGTAGGCGCCAGCGGTCCATCGCAGTCTATCGGTTTCCCCAGACAGTCGTATTTCCTGAGAGAACTGGGAAAAGTCCGCGATAGTGGTGAATTCAATGATAGGAGCGGGGATACCGTCACCATCTTCTGTGTAGAACTTGTCGGTAGCGGAGTAGTTGGTGATGGAGACTAACTCGATGCCATTACTGAGTTCCCAATCGAGTCTCGCAGTAAGATTGGTGGTATCTCGATCCATATACCCGGCATAGTCTGAGTAGTGCTTCCAGGGCGTTGGCGAATCGCCGGCGTAAGTAGTCCGTCCTGCGGCATCGACTGGGGTGAAACAGTTGATTTGGTCGTTGCAAAAGAAAATAGCCGAGGTCGCACCTGCGGGTGCGCCGATAACGTCAGTCACAAAAGCCGTAAACTCCGGTGGCACATAGGCGTTGGGATCGGCGGGATCGGTGGCTGGAATACTCGGATCACCGTATGGCAAGAAAATGTAGCCACCTGTGGGTACATCGCTGTCTTCTGAGTATTTCGCACTTAACGCCAAAGTCGCGCTATCCGACAGGTCAATCTCCAATGCCGCTCTTAATGAGTAGCCATCTGAACCGCCAAGATCTTGACCACTCGCGGGGGGCAGCACCTCCACGGGTACTACCGTGAGGTCCTGGGGATATGTGTTTCCTTCGATGTATCCGTCAGATTCCTCTTTGCGTCCGGCGACCCTGAAGCGGACTGAATCAGAAATCGAGCCGCCAACCGCACCCTCTATGCTGTATTTGGAGTAGTCTGCGTAGGTTCCCTCAATATAGCCGTTGAACTCCTCGTCGCTGGCGCCTCTCGTCACGTAATGGATAACGCCACCCGTTGCGTTTCTGCCGAAGAGAGTTCCTTGAGGCCCTCTGAGAACCTCCACCCGATCGATATCAAATAACTGGCCACTGATTGCATTCATGCTGGCGACATAGGCGTCGTCGATATAGACCGCAACAGGCGCTTCATTGTTATCGGTAAAGTTATTCTGCGATACACCGCGAATATTGAAGGTCACCAGGTTAGGAGAAAAACTGGTCATCTGCAGACCCGCGATTTGCTCGGTGATCTCGGTCGTATTGGTCACACCCAGCGCCTTCATTTGGTCACCAGAGTAGGCAGTCACAGAAACGCCCACATCCTGCAGATTCTGTTCTCTCTTCTGAGCGGTTATCACCACCTCTTCCAGAACAGCGGCTTCAGTTGCTGTGGCCACCGCGATGGCCAGAAGGCTCAGGCTAAAGCGTTGTGAATAGCGTGAGGTAAGTTTAGTAAAGGATGGTTTCATGATGTGAGTTCCCCTTGGTTAGTGCGTTGGATCGCAACTCTGTGTTGCGAATCCAAGCATTGCGCGCGTCTCATGCGCCGCTTTTGCCTGAAAAAGCAGTTTTTTGTTATTGCTCGACAAATATTACGTAACACGTTACGGTTTATCAAGTGTCGATGCGGGGTTTTGCGGAGCAAAAAGCAGGGTTCTGTCGTTCGGCCCCGTAGGCTAACTTCTCCTGACTACGCTAGGAAATATCTATGCCCCATCGCGACGGAATCGATCACAGCCTGGGCCAAACCACGCTCATCTCCGCAATTTATCCCGTCGGACCGGCCGCTATTATCTTGATGCCATTGATCGTCGGCGGCTTGGTCGACAGCTACGGTTTTAGCGAGCAGCAGGCGGGGGCGGTTGCGACGGCTGAGGGTATTGGCTTGGTCCTTGGCCTTCTTACGGCGGCACTTTGGGTTCGCAACGTGAGCTGGCGATCAGCACTGCTGGCAGGATTGGCGATTTATGCGGGGCTTAATTTCAGTAGTCCTATGGTGGAGGGCCACACCGGTATTCTGATACTTCGTTTTCTGTCGGGGTTTGTAGGGGGTGGGGTGTTTGCCATTGTGGTGGCCGCGCTGGGTGATAATCGCGAGCCCGATCGAGCCTTTGGTATTGCCCAGGCTGTTCAGGGATTGGTCATGGGGGCTTTATTTGCCTGGGCGCCTTCACTGATGTCCAACTCGGGCATAAACAGCCTTTTCTACCTGATGGCGTTGCTGGCACTGACAACCCTGATCTTTTTACCGAGATTTCCACGGTATGGGGTGGTGGGCGCTAGTCCCGAATCGACAGATATCGCGGGCGATTCATCTGCCTCAGTGCCCCCAGCGCTTTACTTCGGCCTCTTTGGTGGGTTTGCCTACTATCTGGCGGTGTTCGGTTTTTGGGGTTTCATCGAGCGTATGGGTACTCAGGCAGGCCTCGAGGAGACCACCATTGGTTATGCCCTTGACATTTCACAGCTCGCAGCGATTTTTGGTGCTTTGCTCGCTGCCGCAGCCGCTCAGCGATTTGGCCGTTTCGTTCCGATATTGATTGCATTGGTTGGTCAGCTATGGGTGCTCTGGGTGTTGGTAGGCCAGTTTTCCGCCTGGTCATTTTATGCGGGGGCGTGCGCCTATCAGGGCCTCTATGTCATGGCGACGTCTTATCAGCTCGGCGTGATTGCCCACTTGGACTCGAAGGGTAAGTTTATTGTGGTTATGACTGCGCTGCAGGGCTTGGGTGCAGCATTGGGGCCATCCATTGCAGCAGGACTGATCAATGAGGGAGACTACTCGGGTATCAACACGGCTGCGGCTGCCACGCTGATCATTAGTTTGGGTCTCTTTTTATATTTGGCTCATTCTGCTGATGGCCGTCGTGCCAAATGAGAGACTGTCTGGCATGAATGTAGATCTAAGTGGGCGAGTCGCTATCGTCACCGGTGCTGGTCAAGGCATTGGAGAGGGTATTGCCAAGGTCTTTTCTCTGTCCGGAGCAAAAGTGGTTGTTGCAACCCGCTCCGCTGACAACGGTCAGCAAACTGTCGACGACATCCTCGACAGTGGTGGAGAGGCCATGCTGATTCAGTGCGACATTGGGCAGCGTAGCGAGGTTGAGCGCGTGGTCACCATGACGGCTGAGCGCTGGAATCGAGTTGATATTGTTATACATAACGCAGCTATCTTCCCGATTCACAGCGTGGAGGAGATGCCGGATTCGGTGCTTGATCAAACGTTGTCGGTCAACATGAAGGCGGGATTCTGGCTGACACAAGCCGCCTTGCCATTTTTCAGGCGCCAGGGTGGCGGACGGATTATTTTTACTTCCTCGGTAACGGGCCCCACCGTGGCGATGCCGGGCACTTCAAATTATGCGGCCTCGAAAGGGGGAATGAATGCCTTCATTCGAACCGCTGCTCTGGAGCTGGCGCGGGAGAATATTACGGTTAATGGTGTAGAGCCCGGCTACATCATGACCCAGGCGATGGGCCTGCTTGCTGACGAAGAAGAATTGAAAGAGATGGCCTCTCTGATCCCTGCCGGCAAAATCGGCATTCCAGACGATATAGCTTACACCATGCTATTTCTTGCAAGTGATCAGGCGTCTTACATCACGGGGCAAACCATTATTGTAGATGGAGGGTCAACTCTCCCCGAAAGCCCCGTGGTGTTGCGTGCTTTTTATGAAGAGCGCGGTCAGGGATGACGACTGTTAACAAGGCCAGCTCCCTTGAGCCATCGGTCGGCGAATTATTGGCGCGGAGAGAAAAGCTGCTGGGAAAAAACACCCCGCTGTTTTATGACTCGCCGCTCCATTTAGTCCGCGGTGAAGGCGTGCACCTGTACGACGCTGAAGGCAACCAATATCTGGATGTCTACAACAACGTTCCGAACGTCGGGCACTGCCATCCCAAGGTGGTTGCTGCGCTTACAAACCAAGCTTCGACGCTCAATATTCACACTCGATATCTACACGAGTTGATTCTCGATTACGCAGAAAATTTGACGAGCAGTATGAGCCCGCCGTTGTCTTCGGTCATGTATACCTGCACGGGGAGTGAGGCCAACGACCTTGCGCTGCGAATAGCTCGGCAGGCGACGGGTTCAATGGGAATCATTTGTACCGACGAGACCTATCACGGCAATACCACTGCCGTCGATGAGTTGGCGACATTGTTCAACAACGGTCAATCTCGGGGTGAACACGTTCAGTCGGTCCCATTTCCTGATACGTACCGACCATCGGTCACAGGTAGTGTGGAAGAGTGCTGTGCTCATTACCTCGCGTCCATTGACGCCGCGATAGATGATTTCGAGAACAGTGGGATTGGACTTGCAGGGGTGGTGGTTTGCCCTATTTTTGCCAATGAGGGCGTTCCTGTGCCGCCGCCCGGTTATCTTCAGGGTGTTGCTGATCGGGTTCGTGCGCGCGGTGGCTATGTGATTTTTGATGAGGTGCAGTCCGGTTTCGGCCGCACGGGGAAAATGTGGGGGTACCAATACGCTGGAGTGACACCTGATATTGTGACGATGGGCAAACCGATGGGCAATGGGCATCCTGTGGCGGGGGTTGTGTCGTCGTCTGAGCTAGTTGACCGGTTTCGAGAAGAGATCATGTACTTCAACACCTTTGGTGGAAATCCGGTTTCCTGCGCGGTCGCACAGGCGGTCTTGAATGTCATTGAAGAGGAGCAGCTGGTTGCCAACGCGCATGAGGTAGGTGTTTATCTGCAACAGGGATTACGAAAGCTCCAAGATCAATACGAAATTCTTGGTGACATTCGAGGTCCCGGTTTGTTCATCGGTGCCGAGCTGGTATGCGATCGGGAATCGAAGCGGCCGGCAAGTCAGGCGGCGGCCAAGATTGTCAACATGATGAAAGATCGGCGCGTCTTGATCAGTAAAATTGGGCGCTTCGATAATATTTTGAAAATACGGCCCCCTATTGTTTTTTCAAAAGAAAATAGCGATCAGCTATTAGACGTTCTCGATGACGTTCTTAGTCATATTGAGCGCGAGGGATATGCTTGATGCAGAGTGTGGATCACGCTGTCGCCGCTGAGGATGATTTATCTATCTTTGAAGAGGTCGCCCTGAAGGCTGCGGCGGTTTGGGGACTGCGCCCGAAATCGCTCTCCCTGATCAAGCATCGGGAAAATGCCGTTTACAAGTTACTGACTGAAGATGATCGGCTGTTTGCACTGCGTGTCCATCGGGAGGGGTACCACAGCGACGAGGCCTTGAAGTCCGAGTTCGTCTGGATGCAGGCGTTGGGCGAGGCTGGAATTAACGTTCCCGAGTTTCTACGCTATAACGAGACGAAAATCTTTGCGTCGGTGTCACATGAGAAGTTGGCTTCCCCCAGGCAGGTAGATCTGCTGCACTGGATTGATGGTGATCAGTTGGGATCCGTTGAAGAAGGCCTTGGTGAAAACACCGAGCAGATATCCCACATCTATTCCGTAATCGGAGAAAGCATGGCGCATCTGCACGCTCACAGTAGTGCATGGTTGCCACCACCAAATTTTGTAAGGCATTCGTGGGATCTTGCAGGTTTGCTCGGAGAGGCCCCGTTTTGGGGACGTTTCTGGGAGCTGCAATCCCTGTCTCCCACGCAACGTAATCGAATTATCTCGGCGAGAGATTCTGCCGTGGCAGAGCTCTCACAGGTATCCAAAGACCCATCACAGTTCGGCATGATTCATGCAGATCTCGTGCCCGAGAACATTCTGTTGGAAGACGGCCAGATCCGGATTATTGACTTTGATGATGCAGGATTTGGCTGGTATCTGTTTGATATCGCTACGGCGCTGTACTTTATTCAGGATGATCCAAATTTCGATTATGCAAAATCCGCGTTGATAGGTGCGTATCAGGAAGTTCGTCCACTTCCGCAGGAGGATCTGGATAGACTCCCCCTCTTTATGCTCGTCAGGAGTTTTACATATCTAGGCTGGGTTCACACCAGAACCGGATCTCGAGAGGCTGAGGAGCTGACGCCGGTATTGATAGAGATGTGCCTCGCCGCCGTGAGTCGGTATGAGTCGTATCTGGGGTGAGCCTTTTGCATGGCTGCAGGCCGGTCTTCTGAGGCCTTCCAGATCGCATCACCATGATGGTACCGTGCTCCAACTTTACAGCGCTTGTTCCGGTAACAACCAGCCCGCGGAGGAAAAGGCATGTCTACAGTATTGGTGACCGGTGTCACCGGCTTTATCGGCCTTCATTGCGTTCATCAGCTGATACAAGCAGGTCATCATGTTCACGGCACCCTGCGGTCAAAATCCAGAGAGCATGAAGTCAGGGAGTCATTGAGGAGAGCTAATCTGGCTGATGGCAACCTCGTATTGTTTGAGTGCGACTTGCTTGGCGACTCAGGATGGAACGATGCCGTGAGAGGGTGCGATTACATCCTACATGTGGCCTCCCCATTTATTGCCGGTATTCCTGACCACGAGGACGATCTCATCAAGCCTGCTGTGGCAGGAACTAAAAAAGTGCTGGAACTTGCAGCCCAAGTGGAATCTGTGAAGAAGGTCGTGCTCACGTCTTCCTTTGCGGCGGTGGGCGATACCTTTGATGGTACAACGGTCTTTGATGAATCACATTGGTCAAACCTCGACAATCCAAATATCTCCGCCTACAACAAAAGCAAGACGCTCGCAGAGAAAGCTGCCTGGGGCTTTATGGATTCGGCCACGAGCTTCGCCTTGACGGTGATCAATCCGGTCGCTGTGATTGGACCGATGCTCTCAAGTGATTTGGGGACCTCTAATCTCTTTGTAAAAAAGATGCTCGATGGATCTACGCCAGGTAATCCTCGAATACATATCGGTTTCGTCGACGTCCGGGACGTAGCGAGAGCTCATGTCGATTCCATGACCAATACCAAAACGGATGGCAAGAGAATCATCCTGTCCCGGGATGAAATCTGGGTTAGTCAGTTGTCAGAAATTCTCCGCGGGCTCGGTTATAAAGCCCCCAAACTCAATCTCCCTAAGTGGCTTCTAAAGATAATTGCTGTATTCGATAAAGAGGTAGCAGGGTTGGTTCCCTTGGTTGGCAAAGTCAAAGACATTGATAGCAAAGAGTTTGCAGCGTCCTTTGATTGGCAGCTCAGGTCCATCGAGGAATCCGCCAAAACAACTGCCGATCAGTTGGAAGCAATGGGGGAGATTTAGGTAAGTGCGATAGGGACCGCTGCTCAGTATCGCGTGGATGATGGACAGCTGCTATTACTCAGTCTGCAGTGCTTTTGCCTTTTGCCATGAGTATTAACCACAGCTGTCCGATGATAATAAACAGTGAGCCACTAGAGAGCAAAAAGGGGTCGATGTAGAGCTGCTCGTTAAAAGTAAACTCGCCCTTCGATATTTTTACCCAGCCCATAAAGTTTTGGTTGACGGCGACTACCGCCCCCAGAAATCCAATGACGGATGCGAGATATTTAATCACCCAATGGTAGGTGAAGGGCAGAATCATGATGACTCCCAACAGGAGGATGACGGTTCGCTGGACCCTGCAATAGGGACAGATATAAACCGTGCCTGCGAATTCCATACCCCACGCTCCGGCTCCTATGATGATGGCGAGCACCCCAAGCGCGAACTGATTGCGTTGCCAGAAGTGAAGATCGAAGAGAGTCATCGTCATTTTCCTGAAAGTGGTGAATCGGTAAAAACTGGTGCAGCGGGATTATGCGTTGTAAGACCGCAATGTCCTAGTCTCAAAGATTCGCAAAATTACACGGTCAGTTCAGGCGTGCGGTGCGCCAGCTATTGATAAACCGAAACCGCGGCATAAATTCGTTGGAAAAAGGCACGAAATAACAGTTGAACATGGGGCCCTTCATGGTTAGTTGGAGCGTTGGCTCTAAACCAGCCATGTTCTAACTGTCACGACAACCAAGGAGTTCAAAATGAATAAGTTTTTTACAGGCGTTGCCTGCCTGATGTTTGCGGGCTCGGTCCTTGCAGCACATCACGAGGAAGCGTCTCCACAGGTAGCAGAAATCTATGACTGCAATCTCAAGGAGAATGTCACCGCGGATCAGCTGGCAGCCCTTGGCGCTGGCGATTTCGCGGCTTTGGTAAAAGAGCATGACTTGACCATGACCTCTTTTCTCTGGGAAGCGGTGGCAGTGAATCAGCCCTACGATCAAGTTGATGTCCGGTGGGTCAACTATTATCCCACCTGGGGCGACTATGGTGACGCGGATGTTGCATGGCGTGCACACGGGGGCGAGGTAGCCGCGAAAATTAATGACATGGCCACTTGTGCCAAGCCTACCACCTGGGCCGTACAGCCAGCGGGGGAGGAGGCTCCAGCAGCACCGATCAAGCCACTGTACATAAGGGTGTGTAACCTCAAAGAAGGTAACACGATGAAACACGCTATGGCTTATCGCAAAGCCGTCAATGCTGCACAGAATGCCGATATAGAGGGCACGGTCGGCAGCTATGTGTTTACGCCGGGCTTTGGTTTTTCCGGTTTTGACTATGCCGCCATGGTGACCGGTAAGCCTGAAGACATGATGCAGGTGTTGGACAACACCCGTAACGGGTCCACGGCGTCGGCGTTGCAGGGAGCAGGCTTGAGTGAGCCCGCAACTTGTGTTGTGGATCTACACCGCTCGTTGATGATGGTTAACTAGTCTTTTCTAAACCAAAAAAGCCCCTGTTACGACAGGGGCTCAACAATCAAATACTGTACCGTTGTCTCGCCCACATTGATGACGGTATGCCAATCCACGCCATCGCTGTAAAAATCGCTCCCTGTTTGTAACTCGACAGTTCGTGTACCGCTACCGTCTGTAATTTTCATGGTTCCTCCTGAGAGTGCATAGCCATAATGGGCGTCATGAAAATGCCGTTCGTGTCCCACCCCGGGGGCAAAGGTGCATCTCAATACCCGGATGTCATTCGATTCATGTAGTTTTTCGCACACCTGTCTCCCTTGCCAGCCAGCAGCCAGCGGATCTGGTAGCGACTCTGCATGCACGCTAACCCAATGAGAAGCGGTGATAACACTCACAAAAAATTGGGAGACGAGCACGCGCACAGCAGGTGAACAACCACAGTGATGCTTCACCGATCTGTTTTGAGCTTCTTGATTTCTTGTTGCAACATGCTAATGGCGATAGTTGCGCACACGGCAATGAGGGGAACGCTGATGCTCGCGTCTTTCGATATGGCCGTGGCCAATATGGCTGCTGCCCAGAGGATGGATTGAGACAGTATGAGTTTTTGCATATGCACGTTGTGGACGAGATTGGAAGCCTGATCATACGCTATCTTTTGGTTTGCCGCCGTTTACACGGTGAATCTGTTGAGGGCTCTTGAGCGGTCCAGTAACCTAAGAGCATCATTCAGTACGTGGGAGACAACATGCGTTTTATAAAAGCTCTGGTTGTGCTCGTGACATGGGTGCCGTGGCTTGTGAGCGCGGAGGAAGCGCTAGAAGCCGAAAACATGCCGGAAAAAGTTAGCTTGAAGGTCTCGGTAAAAGGGGGCGCCTTCAACGCCAAATTTCAATTTTTCGACGCCAGCGAGGGTTGTCCGAGCTATGTGGATATTCCGGGGGCTAAACACTATTTGGGAGGTGTGCGCGCTTCAGACTCGGGTGCCACAAAGAAACTAAAAAGAGAAAGTCCTGTACATATACTCATGTTTAGCCCCCGCGATACCCCCGGTATAACAGCCGGCGGAGGTGACGCTGAAATTATGCGGCGATCCCTGCAAGTTGTTCTCAATAGCGATGCCGCGCTGCGTGTTACGGGCTTTGAAGATTCAGTTCCCCTCTGGGAGACCTCAGGCGATATTGACGTCGCACCAGCGACTGACTGTCTCGAAGAGTAAGTGGCCGCTAGCAACACTTGGCTTATCGATGGAGTAGCTCCCCGTTTAGTAACGCAGGGTAATAATAGACCACCCTTCATTCCATAGAAGTCTTTGCGCCATCTTTGAGATCGGCGTAGCGTGACTAAGGCGAAGTGAGGGAAAAAATGACTCAATTGGGGACGGCAGCAGTGTCTACCACCTAAGCCTGCTCCCCGCTTCGCGATCTAAAACGCCTGCATAATCCCGAATTGGAATTGGCCCTTCTGATAAGCCTTGGTGTCTTGATGCATGTAGCCTATCTGTAGCTTCATGGTGTTGCTGATGCTGTACCCAAGTGCGGCATAAAAACGATTGCGGTCATAGGTGTCCACCCGCGTATCTAGCCCAATATCGTGTTCCCCGTTGAGAAAGATCTCGTTGTATAGGGATAGATACCACGCGCCCTTGTCGAGAGTGGTTTTGTTAAACGGAACATCGACAAACAAGCCGTAGCGGAATCGCGTTCGAAAATCCTGATAATCAACCCACCGCTGCTCGTACCGCAATCGATGTCGTACATAGACACGCTCACCAAGCCGATGAGGGAAAAGCGCTTCCTGATAGACACGATCCTCTCGTAGGGTTCTGGACGAGCTGCCAAACGCTCCGGATGTGATGTTGGCATACCCCAAGGTGTATTTTCCGGGCAAAGAATCGGGCCTGTAGGTCATCCCGCCTCGAATAAGCAGTTGCTCTAGGTCGCCGAGGGTATCCCAATTCCGATATTGGATGTCGCCCTGCGCGCCCCAGCGACTGTCTTTTGCATCGTAGCTGAAGGCATAAATATACCAGGCGCCAAGTTCATCTTCGTCGATCGACTGAGCAACAGCAGAGTTTGTCAAACAGATTGAGAGGAGAGCCAGCGCAAGTGCCCATTTTTTTAAAACCGTAGGATGCATGAAAGAGTAGGTGACGTGGATGATGTGAGTAAGGAGGGAGTGTACCAAGTTTGCGGCGGTCTCCAACAACGCGTCGATAGCTATTTGTTGAAGAGTGGAAGTTTTCCATGTTCAGCGGTCTCGCGTCAGTCCAAAGAGAATTTAGACCGAGAAAAAGCCCTCTCACGATCGATTTGACGTGGTTTGCTCAGTGAAAAGCCGACCAAGTCCTTGAGAAAATGGTTATCTGGTTTAGGATGATGGGGACAAGTCGCGCACGGTCTTCGGAGGACGTATGTCAGGCCAGATTCACCCACTTGCACCCCACGAGTTGCCGGGATTTATCGGCGCAGCGGACGGAAGTGATCCGCTGTTTACGGCCGTTGTATTTACCGTCATAGCCGTGGTGCTTGGCATCGGCGTTTTTTACCTCAAGCTCCACGCTATCCCCGAACAGCTCGCCCATAAGCACGGCAATACACAGTCGCAGCTCATCATGGTACTGGCACTGCTGGCGCTGTTTACCCATAACAATATCTTCTGGGTTGCCGCACTGATTCTTGCGCTGATCAAATTCCCTGATTTGGTCACTCCGCTGAACGATATTTCGTCGTCTCTTTCCAAAATGACGCAGTCTGATGACAGCGGCTCCAGCGAGGAAGTGACCGCCGCCGAAACCACACCACAAAGTCGAGCGGAGGATTAATTCATGCTAGAGCTTCTCCTCTGTTCACTCATCACGGTCCTCCCTGATTATCTGTACCGACGGCACGCCCAAGGAATGAGATGGGGGGTGGAAATCACCTTTTTCACCATGTGGTACGAATTGCGGTGGGGTATTACCGCTTGCCTAATCTTGACGATTTCACTGATTACCCTGGTTTTCTATTACCACCCTTCTACGACTAATGCGGCGCCCTTTTTCCGCACTATTCCGCTGCTCCCTGAGGGCGGTGGCCGGGTAGAGGAGGTCTTTGTCAAAAATGGGGATCAGGTAACCGCCGGAGACGCTATTTTTAGTCTTCTTGATAACTCACAGCTGGCGGCAGTTAATGTGGCCCGAAGCAAGCTACAACAGGCCGACACGGCCTTTGTTCAGGCTGAAGCCCAGTTGGCAGCGGCTAACGCTACGTTAGTGCAAGCAGAAAGTGCGCTCAAGCAGGCAGAGAACGAGTTAGAGAAAAAGCGAGCAGTCTCAAGTCGTGGTCAGCAACTGGTTAGTCAGATTGAAATCGAGCGCTTGGAGAACACGGTAGCTCAACGCCAAGGGGGTGTGCAGGCAGCTGAAGCCAACATCAAATCAGTCAAGACCCAAATCGATACGGTTTTGCCCGCTCAACGCGAGAGCGCTAAAAGTGCCCTGGAACAGGCGGAGGTTGAACTTGGCAAGACTGTCATTTATGCGGGAGTTGATGGCATGGTCTCACAATTCTTTCTGGAGCGTGGAGACTACGTCAATCCGATCTTACGCCCTGCCGGTGTGTTAATTCCGTCGGACGGCCCCGAGTCGGGGCGCTACCAGATTGCTGCTGGATTTACTCAGTTGGCAACGCCAGTGATCAAGGTTGGAACGCTCGCCGAGATGGTGTGTCTCTCTAATCCTTTTACCGTTATCCCCATGATTGTTACCCGCGTTCAGCCGGTCGTGGCGGCGGGTCAGATTAAGCCTTCTGATGTGCTGATCGACACAATGCAGCGGGCAAGGCCTGGAACTCTGACAGTCGCTATGGAACCGCTCTACACCGGCGGTATGGACAATGTTATGCCTGGCAGCAAATGTATTGCTAATGCCTACACCAACAATCATGAGCTGCTCTCTCAAGGGGATCTTGGGCTCGGTGAGACCCTCTTCCTGCACATGGTGGACGCGGTAGGTGCACTGCATGCGGTTATTTTGCGTATTCAGGCACTGGTGATGCCTGTGCAAATGCTGGTGTTTGCTGGCCACTAAAGAAGGCACAGAGGCTTATTCGCTCTATCTGATGTGCAGCGGCCTTGGGTCGCTGATGCTGTCCCTACCCATTTGTATTCCGCGGTATAGTTCACTGCGCGGTGCAACCGTTGTGCCCAAGTCGTTTAAGGAAAATGAGTAATGGTGTCTACCGAAGGTAACAGCAGTAAGGGTCATTTGACCGGATTTGGTTCCCCCTTATACCGCAACTACGTGTTGCTGTTACTCATGGCGGTGTACACGCTTAACTTTATTGATCGCACCTTAATCGCGGTCGTTGCACAGCCAATTATCGAGTCTTTTCAGCTGACAGATGCCCAGTGGGGTCTGCTTTACGGCCCTCCATTTGCAATTTTTTATGCTGTTATGGGGCTGCCGATAGCCCTGTGGGCAGATCGGTCGAACCGGGTTCAGATAATAGCCTTGTGCATTGTACTTTGGTCGGTAATGACGTCGCTGTGCGGTGTCGCCGCTGGCTTTGTCACACTTCTACTGTTTCGTATTGGTGTTGCGATTGGTGAAGCGGGTTGCACCCCACCGGCCAATTCGCTGATTGGCGATTATTTTATAGCGCGTAAACGCGCCACGGCTCTGGGTGTCTATTCCATGGGCGTGACATTGGGCAGCGTTCTGGCAAACCTTTTTGGTGGACCTATCGCCCAGATGAAGGGGACTGATGTAGGGCAGTGGGTGCAAAGTGTTGGTTTGGGTGGTCTGTTCGGTGCTATCAATTGGGCGGATATTGAAGGCTGGCGGGTCGCTTTTATCGTTGTTGGCCTGCCCGGGGTGCTTGTTGCCCTCGTCGTGTGGTTGACTATCAAAGAGCCGCCTCGTGGCTATTCGGATCCTCCCAGCGAAACCGATCACAGTAAGGTTGTGGGGTGGTCAGATACCTTCGCTGAGCTCAAGGGCAAACCATCCTTCTGGTGGATGGCAATAGCCGCTTCGCTTGTTGCTTTTGTAGGGTACGGCCTCGTCAGTTTTCAGGCGCCATTTCTGCAGCGAGAGCACGGGCTAAGCGTGCGCGATGCGGCTATCAATTTTGGAGCGCCTTTGTCTTTGATGGCCGCCGTCGGCACATTTTTTGGTGGTTATATCACCGAGCGCCTGACCCAGCGAATACCGACGGCTATGGCCATTGTGCCGGCTGCGGGACTGTTACTGGCGGTGCCAGCCTACGTCACGGCTTTTTTCGTCGAAGACCTTTTTTGGGTATTTGTCTTATGGGGTATTGGCGCTGTGTTGCATTACAGCTACCTGGGCGCTCAGTACAATATTGGTCAGGGCGTTGTCAGCAACCGCTCTCGTGCGACCGCCATCGCTGTGTTACTGATTTTGGTGTCATTAATCGGCAACGGCATTGGTCCGTATTTTGTCGGTTTCATGAGCGACTTCTTTATGCAGCAGCAGCTGTTCGCCCTCGATCCACTGACCACACTGACACCAGAGATCTGTAAGACTGCCGAGTATGTTCAAACTTCTTCGGCAGAGCAGGCCTGTCGCGATGCAAATTCTA
>Ga0181577_10002526_pt1 | contig 14296 bp, 9 predicted proteins | sample 101ome_21_FD_132468 | JGI IMG/M metagenome (GOLD analysis project Ga0181577, IMG submission 132468) | Coastal salt marsh microbial communities from the Groves Creek Marsh, Skidaway Island, Georgia - 101413BT metaG (megahit assembly) | ecosystem: Environmental > Aquatic > Marine > Intertidal zone...
GGTTGCATGGGAAATATTAGAAAAACTTCCATTACCATGATTGAGCTGAAAAGTATTGTACATGTACTGGTAATGGTAGCCTAGGTCGTTGACCAGAAAGTCGAATCGATCGGTATTCATCGAAGCCATCAATGTTTTTGATCGCTTGTGATCAGCCGCAGCCATATCTAGCACGAAAATTTCCTGATGACTATCGTTATTAAAATCGGCGACATCTACCCCCATTCCATAGAACGAGATATGCTGAGTATACGTCTGAATTTCATCTTTAAAAGTGCCGTCCTTTTGATTGATATACAGTGCATCAGGAATGTAATAATCACTGGCAACATAAAGGTCGATCCACCCATCTTTATTAATGTCTGAAGCTACTAGACCAAGACCAAAAACAGGTGATAATAAACCCGCTTCAAGAGTAACATCTACGAATACTCCATCTTTATTTTCATAAAGTTTAGAGGTATTGAACTCACGATCTTCGGGGTGCGCTTCTAAATACTCATATAGGCTTAGTGGATCATACCCATATAGTTCGTTTTCATTTAATACAAAACAATCGAGGTCTCCATCGCGATCGTAATCTAAAAACACGGCCTGAGTACTCTCGCCTCTATCGTCTAAACCGTAAGCCGCCGCTTCTTCACTAAAAGTTTCATCCCCATTATTGATATATAAGAGATTGGCACGATCATCTCGGTCGTTTGGGCCTCCTTGAGTGATGTAAATATCCATGAAACCATCCGCGTTAATATCGCTAAAGGTTACTCCATTCGACCATTGATTTGCGATTTGTATTCCCGAAGATTCAGAAGCGTCTCGAAATACAAAATTTCCTTGGTTAAAGAACAATTTGTTATTTACTTGATTACCGGCAAAAACCACATCTAATAGTCCATCATTATTAAGATCTTCTACCCCAACACCCGCTCCATTGTAGAAGTAGTCGTAATCGAATAAATTTTGTCGATTAGAAACATTGTGTGTTAAACGATTTTCGAATACTAAGCCAGTATCTGCAGATTCCAATTTTTCAAAAATGGTATCTTTTCGCTCTGAACAAGAGATTAGAAGTATAAACGCGCTTAAAAAGTAAAGATGTTTGGACATGCCCGCAACTTACGAAATATTGAAATGTTAAAAAATTATAGCCTTTCTCTTAGCTTAGTTGCTGTCCTATACCTTTTAATCGTTTCGTGCACCCAAAAGGAGTCGACCATACACAGAAATAATCTCGATTTAGAACGTAGCGAGTATTTATTACAACATGCAGAAAATCCTGTTCATTGGCAATCTTGGAGCGAGCAAGTGATAGAGATCGCAAAAAAAGAGCAGAAACCAATAATTATCAGTATTGGATATTCATCTTGCCACTGGTGCCACGTCATGGAACGCGAGTCTTTTTCTGACAGGGAGATTGCAGACCTTATGAACGAACATTTCATCTCGATTAAAGTAGATCGTGAAGAAAAACCAGATATCGATTTTTACTATCTCACAACCGCCCAACTAATTACAGGAAGTTCTGCTGGATGGCCACTGAACATCATTGCTACACCTGAAGGTGAAGCCTTCTACGCAGGAACCTATCACAGCAAAGAAGAGTGGACAGAGGTCTTAACTAAAACCATCGATCAATTAGAAAAAAACAAAGGTCGATTGTACGATTATGCTAGAATGGTCAAAGAAGGGGTCATAAATCAAACGCAACCCATTGAAGTCGCCGATGATTCTGAGCTTTTAGACAAAGAAGAACTGGAGTTAAGTGTTAAAACTTGGATGTCAGAATGGGACTTTGACTACGGCGGAATAAGAGCCGAGGAGAAATTTGTAAACCCTCCTCAACTTGAGTTTTTATTGGATTATAACGAGTTGAACCCTTCAGCAGAAATTGAAGACTTCATTGTCTCAACACTAAAAAATATTGCACGATCAGGTCTCATCGATCCGCTAAATGGAGGAGTCTTTAGATATAGCACTGATAACAAATGGCATATACCCCATTTCGAAAAGATGCTCTATGATAATGGACAATTACTCAAACTCTATTCAAGAGCCTACTTAAAGTTTAATGAACCTCTTTTCTTAGAAACCGCTACGCTAATCGCTAAGTATTTACTTGAAGATCTAAAACAAGATTCAGGGCTATTTTCTGCCTCACAAAATGCAGAAAGTGAAGGAAGAGAAGGCTATTACTATTTATTCTCTAAAGAAGAATTAGTAGAAGAATTGCTAAACAAGATTACTCAATTTGAGTTTGATTCACAGAACATTCATTTACCCGCTCAACCCTTGAATGGTTCTATAATCAATACCTTGAAACAACTACGAGCATCTAAAATTGCTCCTGAAATTGACCACAAGGCAATTATTTCCTGGAACGCGCTGACAATTGATGGACTATTCTACTATTATCTGGCTTCGGGTGAGACTGTGATTTTAGAACAGGCAAAGGCCTCTTTAAATACAGTCCTCAATGATTCAAAATCTTTGAGGCACGTAGCCGGAGACCCTTACAGCAATGCTGTTTTAGAAGATTATGCGTTCCTAGCAAAAACAGCGCTAACCGCCTACCAAATCACCGGGGAGGCTAATTACCTAAAAGCTACTATCAAACTTACTGATGAGGCAATTGATCGTTTTGAGATGAGTGAATCTCCGCTTTTTGCCAATAGTTCAAAAGACGCCCAAAGTATTATTCCTAGAATTATAAACTCGAGCGACGGGGTCTTACCTAATCCAAACGCATCACTTTCATCCACCCTGTATCATCTCTCGCATATAACAGGGAAAGAGTCTTATAAGAAACGTTACGAGACAATGCTTACTAATATTCAGCCTTGGGTGAGTGAAAGCATGGGTTTCTTCCCAAGTTGGGCTCATAATCTTCTTCACAATCAGCATCCATTTTATGAGGTTGTGGTAATGGGTGAAGAGGCTAAATCTTTTGCCGAAGAACTATTGATCAAGCAATTTGCCAATACCTTGACATTGCATAGCAGCGAGGAGAGTGAAGAATCACCTCTATTTAAAAATCGCTTTGTAGCTGATGAAACTTTGATCTACATCTGTATTGACAATACTTGCCTTCAACCCCTGAGCGATATTCAAGAGGCTAAAGACTTTCTTACCAAAAGGCAGTAAATCAAGGTGTATTGATGTGTTCACCAAGAAATAGTGCATTTAAGAAGAACCGATTCATCCCATAAGAGGTTCCTCTAAAGTTCGGGTTATCAGCAAACATCACAACTCTTCCTGAACCTACCGAATTTACTAAAATCGAGGCGGCTTTGGACAGATATTCGTTACGGTTCTTTTCAGAAATATATCCATCAATATGAGCATTTTCTGTGTATCTCGCTACCGTAGAATAGGCGTTTTCACTAGGTGAGAGCCATACCGTATTATTCTTATAGAAAGCGAGTTCATCAGAAGAATATCCAAAAGCAACGGGATGCGTTCGATCGATTTTAGCTTTAATAAATACACCTCCGAGAGATTCTCTACCTCGGTGTTCACTAGCCTCAACATAAGGTAACTGGGTAGTAGAATCTTTTACCTTTTCAAGAGTAGTTTCATTAACCAATTTAGAGTTGATCGCCCATGAAGAGCCTGTTCCAATAGTGATGAGCGTGTTTCCTCTAGATACCCAATCTTTTAAGCGTTTTTGAAACGACTCTGGGTAATTACCCGATACTAGCACTAATACATTGTAAGAATCTAACGATACCCTAGATAGGTTGCGAACAGGGAGTTTGGTGATAGGCATATCTATTCGAGTATCTAACAAATGCCATATTTCACCAGCTTCGTAAGATCGGGTTCCTGTCCCTATGACCATGGCTGCTTTCGGTTGTTTCAAGGGTCTCATCGATCGACTGCCTAGATCAATTCCTGAAGTGCTCCATCCGGTGGTGGCTGAATGCACCTTCAGATTTAATCGAGAAGCTTCGCGTTCTACAATCTTCGCTAAAGCATCTTTAGAAATCTTTTGAAGCGATACTGGAATAACCAATGACCCGTAACTAAAATTCACTTTCCCCTTTATGGTATTCACCTCAAAAGGCTTAAAAGCTGCCATAGGAACCACTCCATGCTTCTGAAGAGCATAAGTAAAGGCAGGTACATTGTAGTCTAGCGCATCAACGATATAGGCATAGGCACTGTCATCAACCTCGGTATTAACCAGTAGGTCAGATGAGCTTACGGGCTGTAAAGATGAAGGTAATTTTGAGGCCCCTCGGTAATTCAACTGATAAAAGTTAGCTAGCGACCATGCTGATGCGTCGTAATAAACACTGTCTCTGTATTTTTCGTAGGTTTCAAAAGCGGTTTGCACCATTCGATATTGGGGCTGTTTGGTAGGTACTACATAGTCACTACCCTCCTTGTAAACAGCTACCTTATGGTGTTCCATAAGCTCTAAAAATGCCTTTGCTTTGTTTCTGTCTGGCTCAGAAAAACGATACGCCTTAACCGGGTCTTTAGCTGCTCTAGAAATAGCCGAATCAAAAAACATCTTCTGATATGCTCGCATCATCTGACGGTTATCGACAGCAGCCTTTAGGGTGGTCATACTCGATACATATTGATTGCGGATCGTGAACGGAAAGGTGATTTCACCAAAGGCCGTCGTCTGTTTAAGTCCTCGCGAACTTGCTTGTTCAAACAAAAGACCTAGTCCTCCTTGTAAATCAGGATAAGAAGAGCCGTATCCTGGATAGGTGCCATCGAAGGCCTCTCGTGTGAAATAGAAGGATCCGATCGAATCTAATGCTTTTGAAAAATAACTTCCATACAACTCATTTAAGTCTTGGTAATTCTCACGAGGCATGATCGGGTCAAGTGAACCATTAGGTTTCATGGGCTCAAAAAAGTAAGTACTCTGAGATCCCATCTCGTGAAAATCAGTGACTACATTCGGATACCACTGATGATACCAATTAAGTTTACCTTGACTCTCTGGGTTTACGGCCAACACCCAATCTCTATTTAGGTCAAACCAGTAGTGATTGGTTCTTCCTCCCGGCCAATACTCGTTGTGCTCGGCATCTTGAGGATCTGCTACGAGCGGCGAGCCTTTATACATATTTGCCCAATAAGTATGTCGATCTCTTCCATCCGGATTAATGGTTGGGTCTATAAAAATCACCGCCTGCTTCAAAAAGTTAGCAACCTCAGCATTTGTTGAGGCAGTCAATGTATACGCAGAAAGTAATGCCGCCTCTGAACTAGAAGGTTCATTACCGTGTACGTTATAAGCAAGATTAATAATCAGTGGAAGGTCTTCGTCGGTACTCTCCTTGGATAGCGGATTGATCGATTTTAAATGTTCAGCTCTTATTTCCTCTAGCCTACCCAAGTTTTCTTCACTAGAAACCACCAGCATAACCAATCTGCGTCCTTCATGAGTTTTCCCATAATCGATAAGCTCAGCCCGCGAACTTTGCTGGGCTAGCTTTTCTAAGTAAGCAACAATAAGATCGTGTCTGGTGTGCTGTTCTCCAATGCCATAACCTAAAAAAGATTCAGGAGATGAAATATCCGATTGATAAGGTTCAAATCGCTCCAGAAAATAATCCTGAGCTAGTGAAGCCTGAAAAAATAGAATAGATAGAAGTAATAATACACGTTTCATTGAAAAAAACTAGTTAGTTGAGGTATTTAAGTAACTGTAATAAAGCCTGATGATCGCGTAACCAAAAAGGCCGCCTAGAATAATTAATAGGGCATTCATCACACCTTGAGCTCCGAAAGATAAACGAAGAAGTATGGTAGAAATGACAAAACCTGTATTTCTTAGTAGCTTAAAGTGGTTTGAGGTAAGGCCATAAGAAAGTAAAAGAATCAGTACATCTGATAAAATTAGAAGTGTAAAGAAGTCTTTATAAAATATGGTGTTGAGATTATTATTCATTCCCTTAATCAAATGTTCATTATTGATTTCGAGATACACAAAATCAATAAGGTGAATTACACTAACTAGAAGAATAACAATTAGTAGGATAACTGCAATCGCCTTTTTAAAATAAGGAAAGGTCTCTTTGTCCTCAGTTACTATTTTGCTGGTTAGTTCAATAATTCTACGGTTGGTTTTATGAAACCAAACGATAATTAACATGAGTAACAAAACACAACCTAAATCGACCAAAAGATTAATAAGTGATGAATCATCAAAACTAGCATTCGGAAAATCGATTAAGGTAACATCGTTAAAGACCTTTCGAATCAAAATGAGGCAAATAATCTCAAACTGTTTAATCAGCGAAGTTGTGAACGAGCGTGGCAAATAATATACCAACAAGAAGGTCTCATAGATGAGGATAAACGAGAATGGGGTGTATATAGCGCTAATAGGATTTTTTAGTAGTTCTCTATCGAGTAACTCAAAGTCAAAAAATGAATTGACTCCAATGAGTGCAGCATGAATAAGAAAGCCTATTAGAGAAAGAAATAACGTAATACGCTCTATTGTCTTACGATTTCTCGAGGAAAAGATCACTGCAAAATAATCATACGCTTTCATCTAGTTAAGGTACTCGATTATTTTTAGTTAATTGAGAATCAGTTTTCTGAAGTGAACGAAAACTACTTTTTCTTAGAGGGTTTGAAGATTTTCCCTATACCAAAAGCAAGATTCCATGGCTCATTCGCAGAATCAAAATATCCCAAAAAAGTTAATTTAAGTCCAGAATTTTTGCTTTGCCAAAAAACACCGGCTCCATTCGCAGGAGCAACCTTTAAACTTTCTTCATTTTTAAATTTTAATGAAGGGGCAAATAAAATACCTGATTTACTATTCATAGAATCAAACAAATAGAGTGTCGGACCTCCTATGTTCAAGTAAAAGGATTGCTCTTCATCAATCATAAGGTTAACCTGACCTGTGGGTATGAGTTCGAAGGATGTTTGAGCCTGCACTTGAAAGGATAATACAAAAAACCCTACACTAACTAATGCGCGATAAAATGTCTTAACTATTCTCATACCCTATGATAATCAGATTTCCAATTCTTGATCTGAGCCTTGATTTCTTTCGCAGAAAGCTGCTCTTTAATAGCCCGGTCTAAAAGCTGTAAGTATTCCTCATCTGAAGCAAATCGAAGGGCAATAATCTGCGAAAAACGCAGTTCGGTGGGTAAGGGCTTGCCCGTCAAAATAAAATATCTTAAGCGCTCTTCAGCTCTAATTGCTCTATCTTGAGCCTTAAGCGCGAAGGTTCTGGTGAACCACATGAATAGAATGAATATCGGGAACAACACTAGCAGTAAAGTAGCGATGTAAAAATTATCCTCTGATGAGAAGATGAGATGACTCAATGTACCTCCAGCAAAAAGGAGTATGAGAACGAAGAGTGCCCCGTGAAATCCAGGAACCATTCGTGTATGATTTTTAAAATTCTGTTCTTTCATACTAATTCTTTTATAAAAGGTGAATTTAAGCATTAAGATTCATTAGCTCCTTATCAAATCTTTTTCATCTTTGCGGCAGTCAATCAAGGACTACTTTTTCAATGAGCTCACTGGGTCTTATATTAAGTAATCGTCGGTATTGGGCACCTGCCTATGCCTTTATGTGCCTCAATTTAATTTATGGAACTTGGGCCATCTATATTCCGACTATTAAGGAGGGAATAGGGGTTAACAAGTCTGAGTTAGGGCTTGCCATTTTCGCAATGGCTCTCGGCAACTTTTTTATTCTGACGTTAGCTCCAAAGATCAACGATATTCTCGGGTGCGGAAGGTCTACAAAACTAGGATTGCTCGCACTTTGCGTTTTCGGTGTTGGCCCATATCTGGCTCATAGTTATATCGCTCTGTGCGTTACGCTCTTCTTGGTGGGTGCAGCACAAGGCTTCCTAGATGTATCAATGAATGCCACAGTTTCTCAAATCGAAAAAGACGACAAGGTGACTCTTATGGCCGCGATGCATGGCTTTTTCAGTTTAGGCGGAGTGGTAGCGGGTCTAGGAACCTTTTTGATTCCTATTTTTAACACACCTTTAATACACAGTTTACTGATTGTATTACTTATTGCGATACCCAACTACTCCTTAAGCAAACAATACGAATCAGTAACCGCACCAATAACCAAAGGAAACAAGAGACCATCAAACGCACTAAGACCGCTAATTTTATTAGGGATAATATCGCTTGTAGCTATGGGAAGTGAAGGGGCTATTGTCGACTGGAGCGGTTTATACCTTGAAGAGATCGTAAAAGTAAATACTGCCTGGATCGGGGCAGGATTTCTAGTGTTCTCCATCACGATGACTCTCGGGAGATTTTTAGGAGACGGGCTTAGTACAAGACTTGGCTCAGAAAAAGTCTTAATACTCGGAATACTTACTTCTATTATCGGATACCAAGGCGTTTTAACTACCGATTCAATAATTAGTGTTATTGGATTTGCCATTATAGGAGCCGGATTTTCAGTATTAGTTCCCGAACTATTTCGAATGGCAGGCAAACAAGATCAGATACCCTCTAGTAAAGCCATCGCTATAGTAGCGGGATTTGGCTACTCAGGGTTTCTAACAGCTCCTGTGATTTTAGGGATAACTGCCGAAACCTATGGACTAACAACTAGCTATTATGGTTTAACCATAGCCGCGATCCTTATCGGCTTACTCTCTATTTATCTTTCTATCAAAAAGAAAAGTCGTAATTAGGGTCTGTAGAGAACAATCCCTAAATTCATTTGGTTAATTTTTCATTCTATGAAGCATTTCATCTATGCCCTGTCGTTGCTTGCAGTAACCTCAAGCTTTTCACAATCCATTGAAAAACAGTTAGACGCCACAGTTTTCAGAAACATTGGGCCCTTTCGCGGAGGGAGAGCAAATGGAGTTTCTGGTGTAAAAGGCGATCCGCTTACCTATTATATGGCTACTACCGGCGGTGGTATTTGGAAAACTACGGATGCCGGTCATCGTTGGCAAAACATTTCTGACGGGTATCTTTCAGTCGGTGCCACCTCAGCCATTATTACCTCTGAATCAAATCCTAATATTGTTTATGCCGGAACCGGTGAACACGCTCCTCGTGGAGTAATGACGAGTTACGGAAATGGGGTTTACAAATCAAATGACGCCGGTAATACTTGGAGTCATCTTGGTCTAAAGGCAACTGAAAATATTTCGAGAATAGTGATTCATCCGACCAATCCAGATATCGTTTATGTAGCAGCACAAGGCGCCCTATATCGCCCTAATGATGAACGTGGCATTTATAAAAGTAATGATGGCGGTAAGTCGTGGAGACTCGTATTGCATGTAGATCAAAATACCGGAGCGAGCGACCTGTCTTTAGACATGAATAACCCTATGGTGCTTTATGCTTCGATGTGGGATTATCAGCGTTCACCCTGGGAGATAAGATCAGGGGGGGCGGGCAGCGGACTTTATAAATCAACCGACGGAGGTGAAACCTGGGAACGACTCGAAAATGGACTACCTAAAGCCTTAGGTAAGATGTCTATCGCCGTCTCTCGTGCCGATTCAAACTGGGTATATAGTCTTATCGAAAGTGACTCTAATAAAGAACTAGGAGGTCTATTCTTATCTAAAAATGCCGGAGAATCGTGGTCTCGCGTAAACGATGATCACCGCCTCATCCAAAGGGCCTGGTATTATATTGAAGTTTTCCCAGACCCGAAAAATAGAGAGGCCGTAACCGTATTAAGTGCTCCTCACCTCTACTCGACAGACGCCGGAAAGAGCTTTAAAGTCATTGAAGGGTATCACGGAGATTATCACGATATGTGGATTAATCCCGATAATCCAAAGAATAGAGCTATTGCAGACGACGGAGGGGTGTCTATAACTTTTGATGATGGTGAAAACTGGACACATCAAGACAACATGCCAACCGCTCAGCTTTATCGAGTTTCTGCTGATAATCTTTGGCCTTACAACCTTTATGCAGGTCAGCAAGACAACACATCACTTCGAATTTCAACGATAGCCTTAGGAATGGGTGGTATCAGCGAACGTCACTGGCAATACGCCGCAGGCGGAGAAAGCGCCTTTGTAGCCTTTGATCCGAATAACCCTCAAAAAACCATGGGAGGCAGCTATCTCGGTTCCATCGACATCACTGACATGACCAGTCTTGCTAGCACAAACATTATAAATGAGCCCAGACAATATCTTGGTCTAGCTGCTAGAGATATGAAATATCTGTTCAACTGGAACGCTCCTATCATTCGTTCTATGTATGAAAAAAACACCTATTACCATGGAGCACAATACGTTTTAAAAACGACTGATGAAGGTCAGAACTGGACGGTAATTTCCCCAGACCTTACAAGAGATCAAGATGAAAAACAGGGCAAAGGAGGGCTTCCTTATACCAATGAGGCCGTAGGAGCAGAAAATTACGGTACCCTAACCTACCTCACAGAATCAAGTCAGCCCGGTACACTTTACACCGCAAGTGACGATGGACTACTTCATCGCACCATCGACGGGGGAGCGACGTGGACCAATATCACTCCTAAGAAGCTTCCAGAAACCTTAATTAACGCTATCGAGGTGTCTCCACATGATGAAAACACCCTGTTTATAGCAACTACTAGATATAAGTTCGGGGATTACAACCCCGGTTTATACAAAACTGAAAACGGCGGGAAGTCATGGGAAGCCATAAACGAAGGAATCCCATACGGCGCCTATACCCGAGTAATACGTCAAGATTCAGAGGTGCCCAATTTACTATTCGCAGGAACTGAATTAGGGCTATACATCTCAACAGATTCTGGAGCACATTGGGAAAAATATATGCGTAACCTACCCGTAGTACCGATTACCGATCTTCTTGTTAAAGGAAATGATTTAGTAATCGCTACCCAAGGAAGATCGTTTTGGATTTTAGATGATTTAAATGTCATCAGATCTTACGCTAGTGACGGTGTTCAAAAGCTGTACCCTCCCAAAACAGCAATGCTTGGACACTGGTATAGTAGCATGAATGTCAGCGATCCTAGTGGTGCCGATGATTTCGAAGGAGTAAATCCAGCTAGCGGAGCAACCATTTACTATCACTTACCTGCGCTTTCAGAAAATGAGGAAGTCACCCTCACCCTATACGACTCAGAAGGTCAGGTAATAAGAAGTTTTAATTCTACAAAAGATCCAAACTATGTTTCATACGACGGCTACCCTTCAGCCGAACCTACTCTTACTAAAAAAGAAGGCCTCAATCGTTTTGTTTGGGACTTAAGACACCCTATCCTTGAAGGTGTGCCAGAAGTTTATATCGAGGCTAGTTTCAGAGGGCACAAAGTAAGTCCAGGGTCATACCAAATTGAACTTAAGTTTAAAGACCAAGTAGTTATACAGCCTCTAGAAGTCGTTGCAAGTCCACTCTCAAAAGCCACTAAAGAACAATGGGAGGTGTATGATTCCTTCATGAAGGCTGCCGAAACCAACTATAACGAGATGACCCGTCAGACAAATCGACTTCACAGCCTCTCAAAACAGCTAGAAAAACTCATCAGCGGCGGTTTAACCGGAAGACTAAAGGAACAAGCTGAAGCTTTACAAAAAGAACTCAATGATTGGGATGCTAAAATGGTTCAACGACTAAGCAAGGCTTATGATGATGTAGAAAACTATGAGAATGGATTTACGGCCAATTATATCCGTGCATTCAATGAGGCAGATTCTTCAGAGCCACGAGTAACTGAAGGCACCAAACGAGTAATTGAAGAACTCAATAAACAGTGGTCCTTGTTGAAAGCTGAAGGAGATCGACTAGAATTAGAAGCCATCCCGAGCCTAAATAAATTACTTTTTGAAACAGGGATTGGAGCTCTGAACAGCAAGTAACCTGAGTAACAGAAAAGGGGCCAACGAAGGGCTATCTTTGTAAAAAATAAGCACATGCCAACTGTAAAATTAACGACACAAAAATTCAAAGAAGAGATCTTTGATTATACCGCTGAAAAAGAGTGGAGCTATAAAGGTGATAAGCCAGCCATTATTGACTTTTACGCTGATTGGTGTGGCCCGTGCAAAATGGTCGCTCCAATTCTTGAAGAACTAAGTAACGAGAATCCTGATGTCATTATCTACAAGGTAGATACAGAGGTTGAACAGGAACTATCTGCAGTATTTCAAATTAGAAGTATTCCTAGCATCTTATTCATCCCTAAAGACCGTCAACCCATGATGCAGGCAGGAGCGTTACCAAAAAATGCGCTGCAAGAGATCATCGATAAAGAGCTATTATAACGAGAATTAAAGATTCCTACTTGAAAGCCACTCCATGAGTGGCTTTTTTTATCTTAGAACAAAAAAATGATTAGAGAAAAGACTATTTGGATTACCGGAGCTTCATCAGGAATCGGTCGAGCACTAGCCATACAACTCGCTAGTGAAAACCATCTCATTCTCTCTTCTCGAAATCTTAATGACCTAGAGGAAACTAAAAGTAGGTGTGCTAGCTCTAAAGTTTATTTAGAACCCCTTGATCTAGGTGACTTTGACTCGCATCACTCGATAGTAGCCCGTGTAATCAAAACCCATGGCCCTATCGATCATCTTATCCACTGTGGAGGTATTAGTCAGCGATCCTTAGTAAAGGACACCTTGTTGTCAGTAGATGAAAAACTGATGACAATTAATTACCTAGGGACTGTTTCTCTTACAAAGGCTATTCTACCTCACTTTTTAGAGAAAAACCAAGGTCACTTTACGGTAATTACAAGCCTAACCGGAGTTTTTGCCTCTCCGTATCGTTCAGGGTATGCGGCCTCAAAACACGCTTTACACGGATTCTTTGACAGTCTTAGAGCTGAGCTAGAAGATGAAGGGATTCGAGTGACCCTTGCGGCTCCAGGATTTGTGAAAACTAAAGTTTCGATCAACGCCCTTACCGGAGATGGAACCAATTTAGGTTCAATGGATGATGCACAAGCTAAAGGAATAAGCGCCGATGCCTGCGCTCAAAAAACCATTATTGCAATCGCAAAAAATAAACGTGAAGTATATATCGGACGTGAAACCTACGCCGCCTACGTCAAACGCTACCTACCAGGACTATTTGCTCGCCTAATCAAAAAAGCAAAGGTTCGCTAAATACTTACATCGAGTAAAACCCCACAATGATTGAGGAACTCTAACTCAGCCAACTTAGCCGAGAACTTCGATTGAATCCCTACAAGCGCTGCATTGAGTAAATTGATTTGTGCTTGTCTAAGTTCGATAGAGGTAATTTGACCGAGTTCGAATTGGGATTGTGCGCGACGATAGTTTTCTGAAGCGGTGGTAACATTTTCTTGCTGAAGACGATAAACTTCAAGAGCATTTCTATAATTACCCTCTGCATTTCGTAGGTCTCTTAGTACCTCTTGTTCGATTTGCCTCTCTTGAAGTTGAGTAGCTTCTAACGCTAAACGCGCATTTCGTATTCCAACTTGTTGTGAACCTGACTGAAACAGATTCCAGTTTAGATTAATTCCCGCACTTAAACCAACCGTGTTATTAGAAGCTAAGAACCCTGTTGCTGGAAACTGTCCTTCTGAATAACCATAAGCACCATTTGCAGATAATCTGGGAATTAAAGTTGACTTCTGAGCTTTTAAACCGAGTTCGCTAATCTCTTGATTCGAGCGGTTTAATAATAGGCGAGTGTTATTCGCCTGATACGACTCTTTATAATTCTGAAGCGCATCGGCAGATAAAAAGGTAACCATAGGGCTCACCTCAAATGAAGTTTCTAGATCTCTCGCTAATAAGGTGTTTAGGCTCCTTTTAGCATTCAATAACGCCTGGCGTTGCCCCAGAAGACTAATACTATCTGAATTTAAATCCACCTTTGCATTCAAGACATCTAAACCAGTGACACTACCAAATTCAAAACGCTTTTCTGCGCGTTGCAAGCGCTTCTTAGAATTTTGAAAAGTCTGCTCTAGAATACGAACTGATTCATCTAATCGGGCAACCTCGTAGTAAGCTGCATACAATTGCAGAAGTGTTTGCTCTATCGTTTGTCTAACCTGTAAACCCGAAAGTTCATACTGCTCCTTAAGTCTTTGATAATTATAGTATCTCCCAAAGCCGTCAAAAAGGGTAACATTAAGATTTACTGAAGCATTATAACGTTTGGTCTCAGCGCCATCGACCGTCCTCGAATTACCATCTTGAAAAACCGCTTCTTGATTATCTCTAGCTATGTTTGCTCCTGAAGTAGCGGTAAGTGTAGGTAAGAAACCTGTGTTTAGCAAGGACGCATTGTTCTCTGCTTGGGCTTCAGAAATTTTTGAAACTAAAATCCCAAAGTTATTTTCTAAGGTA
>Ga0181577_10002545_pt1 | contig 14256 bp, 10 predicted proteins | sample 101ome_21_FD_132468 | JGI IMG/M metagenome (GOLD analysis project Ga0181577, IMG submission 132468) | Coastal salt marsh microbial communities from the Groves Creek Marsh, Skidaway Island, Georgia - 101413BT metaG (megahit assembly) | ecosystem: Environmental > Aquatic > Marine > Intertidal...
ATACATATGTGCAGATCGGGAAATAGATTGATCACTTCGGTGAACGCCTCGCCGAGCAGCGCATTTGGCGAGCATGGTGCACTGACAACTAGGTTGAGCTCTGCTGCAGTGCGCCACTGGGCTAGTGGGTCAGCACATTGAGCGCGTGAATTGGCTGGAAGGCGAATTCCAACGACGCCGCGTTCGGCCCAGCGGCGAATCTGACGCCCGTCGTCTTCTGGGGCTACAATCATGGCAGCGGCGAACCGCCCGGGGAAACGCTCCATACACTGCACGTGGTACGCATTGTCTGTCTCGCCTGCATGTTGGATAAGGACGGCTTGATTGACGTCACATGTATCCATGTGATAGAGCAGAGATTCTACGGGTTCATATTTGTGTATGCCGGTATGGCAGTGGGTATCGACGATTTTCATCGGATTCCTCTCCTTTGGGCAACGAATATACAGTACGCCTCAACTGGAGCAATGTAATCTTGACTGGAACACGCGAGGGTGCGATACTCGAGCAGATTTTAACAGAGGAGATCAAATGGAAACTACATGGTCGTACGACTGGTCATCGCATCGGGGCGTTATCAACGAAGCGGATAGCAATAGTCCCGTTCTCGTGCAGGAAGCACCGGCACAGGGGCGTCCCTTTATACACCCCCTACACGCTCCTAAGGGGAGCGGTATACTCACGGAGAATGCACCGGGTCATCACCCTTGGCAGCACGGTCTCTACGTGGGCTTAAACGATGTGAATGGAATTGGTTTCTGGACTGAAGGTTTGGGCGCAGATAGAGAAAAAGATGGTCTATTCGCCTGTAGTGCACTGAGCGATCCTGCACAAAGCGGGGAACGCATTCAGTGGGAGGTGCAGTGTCAGTGGTCAGCGCCAGACGGAGCGCCATTGCTCTTGGAACAGCAAAAGTGGTCCTTGGCAAGGCGAGAGGGTGCATATGAATTGGATCTATGCTGGACGCTTACGGCCAATACGGATATACGCTTCGGCCAATACGACTACGGCGGTTTGTTTTTGCGCATGCCGTACCGCACTGAGCGCGGGGGGGAAGTCTTGACGAGTGAAGGTTTGGCGTTTCCCGAGGCAGAAGGACAACGCGCTCGATGGGTTGCCGTGTGGATGTCGATCGAGGGTGAAGAGAACGGCGGTGGCATAGCAATATTAGATCATGATCAGAACCCAGAGCATCCCGTTCCATGGCGCGTGGACGGTCAGTTGGGTATCTCGCCGAGCCGATGCATTGTCGGTGCCTGGAATTTGACAGAGGGTGCATCATCGACCAACAAGTATCGAATCGTTGCTTTTTCGGATAAAATAAATACTGCGGATTTGTCGAAGCGTTGGGAGCATTTTCGCGGATGTGATTAGCGTGCGCAGCATATCGTTCGAGCAAATAAAGATCTGATGGTTTTATGTCGACTAGCTCAATAAACGCTAACGGTCTTAACGAGCTTGGTGCATCCGGTGGAAATCTAATGGGACTTCGCTGAGAAAGATGGTCAACAAGTGCTTCATAAATCTCCTTGTCTTGTATAGTTTGACGCTGTCTAATTATGCGCTCGGAGAAGAAATACGCTTTGATACTGCGATTCAATGGAATCAATGGAAACTGCCCAATGGCATCGTCGAAGTTACGGATGACGGGTACCTGAGGCTTTTAGCCGTCGGCAGAGACATTGATGCGGTAAACAACGCGCGCTCTTTTGGCGGGGGTATTCACGCTGCTGGATCCAATGCAGCTAACGCCGAACAGGTTATGGATGGCGACCTTGAAACGGGTTGGAGTCCCGATTTAGAGAAACCTCCTGATTCTTGGTGGCTGGATTTAGATCTGGGGCGCGGTGTTTTTGCCAAGCGTATCGTATTGAACTTTGCTACAGATTCGCAGCCCTTCGAATTATTTGACGTGTTGCTTTCGACCGGTGAGCCTCAAGTTGATGAAAGCAATACGTCGTACACGGATGTGCTCATATTCCGTACGAAGAAGCGTTTCAAAGAAAACAAAAACCACCGCGTCGTTTTTGAGCTAAATCAATCAGAGCACACGCCTATTCGCTATGTCCGCGTCGTCAATTTACTTCCTGTAAAAGGTGCGCGTCTAACAGAAATAGAAGTGGTTAGTTTGGGTGATAACCTTGCGCTCAACCTGCTAGAGCGCGGTGGGAAGGTCAATGTGGAAATCGGAGAAAATAAGGAAGACGATGTCCCGTTGGGAAATGCCATACAGATGGTCGACGGTTCTTTTTTCACTCGCTTCCGCTACGGCCGTGCGGTGCGAAGTAGCGAAGATGTATGGGGTGAAATTACCGTAGATCTGGGTGCAGTTTATTGGGTTGATTGGGTTCGTTTGGTCAGCGGCATCGTCCCGCGTCCTTTCAGTAGACGGGCGGGCGTAGGCAGTCTTGGAGCACGGGCATTATCGCTTCGGCGATTTGACTTTAACCTATACCAACTGAGAACGTCCGATGGATCTATATCACCGAATGGCCGTTTTATATGGAAGCAGAAGTTTCTAAATCGGCGTTCGGCCCTTAACTCACAGCAGGGGTTTGCAGACCATGCTTTCACCTCCGAAGCAACGCGCTTTCTGCAACTACGCTGGCTTGTTTGGGACGCTAACTGCAACGGCGATTGCGGTGCGGCGTCGGGGATTGTCGAAGAATTGATGGTTTTTGGTGAGGGCTTTCCAAGGGAAGTTCGCTTAAACTCGGGCCTCATAGATTTGGGAGATAACAAGAATATTACAGCTCTGAAATGGGGGGCAAATACGCCACGGGGCACGCGTTTAGAAATGCGTTCTAGGTCTGGTAACTTACTCGATTTTGGCGTTACATTTTACGATAAGAATGATAAAGAAGTTACAGAGAAGAAGTATAATAGGCTGATTCCTTCTTTCCGCGGTCGGATTGACACGACTTATTCTCCTGGAGCGGACTGGAGTCCATGGAGCAATATTTACAGCGATTCTGACGGGCTATTCCAGTCGCCTTCGCCGCGCCGTTACGTAGAACTGGATCTGCGTCTTACTTCGAATTCTCCAGAAGTTGCTCCTGAATTAGACCACGTAACCATTGAATACTCTCCGCCTTTGGCCGAAGAAGCATTGGGTGAAATCTATCCATCTATAGTTGAACCTGGAGTTGAAGAACAGTTCAGCTACTTTGTGCGGGTTCGTTCGGCCTCGCGCGGTTTTGACCGTCTTTCCATTAGGGGGCCATCCGCTTTGCAATTTGTCGAAGCGCGCGTAGAGGGAAATAGAGTCGAAGTCGAAGTCGCCAACAGCGGAAATCAGTTTGAGGTACATTTTGATCGGTTGGTTCGCAGCGATCAGTTAGTCGAATTGCGCTTTAAAGCCGCCGTGTTTTTTCAAGCAACGCGTTTTGAAGGGTTTTTGATCTCGGGGGAAGGTTCGGACGCAGTCCATCAACGCATAGATCCAGGCAATGCCAATGATGAAATAGCGAGTGACGGGAATGTTGTTGGTATACCGGTAAGCGCTCGTTTGTTGGCCAATGTAGAGTTTAGCTCGACGGTAATTACTCCAAATAGCGACGGAATGAACGATCGGTTATACTGCGCTGTAGACTTGATAAACGTGCTCAACCCGCGACCAATGACACTGCGGATTTATGATCTATCAGGTGCCGTTGTATTTGAAGACCGAATTGGCTTATCGGCAGGGCAGCACACCCTTGAATGGGACGGTCGAGGTGCATCTGGACAGCTCGTTGCTCCGGGCATCTATGTTGCAGAAATTGTAATTGAGGGGGATGCAGAAAGCCAATATAGGAGACAGATAGTTTCTGTCGCATATTAAATCGTGTCGCTTATACTATTGCCTATGTGGATCCAAGGTTGATACGTATTGAGAATCTCACGATATGATCTCTCATCGCTTTTGTGCTTCTTGGTGCAGGCCGACTATACGGATTCTGTCGAACCAGACTCCATAGACCGGTACGCGGCATCTATCATCTCAACTGCTCGCATGCCGGCCCAACCTGGCGCCCAATTCGTCGTGCTTTTCCCACTCACGATATCAGCGAAGTTGTTGGTCGGACCGCTGCCAATATATGCACCTGCTCTTGGCTCGAGGTCGAGGTTTGTGTTATTACCGTCGTGTCGAAGTATCTCAAGTCGAGCCCTATCGCAGTCTATCGTGAGCACGCCTTCTGATCCGAATATCCTGACGTCTAGCTGGAATTGTTGATTTTCGGGGAGTGCACCTGCTCCGCTGAATGAGCCAATTGCGCCGCTAGTAAAGCGGACAGAGAAGGCGTCATAAAGTTCGACCGCACTCGTAGGAGAAGAGGTTAAGGCAGAAACGCGCTCTGGTTTTAGATCGGTCAACCAGTATGCTAATCCCGCCGAGTGAGACATTTGTGCCAGTGCATATCCACCGCCGGCGACCGTGGGATCTGCCCATGTCTTGGCCGCAGGATCAAACATTCTATCTCCAACTCCGCCTCCCTCGGAAAGAAATTGTTTGCCTTCGAGCAGTGACCGAATAGGCGATGCCATGTGGCACATGACAAACTCGATATCGCCGACGGCACCTGCATCCATTCTCAGTTTGGCCTCTTGAATGAACTCGGCATAGTGCCAGCCGTATGGAACCATAAGCTGCACATCCTGTCTATTGGCTTCCTCCACGAGTTCCCTTGCTTCATCAGCTTTCGTGGTAAGCGGTTTCTCGCAGAGGACGTGGAGCCCACGTTTTAATGCGGCAAGCGCATGCTGATAGTGGAGTGTATGCGGACTGGCGACGACGACTCCTTCTAAGCCGGGAATATCGAGGAGCTCTTGATAATCCTCGGTCGCGTGAGTGAACCCGAAGCGACTTTTGACCTGTTGGAGCTCGTCTTTGCCGAGTCGGCATACGCCGGTTAATTCAATATCATCTCGTTCTTCTAACACGGGAAGGTGGTTGGAAGTTGCCCACCATCCGGCACCAATAAGTCCAATCTTTGCCTTTGCTGTCATAAGCTAACGCCCCTTAGGGATCGGGTTTTATATTTCGTTTCCCATCGTGTCTGTCGCGATAATATAATAAGATTGGTCGGACTACTTCACACCTGAATTTTACTGGGTGATGGTATATTAAATGGGGTTCGCAAGTGCTTATGTTTAGAGCGCTCTTTCTCAGAGATGTTCCAGAATACTATGCATTGAGATCTACTAGACCCAATACGTTGTGCACAGCACACTCTATTGGGTGAGTCGAGATGGGAATACTACGAATTGGGTAATGACCTACGCGAAGTGGCTATACTCATGCTGTTCGCACTATTTTTCTGCGGTGCTTTTTTACAGGTTGGGTATATGCTCGTGTGCAAACGCCGGGGACAGGACGTATCCGGTCACAGACTAATTTTCTTTTTTATGGCAAGTCTGAGCCTGATATGTGTGCTCCCTCTGTGGTTGTTTGGTCGTCTCAATCCGTCCGTTTGGATCGGCGATTTATCCGTTGTCCTGATAAACTTGATTGGCTGGGGGTTGACCTTTGACTGGAATCGGGAAGGTGAGGAAAGGCCGCAGGAAGAGAATCGAAGGGTGCGTGCCTACACAGTATACTATCGGGGACAGCCGTTCGGCGTCGTCACCAAAGAGGGATTTGGTCGTCTTGCCGAGCTCAATCTGTTGCGCAAACAGCAGACCGTCGAACTGATTGATCACTATGCAGAAGAGGCGCGGAGACAGGGATTCCGCGTCGTGCTATTACAGAATAAAGAGCGCAATCAAACGCTCATAAAAGTTGAAGAGATCTAGGCTATGTGAGAGGAATGGCTTCGTCAATGAGCATAATGGGGATTCCGTCGTCTATTGGATAGAGATATGCCCCGTCGGCTCGCACTAGGCCGCCGTCGATTTGCTTTTCGACGTTTTGTCCGCCTCGATTGGTTAGACTGCCTTGGGCTATACGCTCGTTCAATCCGTCAATTATGCTTTGGTCTGCTAGTTGCACCGGTGATTTATCTTCTGGGCAGGCTAGGATTTCCAGCAGTTCTTCGTCGATCATAATATCCCGCTTTGGTGTGTAGTATGGCTTAAAAATAAGGCGCACGGCTTTTAACGACAAGTCGTCGTTTTATGGGAAAAAATTGCCCAAGGTGAGATCTTTTTGCCGGGAGATTCCGTCTTCCAGCTAATGGAGCGTCTTATTGCCCCTTCCTTTTTTTATTCTAAATAGTTGTAAATTAATGATATATAAATTCATCAAATATGTTTTCAAATTCGGGTCCCATCCTTGCTAAAGAGATTGGGCGGAATAACCGCGTTTACTTCTCTTTTCTTGGGGACGGCATGAAAATGGAAAACATCGAAACAAAAAAGAGTGTTCGCAATGAACGTTTGGCTTTTATCGTCGAGCGTTGTTTAGAAAGTCAGGCTGCCTACAAGCTCTTTGATATGCTCGCATCTATTTCAGACTTAGAGCCGGATGCCAAGGTGGAGTACATGGGGCTGGTGAGAGAGTCTGGCGCATACAGTGACGAAGAAATAGATGCTATTGAGCGATTGATTACCAGCGGAGCAGCTCGTTATTTCAAAGTGGTCATTGATCAGGTGCGTGAAGAGCAGGTGCAGCGCGAAATTGAGGATATGCTCGTCTAAAACGGGGCCTGCAAAGAGTGCATTGGCCGTTTCTCAGCATGTTGTGCCGTCAGGGACGAGCAGGTGCAGCGTGCTTCTTGGATACCAGATAACAAAAAACGGGACTCAGCCTTTAGGCTAAACCCCGTTTTTCTTGTTTAAGATACCCTTGTGCCTAAAGGGTGATGCCTTCTTCTTTAAGGAATTTCTGAATGCCCTTTTTGTTCAGTGTGCGCAGGGCGCGGGCAGACAGGCGCACAGTAACCGTGCGATCTTCCTCGGGTATGTAAAGACGCTTGGTAATTAGATTGGGTTTTTGAACGCGCTTGGTTTTGCGCTGGGAGTGGCTTACGCTGTTTCCCACTAACCCCTTTTTGCCGGTCAGGCTACATTTTCTGGCCATATGACTTCTCCTTCAATAGAATCCAAAAAATAGTTTGTGTCCGTGGATAAGTCAAGAGAGTAACTTGACAAAGCAAGCCAACCCCACCACCTTAAAAAATGTTGTAGACGCTTGCGGTACCGTTAAACGATCAATCTGTCTCATACCCAAATGATAATGAAAACATGGCTGCGCTTTGTGCTCGTTCTGACCGTGCTGATTGCGGGTCAGTTGCACGCTCGCGTAGATATTATCGGCGCCAGCACCCGTAGTAGTCGCATCGAATATCACCCTGATGGGATGCGCTCTGGTGAGGTGGGTGCAACTCATCTAGTGGGAGTGCCACCTACTGGCGACGTATGGATCGAGAGCGTAGAGGTATTCGCCTCAGATGGGAGCGCTATTGCCATCGGCCAGTCGGACGATTGGGTTTCCATTGTGGGAGAGGGAATGGCCCGTCGCCAGCGGGTTGTAGAGCTGGCATTTGCGCCGCTGATCGACAGGGAAGAAGGCGTGTCAGCCGAGCGAGTCATCGTCGAATTGGGATACGAGGATGTTGCTCCCCGGGGACGCTGGAAAGACGATCGCTTTCAAGATGCACACGCAGAGAGTTTCTACCGCCAGATTGTGAGTAACTATGAGCAGGCCTCCGAGTGGCGCGTGCCCCGACTTCGGCGCCCCTTGGCCAAGCCGGCCCAATTCGCTGGACGCTGGCTGCGCATTACCGTAGGCGAGAGCGGTATGTTCCGCGTAACGGGCGAAGATTTACAACAGGCGGGCGTCGCACTAGATGACGTCGATCCACAAACTCTGCGCCTCCTTTATGGAGGGGGAGAAGCCCTGCCCGAGAAGGGGATTCAACCGCCCAGTGCGTGGAAAGAGATGGGGCTTGTAGTCGAAGACGGTGGCGACGGTCGATTTGATCCGGCTGACTATGTGCTCTTTTACGGAGAGTCGGCTCAGCGCTGGGAATACGATGGGGAAGAGTCCGATTACGTTTGGAGAGGAAATCTTTACACGGATGATAACGCGTATTGGTTGGGCTTTGCCGGGGGCATACAGGGAAAGCGGCAAGCACAACGCAGTGGTGCGCTGTCTCGCACGGCCACCCAAAAACCAGAGCACTATCGCGTATATATTCACAGCGAGGAAGAGCAGTTCATCCTGTACCAGACGTATGGTATAAAGTCGGGTTATACCTGGTACGGCGAAGACTTTCGCGGCAATGCGCGCAATTTTCGCGTGCTCGTAAACGATCCCGTAGATCGTCCAGTCGATATTCGCTTAGGGTTTATCGGGATCGGTGGTAACACCTCGCGATTCAATGTGCGATGGAATGGAGCGCGGGTCGGAAATATTTCCTTTGACAGTCCGAGGCCGGTCAAGCGCGCGTTGCAGAGCGAAGAGGGCCCCGTCGAGGGACTCAACGAACTGGGTCTCTTTCATTCCGGGGACCCGGCTCGGTTCGATTGGTATGAGTTGGAGTACGATCGCAGCTTTACCGCTGAGAGAAACCGGTTATCCTTTCTTTCCCCTGTAGTGAACGAGGCGGCTCAGTACGAGTTAACGGGATTCACCGAAGAAATACCTCGCATTTTCGAAGTCTCGGATACGCTCGTTGAAATCGAAGAATTCCTGTATGAAACGGACGGCGGGCGCGTTGTATTTCAAGCCGATCCCCTCCCGGTGCCGGGTCGCTACGAAATTGGAGGTGCCTCTTCATGGCTGAGGCCCAAGCGAATTGTCGAGGATCGCTTAAGCTCGTTGGTATCGGGGAATAATGCAGCGGATTACGTAATCATCTACCACGGCGATTTCGAAGATGCTGCAACGCGGTTGGCCGCCTGGCGCACCGCGGACGATCGATGGGGTCCACCGCCTAGGGTGCTTTCGGTTGATATACAAGATGTATATGACGAGTTTTCTGGAGGTATGTTAGATCCGGCAGCGCTGCGCAATTTTTTGGGATATGCCGAGTCTAACTGGCAGCGTCCTCCCATGTTTGTCCTGCTGCTGGGCGACGGCTCATACGATTACAAAAACAATTCGAAAACGAGCACTGGGAATTGGATCCCTCCCTATCAAGACGGCGACAGCACGTACGATGAGTGGTATACGTACTTGCTGGGGGATGATGAACTGCCGGACATGGCCATCGGGCGCATTCCAGTCCAGTCCGCTACAGAGGCCAATAACATCGTCGACAAAATCATCGCGTATGACAGCGAGCCAGAGCCCGGGCTTTGGCAAAGCCGCGTTCTCCTCGTGGCGGACGATATTGTCAATCCAGACCGTCCTTTGGATGCAGAGACTTTCTTTCTGACTGACAGCGAATATATGGCTCGCAGCACGTTTCCCAAGGGTATAAACATAGACAAGCTGTACTTGGGGCAGTTTCCTTTTGAAGGTCGTAATAAGCCGCGTGCGCGCGATGAGTTTATCCGTCGCTACAATGAGGGCGCCCTCATTTTGACGTACATTGGACACGGTAATCCAGACGTACTAGCGCACGAGCAGATGTTCCGGGTCTCGCGCGATCTGGGTGAAATTGCCAATGGGAGTAGGCTTCCGTTTTTCTACACCGCAGCCAGCCAAGTGGGCGTATTTGATGATCCGGTAAAAACCTCTATGCCAGAAGAGTTGCTAAAGCTATCTGATGGAGGCGTTATCGGTATGATTTCGGCCACGCGCGTGGGTTTTCACTTGAGTAATATTCTGCTATCGGCCGCATTTCATCGGCAAATGTATCGCAGCGGGCGCGAAGGCGTACCGGTGGGTTTGGCACTTATGGAGGCAAAGCAGATCGCCCGCCAGGATTTAAACGACGGTGATATGGTTGGGATACGAAACATGCGGCGCTACTCGCTCTTTGGTGATCCCTTGCAGCGGCTGGCTCTACCGCGCTATCAGGTTGAACTTGAAATTGATAAACCGATGAGCGCGCTTGGCGTGGTTGAGGTTAGTGGAGCGGTGCTGGATGAAAATGGCGAACTTGCCGAAGAGTATAACGGGCACGCGTGGTTACAGGCTTTTGACTCTGGAGAGGTCAGTTTATTGGATGGACTGCGCTACCGACAGGTAGGAGCTTACATATTTCGCGGTAAATACGAAGTGGTAAAAGGCCGTTTCAGCGGTCAGTTTAGAGTACCCAAGGATATCAGCTATGGGGGCGTTGAGGGACGTATAAGTGCCTATGCCTGGAGTGACGAAGCCCCTACGGCTTACGGTGCGTTGGAAGACCTACTCATTGCCGGCACGGCTTCTGACGTTGAGTCCGATACAGAAGGACCGCGGATTCGCATTGGATTCGAGGGGTTTGAGGAGTTCAGCAGCGGAGACCGCATCGTCGGTCAGCCAGCGTTGAGGATCGTGATTTCGGATCCTAGCGGCATCAACATAACAGGTGAGACGGGACACGATATTGAATTGTCCATTGACGGTGATACCTATACGCTAACGGACCTATTTAACGTGCTCGACGGAGATTATCGCGAAGGGGTTGTGACGTTTTCTCCACCCGCGTTGGAACCCGGTGAGCATACGATACGTCTGAAGGCGTGGGATACATTTAACAACTCCTCGCGCGCTGAAGCCGTTTTTGAGTTGGTTGAAAAGAGGGCGAATCCCGTACAAAATGTCCTGTTCTATCCCAATCCACTGGTGGATCAGAGCGGCTACTTCACCTATGATCTGACCGAGGCGGCCCAAGATGTGCGGATCAAGATATTCGGCTTGAGTGGTCGGTTTGTTGCCGAGGTGATGGGAAGCGGGAACGAGGGATATAATCAGATCTTCTGGGAAGCACCTGCGGATCTGGCCAATGGTACTTATCTTTATAAGATTGAGGCAGAGCGGATAGAGGGCGGTGATATAGAGCAGACCGCCGTCCTGCAACTCGCTCGCTAAAAAGATAGCGGAGGGACGCTTTTGTAGCACGGATATTGCTTTGTTCGAACCGACGGCGCCGTTTAGATGCTGCCGGTAGTCATTATCGTTTAGTCCTAGGGGGACTTTGCTATGAAAAAAACCAGCGCCACACTAGTGGCCGCTCTCTGTCTATTCTGCTCTTTTGAGAAGGCCGTTGCCACGCCGGAAAGTCGCGCTGCCGTCCTGTTTCTCCTTATTGAACCCGGAGCTAGGGCCATCGCTATGGGAGAGTCATACGTCGCGATCGCGGACGATGCGACGGCCAGCTATTTCAATCCTGCCGCCTTAGCCGGACAGAGCAAGAAAAAGATCAACTTTACTCACAGTAAGTGGTTGCCGGGCTTAGCCGACGACCTTTCCTACGAATTTCTAGCGTATTCATCGCCGCTTGAAGGCTGGGGCAATATTGGTCTAAACGTCTCTCTGCTTAATCTCGGAGAACAGACGCGGACTGACGAGCGGGGCAATGCTCAAGGCACCTTTCGCAGCTACGACGTGGCGCTATCTGCCGCGTATGGAGCCCAGATCGGCGACAATACTTCAGCGGGTATAGGGCTGAAGTTTATCCGCAGCAATTTGGCCGATCAGGGAGCAGGTATTGAACGCGGTAAGGGCGTCGGCAACAGCTTTGCGGCCGATTTGGGTTTTCAGTGGAGAGCGACCTCGAGCTTCACCTTCGGAGCGGCGCTGCGGAATTTAGGACCCAAAATTGCCTATATCGACGCAAGCCAGGCAGATCCACTTCCTCAGCATCTCGTGATTGGTACGGCCTACGAAGTGGTGGATACCCAATACCATGACGTGCTGTTGTCGATGGATCTCTACAAGCCTCTCATTGCCGACGGATCGTTTGTAAGCAATTTGTTTAAAGCTTGGGCCGACGATCCCTTAAGTGACGAGTTTAAAGAGATTGACCTACACGTTGGCGGCGAGTACAAATACGGTCTATCCGCTCAGAAAGACGATGCGTTCTTTGCGCTCCGTGCGGGCTATTCCCTTGATCATGATGGGGAGCTTAACACACCCACTTTCGGTATTGGTCTCAAATACAATAGGTTTCAAATCGACGTGGCATATCTAACGGGTGAGGATACGCCTATGCAGGACAATACGCGCTTTTCGCTCAATCTGATTTTTTAGAGATCCTCTACGGAGAGCTGAGGTGGTCGGATTACATCTCAGCTATTTTCTAACTCAATTGCCCTGTAATTAACTCCAATTGCTATTGATTCGCACGCTCATTCCGCTTCTCCTGTGCGCAAGTGCTCTGTGTGCACAGGAATGGCGGATTCTCGCTATAAGAGTCGATTTCCCCTTTGAAGAGACGGACGAGTATACGACCACGGGTCGTGGTGTGTTTGATCTGCGCTCGGCAGAGGAGGCTAGCGCAGAGTATGATTTGCCCTACGATTTACCCCCGCACGATCGCACGTATTTCGAACATCACTTAGAAGCGCTCCGTCGCTATTACGACGTTGTTTCCGAAGGACGCGTGGCGATTGAGTACGAGGTTTATCCGCGCGCAAACGCAGACGCGTACACGCTTCCCGAGAGCATGTTGCACTACGGCAATGGGCGCAGTGGCGAGGAGATCGGTCAGCGCTGGATTCAACTGTTGCGCGACGCCCTCGTTTTGGCAGAAGCAGATCCTGAAGGTCCCAATCTGGGCGAGTTCAACAGCTTCCTGGTGTTTCACGCTGGCATAGGGCATGAAACGGGTGCGCTAAACGACATCCGTTCGGTTTTTCTCGAGCCGAAAGATTTTGCCGAGTACAACGGCGGTGCGCTGCAGGTTGGAGAGGTTCAAATAGACCAGGCGTGGATCTTGCCGGAATCGCCAAGCACGTTTGGACGGGGCGGCCTCAACGGTCTAATGGCCAAGTTTTTTGGCCACCAGTTGGGTCTGCCCGGCATGTCCAACTTCGCGGATGGACTGCCCGCCGTTGGCGGTTGGAGCCTAATGGACGTTGGTGCAAATGCTCTGGGTTTTGTGCGTCGAGACAGCTTGGATGCGGTCGTGGGCTTTGTCGCCCCCCATCCCATGGCTTGGAGCAAAATACGCCTTGGTTGGGTTGAGCCGCTCGAAGTGGTGCGGGACACTGTAGTTTCGATTCTCGCCACGGATCGAATTGGATCGTTGCCCAAAGCGATCCGAATCCCAATTGACGATACGGAGTATTTCCTGCTAGAGAATCGTCAGCGACGGGGGGAACAGGGAGCGCCTGCGGGGCTGGAAGTCGTCGGTGCGGATGCGGATGAAATTTCCTGGATCGACGAGATGCAGGTTGATTTTTCCGACGGTGATCAGGGTGTTTGGCTAGGCGTTGACGAGTACGATGCTTTTGTCCCCGGATCTGGTCTGCTTGTTTGGCACGTCGATGAGCAGGTTATTGCGAAGCGTCCCGAAGGGGGCATGAACAACGATCCGGTGCTTCAGGGGATTGCCCTTGAAGAAGCCGACGGATACAGGGATATCGGTCGACCCGTTTTCGAACGGCTGCGACAGATCGAAGGCTCTCAAGACGATCCGTTTTACGCTGGGGGTAGCAGTCTCTTTGGCCGCGATACGGTGCCCAACACGCAGAGCAACGACGGATGGGCGACGGGAATCGAGATAGAAGTACTCTCTGAAAACGCCGATGTGCTACAGGTTGCCATACGCTTTACTCGACAGCAGGCCGGCTGGCCGCAGGTCATTGCGGAAGGACGTCGTCTGCAGGCGGCCGATATCGACGGCGACGGTCAGGTTGAAGTGCTCGTTGAAGATGCGGTTGGTTTACGCGTTGCCGAATGGGATAGCGGGCTTGCAGAATGGAGCGTAGAAGGGGGACGTTTCCTAGCGGCGGGTGACCTAGACGGCGACGGTCGCGACGAGCTCTTTGTTCAACGTGCCGAGATGGTTGAAGCATGGCGAATGGGCGATGAGGGACCGCTGTGGAGGCGAGAGCTGTTGGGAAGAGCCGACGATGCGCTCTTTGGTCTCTTTGCCCGCGATGGAACAAATGCCGAGCCGACACTGGCCCTTGTCGTTTCGGGGGTGTGTTAGAGTTGGACGCACGCGACGGTGTGATTCGAGCTGCGATTGATCGAACGGGAGAGCCGTTCCTATCGCTCTATGGAAACAGAGCCGGGTTTAGCGGCATTGGAGATCGAGCACTCGACGCATATGGACAGGAGCCGCTGCCGGCTGTCTGGGGGCAGGAGGGGCTTGAATCGCGCTTTTTTGTAGCGGGTGCCGCTGGCGCAGTGCTAGTAGGGGATCATGAGGTCATCTTAGGAGATTCGCTGGTGGCCTCTCCCGCGCTGGGTGACGTCGATGGAGACGGTCTACTGGAGGGGATATTCCCCGG
>Ga0181577_10002548_pt1 | contig 14249 bp, 9 predicted proteins | sample 101ome_21_FD_132468 | JGI IMG/M metagenome (GOLD analysis project Ga0181577, IMG submission 132468) | Coastal salt marsh microbial communities from the Groves Creek Marsh, Skidaway Island, Georgia - 101413BT metaG (megahit assembly) | ecosystem: Environmental > Aquatic > Marine > Intertidal zone...
ACGCCCCTTCGATGGGGCAATCCCCGGCGCAAGGACCCTCAAAGATGAATTCAAGGTCGTAGGTGACGTTCGCTCCAGTTGCATAGGCATTCTGGACTTCCACGATCCAATCCCCGGCTCCTCCCAATGCCCCGGCCGACACATCAATCGTGGCAGTGTAGTCCCCACTCGAAGTGGTATTCCAAGAAACCGGCCAGGAAGGATTCTGAAACCCTGTTCCTAAATCCGTGCACCCACCGACGGGATCCACATCCCAACCGCCCCAAACCACGCATGACCCATCCGGCGCATAGATGTAGACCATCATGTCTGCGGGGTAGCTTCCGCCTCCCCCGGTGTACGTCAAGTTGACCGTGACCGTAGCAAGGTCCCCGGCCAAAAAGAGGCTCTCATCGTGCGTCTGGCTCGCGCCGAGGGTCGTCACAAATTCCAAACTCTCGGTGCACTGAGCCCATGCCTCTTGAAGGGCGGTTGTACCAAGCAAAGCCATGCCCAACAGGGCAAGTCGTAGTGTTTTCATGATCAGTGGTTTGGAAGGCAACTTAACAAAAAACCCCACGCAAGTTGAGCACCTGCGTGGGGTTGTTGATTACTTGACGTCGCCTGTTCAGTTCGTACCGAGCAGGATTTGGCGGACGGCACGCCCGTGTTCTCCTTCCACGTGGAGGAGGTACGCACCGGCGGGCAAGTCCGCGACCTCCCAAACCAACAGCCCGCCGCGGAGGGCTTGGGTGGAGGCCGCGGTTGAGCCTGACACAGAAACGAGGGTCAGCTGATGAGCTTGGCCTTGCGGAAGCACCACATTCAACACGCTTTGCGCGGGGTTGGGGTACACTTCCAAGGCTGCGAAGGCCGTCTCCGCCACGTTGTCCACCTCTCCGACGCAATCGCAATTTTCATCGATCGTGTCGTTGAGGGTGGTTTCGTCGCCGTCGTCGCACGCGTCACCCACGACTAGGCAGCTCCCGTCGTCGTCGGTCGCCAGCTCGTCGTAGTTGCAGGCGTAAGGGCTCGTGCATCCCGCCACTTCCAACTCGTCGCAGATGCCGTCTTCGTCAGCGTCGTTGAGGCAATCACCCATGCAGTCGTAGTACTCTGCGGGGTACTCGCAGCTGCCGTCGTTGTCGGTGGCCAGCTCGTCGTAGTTGCACGCGTCCATGTCGTCGCAACCTGGCACTTCGAGTTCGTCGCACACGCCGTCACCGTCCATGTCCATCAAGCAGTTGCCGTCGCAATCGTAGTACTCCGCGGGGTATGCGCACATGCCGTCGTCCACCGTGGCGTAGGGGTCGTAGTTGCATGCCGCATCGTCCATGCATCCTTCCACGTCGTTGCAAATGCCGTCGTCGTCGGGATCGTAAAGGCAATCGCCGTTGCAATCCACCAGAGGCTCCGGATACGTGCATGAACCGTCGTCCTCCGTGGCCTCGGCGTTGTAGTTGCACGCCATCTCATCCATGCATCCTGGGATGGGCTCGGGGTTGATGATGAGGGTGTACCCCTCAAGCGGGAACGGAATGGCGTTGGGGCCCACGATGGGAACCGTTACCCATGCTGTGGTGAAGAATTGCCCCAAGAACACCCCTGCCGTGTCGGGCGTGCCCGTGATGGCCGCGCAGTACTGCCCGCCACCGAGGAACGCGTTGGGGTTGCCTGAATCGCCGTTGTTGTTGGGAGACATGAAAAGGCCAATGGACTCAAGGCTGATGGCCTCTCCCATTTCACCGACCAAGTTCAAGCTGTCCAACACCAACGAGTCGAGCGGCACGTCCAAAGGAGCGCCAGGAATGGCTCCCGTCGTGGTTGGCAGAATGACGTGCAAGACGTCTTCGTAGGGCTGGTTGATCTCGCCTTCGACGAAGGTCTCGCCGAGTGCGGGGTTGGGGCTGATGCCAAAGGGCGCGCCCATGAAGTCAAAATCCGCCGAACATTGGGCGAATCCGGTGGCCGAAATGAGGGCGGCCGTCCCGAGAGTGAGAACGAGGTGTTTCATGAAACAGGGTTTGGATTTTCGCCAAGGTAGGCGTGCCTCCTCCCCGTTTCTTGGCAGGCCGCGCGACGTTTCTCACACCGCATTCGGCAAAACCTCAGTCGCTCAACACGTTGCCCCCACGTTGCCCAGCAAGAGCAGCAGGTCGGTCACCGTCACCGCGTTGTCGCCGTTGAGGTCGCCCTGGCACGTTGAGTTGGGCGGGAACAGCAATTCGAGGGCGTCGGAAATCCCGTCGCCGTCCGAGTCGTCTGAGAGCGGGTCCGTGCCAAACACGTCGACTTCCGCCCCGTCGGTCAGCCCGTCGCCGTCCGTGTCTTGCAACGTAGGGTCCGTTCCAAATTGGAATTCGAGGTAATCCCAAATCCCGTCTTGGTCGCTGTCCTCGCAGGCATCCCCCACCCCGTTGGCGTTGAAATCCTCTTGGCCTGGGTTGGGAATCTCTGCGCAATTGTCCACCCCGTCCGGCACGCCGTCCTCGTCGGCATCCTGCACCTCTCCGCCGGTCATGGCCAAGTCGACCACAATGGGAAGGTGGTCGGAAGCCGACCACGTGTCGCCCGATTGCAAGCCGTATTGCGCGAGGCGGGCGGACGACATGTCCTGCGTTTGGAGCCCAAACATGTGCACCGCCTCCACCACGCCGTCGGAGATGATGGCGTAGTCCAATTTGCCCGGCATGTAGATGCTTCCGTCGTTGCGCCAGGTGTAATCCATGGGGCGATCGGCCTGAAGGATGGGCAATTCCAGCATGCCCGTTCCGTCCCAGTCCGGGGCAAAGTCCGGACCGTACGCGCCGTTGTCGAAAATGTTGCCCGTTTGGAGGGTCAGGATGGGTGCGGCGAGACCGACCATGTTCAAATCGCCCCCAAACACGATGGGTGTCCCCGCCGGGACATCCACCAAGCCCCCTGCCGTCATGGCATCGCGCTGGAATTCCATGTACTCGTCGGCTTCGCTTTGGCGTTGCGCTTCGTTGGAAGCCCCCCCGCAGCACTTCAAGTGGCTGGAGGTGAAAAGCGTGGGGAATCCCCACAGGCTCTCGGTGCTGACCACGGCAGGGAACGATCGGTAGACACTCGAGAAGCTTTGGTCGATGGGGTAAATGCTCGCGACCATCAAGTCGTAATCGTCCTTGTTGACGTACCACGTCGTCCCGGGCAACCACGACTCCAACATGCCTTTCACGTAGCCCGCAGACACGTTGGCCACCTCGCTGAAACCAATCAGGTCGGGACCAATGGCCTCGACCATGCGTCCCATCGCGGCTTCCGCGGAGTTGTTGTTGAACCGTCCGTTCACGTTCCACCACACGCAACGCAACTGCGCACCGGCGGGTCGCTCCAAGGCCAGGGGAGCGTAAGGCACGGGGTTGCCGTTGAGTGCGGTCACAACGGGAGAAGCCGGCAGCTCTTCGTTGTTCGAACCGTCGACCCACTGCCAGCGCATGAACGAACCGTCGATGCCCGCCATGTCGCGGTCCACCGCAACCTCCACATCGTCCCCGCTGTACGTGGGTGCCGTGTGCACCCCCACGTCGTTCAACGTGAGCGTGGTTTGCACGCCGTTCGCGTTGTAGCGGCGCACTTCCGCCGAGGCGAAATCCAACACGACCTCGACCCCGATTCCTGGCTGAAGCCACCCCGTGTTGGCGTTGGCGTCCGAGTCAATCCAAAGCTCCAGCCCGTGAGGGATGATGGTTTCGTCGAGGGCCAATTCCTCCCCGAGCTGCATCCGGAAATACACCCACGTTCCGTTGGCGGCCACCTGGGCCGATTGAAGGTGCGTGTTGCCGAGGTTTTGTTCGACGACCGGGAACACATCCCAATCGTCAAAAAGCTGGTCCAATGCGATTTGGGCCAACGCGGATGAAGTCACGACCCAAGCAAGGGTGGCTAGGCAGATTGGGCGAATGGTCATGCAGAGAAAGGTACGAAGCACCCGCTCCGAACGGGTCCTTATCACGGCTCGAATTGCCCTGACTCCACGTCCGCCATGAACGCGGTAACCCCGTCGAAGAAGGCCTGCTCGTCGTCCCACAAGGCCAAGTGAGACCCCTCTGCGCAAATCAGCGATCGGCCGCGCTGAACCAGTTCGGCTTGACGGGTCATGGCGTCCGGATCCATGGTGTCGTGGGTGGCGCCGACCATCAGCGTAGGCACTTCAATTTCCCCGAGCCGCGACGTGATGTCCCAGTCGATGAGGCGTCCCCCGACCTTGAATTCGCTCGGTCCTTGCATGAGGTCGTAGAGCTTGTAATTGAGCCGCCCAAACGACACCACCACCTCCTCAGGCCACTCCTCCAACCGACACACGTGCTTGCGGTAGAACTCCTTGTCGACGAGCTCGAGGTACGTCGAGTTTTGGTAGTCCCCGGCCTCCTCGTACGCTTCCAAGGAGTCCACGAGGGACGCGCGCATTTGGGGTCGCAAGGCCGATTTATTGTAGGCCGCATACTCCGGAATGGACGACTGCATGTTGCAGACAATCAATCCCTTGAGCTTGTCTTGATGAACCAACGCATACTCCATCGCGAGGATGCCACCCCAGCTGTTGCCGAGCAAATAGAAGTTGTCGGCATCCATGCCAAGCGCCTTGCGCACCTCTTCCACTTCCTCCACCCAACGCGGGATGTTCCAAAGGTCTTCTTCCGGCTGGTCGCTGAAGAAACTGCCGAGCTGGTCGTACATGTGCACCTCGACCCCTCCTGCGTTCGCCAAAGCCGGATGGTCTGGCAATTGGTACGCCACGTTGAGCATGTACTCGTGGGTGCATGCCGGTCCTCCGTGAAGCACCAACACCTTCGCCGTCTCGCTCTCCCCAAACTGCTGCGTGAACACGCGGTAGCCGTTGCTCAGCTCCACCATCGTGACGCCGGGTTCGTTGTGCTTGGCTTCCCGCAGGGCTTGGTCTTCGGCGGAGAACGCCATGGCGCAACGGCCCGTGACGTGGTAATCGTCTTCCGTCACCGCGGCTTCAGGCGCCGGTTGGGAGGGGTTGCACGCGACGAGCATCACGCCGACAAGGCCGGCGAATGAAGCAAGGGCAAAGGTGAATCGTTTCATGTCGACAAGATGGGAAGATTCAGTGAACAAACGGCTGCGGCGCGTTGTCTCATCCCCATGTCCGACCGCAAAGCCCCTGCCCCGCAATTTCAGCGAGCCTCTCTCCCGTGGAGCGACTGGCCCGCCGAAGATTTGGATCGCGTGATTCAGATGGCGTGGGAAGACCGGACGCCGTTTGAAGCGATCGAGTGGCAGTTTGGGCTGAAAGAGAACGACGTCCGCGCGCTGATGCGCCGCTCGCTCAAGCGGAAGAGTTTTGAGATGTGGCGGAAGCGGGTCAAAGGCATGAGCACCAAGCATCAAGCCAAACGCCCGGCCGACGTCGCCCGATTTCGCGCGCCCGGCCAACGGCCCTAAGCACGGCGTGCTCTACCTTGGAGCTTTGAAAACACGACTGCGATCATGAACAACCTTTCCTCTTTGGGGCGCAGCGGCGCCTTGGTTTTGGCCTTGGCCCTCGCCCTACCCGGATTCCAATCCTGGGCCCAACGCACCGGCTCCAAATCCGCCAGCATCGAATTGACCACCGTTCCCACGGTGCCTGAAGCCATCGTCAACCGCGTGGCCTTCTTCGTCCACGCCGACCCCAACTTCTTTACGCTCGACGATTTGCGCCGTTACGGAGGCAACATCAAAATCATCAAAGAAGGCGAGCGCCTCGAGAACATGAAGTACTTCAGCCTCGGTCGCGAAGTCGAAATTGTGGACGACATGCCCACCTGCGTCGTGGACGTGGCCCTCGGCCCGGAATCCTACGGCGAACCACGCATCAAGTCAGGCTCAGCCAAAGGAAGCGACGCCAAGACGTACTGGGCGGAACTCACCCACACCATGCCCGTTCGCGTCACCATCTCCGACGGGGAAGGCAACGTGTTGGACGGATACGAGATCACCTCCACCAACGAAATCCGCTACGGAAACGAGAAAGTGTCCACGATGGAAAATGGCCCGCTCGGGGGATTGACCTACACCTCGGGCACCCTGACGTTTGACAGCCCTATGGAAGTGCGCAACAACCTCAAAGGGTACGAGGGCCAGCGGTTTGTCCGTCGCAAGGCGGTGCTGATGCAGCTGAGCAAGGTGATCGACGAGATGGAGGACCGCCTCTTCTTCCTCGAGGCCAAGCAAAGCGTCGACATCTACGTGGGCAAAGGCAAGCATGACTACACGGAACTCGAAACCGCGCAAGAGCAGGCCATCGCGGCGTTCAAGACCAACAATTTTGACGCGTTGGACGCACCCATCGCCGTTTGGAACGAATGGGTGAAGCAGGTGGACTTCGTCGACAAGAAGGCCAAAGTCACCAAAAAGGTGGCCACGGGGCTGTACCTCAGCCTCGCTGCAGCGCACCTCTACCGCGACGAGTACACCGAATGCGCTTCCGCCATTTCCCAAGCTCGCGGCATGGGCGTGGGCGACGCCTCGGCCATCGACGATTGCGACGACCTCCTGAACCGCCTGCTGAAGCGCCGCCGCGCGTCCATCGCCAACCCCGACTTCGTGCTTCCCAGCGAGGACGAAGTGGCCCGCGAGAAGGCTCCGGATTTCAAAAGCGCCATCGGAAAGCGTTCCCAGAACAACGACGTCGCCATGATCCTCGGCGGCGACCGCTACCTGGAAATGGGCGACATTCTCGCGCGCTGGAAGTCGGAATTCGTGGCTGGCAGCGCCGAAGCCTCCGCCTCGGAAGCGGCTGAAATGACCATGGAGCAGCGCCTTGGCGCCAAGCTTTCCACGACCATTGGCGGGGTGTCGTTGTCGCTCAACCCGTTGACGGACCCCGACTTGGTGGGACAGCCCTTGCCCGTCGAGGTGCTCACCATCCCCAAGCTGGTCTACCTCGACCTCAGCGGCATGAAAATGGGATCGTTGCCTGCGAACATCGACGAACTGAGCATGCTCCAAACCCTGATCGTAAGCGGAAACGAGCTCAACGAATTGCCCGCCACGTTGGCCAACATCCCCACGCTCAAGCGCGTGGTGGCGCGCAACAACAACTTGACGTCGTTGCCTGCCGGCATGGAAAACATCCCGGAGCTCAAATCCATTGACCTCAAGGGCAACCCGTTTGACGACGGCGCGAAGGTTCAGACCATCCGCCGCTTTGGCGAGGACGTGAAAATCAAAGTCGACTGATGCGCGTCTTCCCAACCCTCCTTGCAACTGCCGCGCTTGCGGCAGTTGTCGTTTCTGGCCAGTCGCAATCGTCACTTGCCTCGGAAAACCCCGAAGTCCTTCACGAAGGGCTCTTGAAGGTAAGCCTGACCGATTTCATTTCCGGCAAGTACAGCCTGTCCTACGAGCGCGTCATCGGTCCTTGGGCGACCGCGGAGCTGACCGTGACTGGGATTGGCATGACCACCTCGGACTACTCCTACACCGTCGCCCAACCCGTCTACTACGGCTGGGACAGCTTCTACCCCAACCTGCCGGCCGACCTCGACTTGGAGATGTCGGGTTGGGAAGTGCAGGGTGCGGTGCGCAAGTACGGTTGGGTGGACGACGGCGTGCCCGACGGTTTCTACGCTTCGGCATTTTTGATGCTGGGCGCAACCACCCTTCACGCCGACGAGCGCATCCGTCCTGTGGCCTTTGATCCCGACACCGTCACGTGGGAGCCGGGGGCGTTCCTGGACGAGATCGACCACACCTTGGACGTGAAGAAGTGGGGATTTGGGCTCACCGTGGGCTACCAATGGCTCACGGACAGCGGCCTCGGCCTTGACGCTTTCGTGGGACCGATGTTTCGCGGGGTGACCCGGACGTACCTGATGGAGGGCTACTCCCCTTCCGAGGCACGCGACATCGTCCGGCAGCGCATTCAGCGGCACTACTGGCTCAGCCCGGGTCCGTCCGAGCACTACTACGGAAACACAGGGCCGTGGTTCACGGGCGGGTTGCGCGTGAGCCTCGCGTTCTGAGGGATCCTGATTGCCGAATACGACGCGATCAGTGCAGCTTTTCGCCGTGCTGGCTGTCGTCGAGGCCGCGTTCTTCTTGTTTGGACGTGACGCGCATGGGGATGAGGCGGTTGACCACCGCAAACAACACGTAGCTCAACCCAAACGCTCCCACCGCCACTCCAGCGAGCGCTGCGATGTGCTTTCCAAACGTCTCGAATTCCCCGGAAGTCAGCCCCACTTCCGCAGCAAACACGCCGGTCAACACCATACCGACCATGCCTCCTACTCCGTGGCTGGCAAAGACATCCAAGGTGTCGTCCACGCGGCCGGACTTGTGGAACAGGTCAATGACCAAGTTGCTCACCAAGGCCGCGATGAAGCCGATGAGCACGCTGTCCCCGAGGCTCACAAATCCTGCAGCTGGGGTGATGGCCACGAGTCCCACCACGGCACCGATGCATGCACCTACTGCCGACATCTTTCGGTCGCGGTAGCGATCAAAAAAGATCCACGTGATCATGGCGGTGGCGGACGCGAGGTTGGTGTTTGCGAAGGCCACGACCGCATCTGCTCCTGCCGAGAAGGCGGATCCCGCGTTGAACCCAAACCACCCAAACCATAACAACCCCGTTCCCAAAATCACAAACGGGATGTTGGCCGGCGTCACCTCCCCTTCCATGCGACGGCCGAGGAACAAGGCCCCCGCCAACGCCGCGCACCCCGCGGACATGTGAACCACGGTGCCCCCTGCAAAATCCAAGACGCCCCATTGTCGCAACAAGCCGTCAGGGTGCCACGTCATGTGGCACAAGGGCGGATAAAGGATCAGGGCAAACAACACCATGAACAAGATGTAGGCCCGGAAGCGCACGCGGCCCGCCATGCTTCCTGTGATGAGCGCCGGCGTGATGATGGCAAACTTGAGTTGGAACAACGCAAACAAGAGGAACGGAATCGTCCCCGCAAAATCCGCGTTGGGACTCAACCCCACCCCACGAAACGCCAGAAACGTCCGTGGGTCACCGACGACCCCGCCAAGGCTCTCGCCGAAGCACAAGCTGAAGCCCACCAGCACCCAAATCACGCTGATCACCCCAAGCGCCACAAAGCTTTGAAGCATGGTGGAGATGATGTGCTTGCGGTCGACCATCCCCCCATAAAAGAAGGCCAAACCCGGCGTCATCAACAAAACAAACGCGCTTGCGACCACCATCCACGCAGTGTCACCCGAATCCAGTGCGGCGAGAGCCGATTCGTCCGTGGCCGCTTCGTACGACGTGCCTAAAAACCAAAGTGCCGGCACCAACAGCGCCAGCGCCAGAAAGTTGCTCTTTCTGCCCATGTGTCCAAGAAATTGAGGAGTTCCCGGGGATCATTGTCCGGGGCGAGGTCAAGCCTCAGCCGCGAAGCTATTGTGCCTCAACGACATGGGCAACTCGTGTCCCTTCAACACCCTCAGAAGGGCCACGTGTAGCTGATCCACGGCACAGGGATCGCCGACCCGTCTTCTTCGACGAACATCATGAAGGCGTATTCCTGCAAGCGCTGTTTTGTGGGGCGCCAAACCCTGAGCCCAAGCGAGCCCACCACATTCACGGGGAAAAACTCCGGATTGAAGAAGTAGTAGTTCTCCGTCATGAACCACGAGTTGTCCGCCACTTGCACGCACCCGCTGAAGTTGAGCATGGGTGAGTTGATTTCTTCGGAGTCGAATCCGTTCTCGTTGGTGCCGCCGAGGTACCCCGCCGCGACCGTGAAGTGGTTGTTCTCGTCGCCCTTGGTCACGTTGACAAACGGAAACACCACGCCGCCGCCGGCCCATCCGATTTGGGCGAGCCCTCCTGCCGAAATCTGCACTTTGTCCGAGAGTCGCGTGCTCGCTTTCATCGTGAGTCCCGCTCCCAGCGGGGAGGCGCTGAGTCCTCCAATGAAGTGGTCCGTCAGCCCGTAACTGACGTTTCCAATGCCGAGTATGCACAACGAGGCGTAGCCCTCACCTTGGCGCAAACTGTGCGCCGACGGGGCAAAGAAGTAGCGCGTGGCCTGCAGCGCTCGGTCGTCCTGGACCATCCGATCGGAAAGCTCAATGTCCGTGCCGCTCCCGCCACCTCGCGTGCCTGCCGGAGCATCGACCATGCGAATGACGTTGACCTTGGGCACGATGAGCTTGCCCATGTCGGGCGTTTCCAAGGTGACCTCCCGGCCGTCGTCCGCCGTGAGGTAGCCGCAGCGCACCACACCTGATTCCAGAGTCAAACAGACGTAGCGTTCACCTCCCTGGGCCCAAGCGGAGCCCACGACAAGCGAAAGCGAGAGAAGAAGAACGAAGCGATTCAGGGGCACAATCAGATTCAGCATGGCCCCAAGGTAGCCATCCTCGAATCGTCCGCAAACCGTCAGCAAATTGTGCCGTAGAGCGACAGGATCTCCAGAAAGTCCGCCACCGTCACTTGGCCGTCACCATCCACGTCCGTTGTGCAACTGATCAAGCATCCAAATTCCGCAAGGGCCGCGAGCATGTCCGAGACCCCGACGGCCTGGTCGCCGTTGAAGTCGCCCGGACAAACGCAAGGTTCGCAACTTCCGTCATCGTAAAGCGCCGAGGGCTGGAAGTTGCACGCCGCAATGTCGGTGCATCCTTGAATGCAATTCCCTTCGATGTTGACGTCGAGCCAAGCCATTCGGTCGTGGATCCAGCCGCGTAAAAACTCCACCTCTTCGGTGTAGGTCTGGCCGATGAACACATTGGGCCACACATATTGGCCGAGTCGCGGCCACCGGGTGTGGTCCCGCTGCCCAGGAGCTTCGAGCAACGTGGCCAGCGAATCGACGATCGCGTCGATGCTCTCATCGCTCCAAATGTTCGAGCGGTAATCGTCCCACATGCAGCGCGTCAATCCCGTGTAATTGGGGTCGTCACGAAGGCGTTCCCACCAAAACGGATGCAGCACTTGGCATGGCGAGTCCGACTCAAACCCGTACGTGAAGTAGCTGTCGCAGCCGTCCGAGTTGCCAAACCCCAAGTTGTAGTCCCACCAAGGGCCCATCACGATTTGGCCTCCGTCGGAATCCTTCTCTTTGTAGAAGTAGGTGCTGAGGCGGTAGGCGTCGACGTTCTTTGTGATCTCGTTGGCGAAGTACATCTGAATGAACGACTGCACGTCGATGAACGATGCGTACCCGAGATCAGAGTCGGTGAAATTTCCTCCCGCCAAAGCGTTTTCAAACGCCGTGAAGTGCTGTTGGATGTAGTTAAGCTGAAGTGGATGCAAGCTGTCTGCCTCCGGTTTGTGAAGCTGAATCACCTGCGCATCGCCGCCGAGTGTTGGATACGGCGAAGTCCACCCCGCCTCGAAATCACCTTGCAATCGGTCCACCTTCAGGATGTACCCGCCGGTGAGCTCGTCACCCAGGGTGTCGATGGGCTGGAGGTTGGCGATGTTCACGCGGTTGAGGTCGCGCTTGATGTTTTCCATCAACATGTACACACCGCGGTAATTCCCGTTCAGGTACAGCTCGCAGTACCTCCGTCGCGTGGTGTATCGACCAAGCCGGTCGCCGAGTTCGTAGATGACCGCGTTGCGCATCAGCGACTTGTCTGAATACGGCCCGTGCAGGATCCAGTCGTTCTCGGCGGGCATCCCCAGAAGCGAGACGTTGGCGTTGTCACCGAGCGGCGTCTGCGTCTCGAGGGCGTAGGACTGCTTGGGGAAGAATTGGGAGGACGAGCCGCGGATCTCGATGGTGATTTGGCCGTCGAATTCGTTGGGTACATCAGTGATCGTATTGAGCCCGCCAGGCAGGTTGGTCACCTTCATGTTGCCTACAACACGCGGATCGTCCACAATGGGGTCCGTCGTTGTGATTTGAATCAGGGGCAAGTTGGATTCCCCAAAGACCACGCAGCTCCCGTCGTCCACGGTCGCCGAGGGGTTGTAGTTGACGGCCGATTCATCCGTGCATCCCGGAAAGGACGGGCACGAGCCGTCGGTGGTGCACTGCGCGAAGCACGTGTTGATGACCACAGGCCCTGTGACGTTTTCGATGTAGCGGTCGTTCCAGTTTTCGGGGTCCGCGCAAGCCTGCCCCGCGATGTTTTCCTTGCAGCTCCAATCTTGGCAAGCGCCGTTGGTGAAGGTGTAGTGGCTCGTGAAGCCGGCAGGCACCTCGACCGTGATGGTCCAAACTCCGTCTCCGTCGTCGTCTGTCATCGGATAATCACCCGGCATTCCAAAATTCCCGCCCCCTGCAAGAAACACGCCTTCCGGTGAAACGTCCTCGTTGGCCATGTTCACGTTGAAGGTGATTTGTGGCACGGGAGGTGCAGGCGGAACGAACCACGACGGAGGCGCCTCAAACGTCGAAGCCGGCGTCGTCGCGCCCAGGAACAAGAACGGACGTGCCGTCAGATCCGAAGACGTCGCGTTCGCGTTGTGGACTTCGATCGCCAGGCAGTTCTCCCCTTCCACGAGCACGCTCCCCATGTCCAGTTCCACGAGGTCAGGCGTGCCCCCCGCGTACAGGACCGCTTCGTGCCAAGTGTCAAGCACCTGGTTCCACATCAGCACTTCCCCGGGCTCCCCCGCGTTTCCGCGCGCCACCTCCATCCCGTTCAGGTAGGCGACAAACGCGTCGTCGTAATCCACCGCGAGCACGGCCCGCGAGAACAAGCTCAGGTCGTTCACAGAAAACGTGTGCCGCAAGTAGATGCTCGTTGTCGCCGGGACTTCAGTCGCATCGTCGCCATCCCCGTAACCGAAACCCGCAGGCCCTTCGTCCCAAGTGTCGTCCGCAAAATTCCCGGAAGTCCAATACCCCACGGGTTGGAAGGTCGGAATCCAATACCGCCAGACTGTGCCGTCCTGCACCACCGCTTCCCAGTGGTCCACTGGAACTTGCGCCCACGACAACACCGGTGCAACAAGCACCAGCCAAGCCGCGAACATACCCGCCTTGAATTCCGCTTTCATCAACTTGACCATTGGGATCGAATCACCTTGAAAGATAGACCATAAGTCAACCCCAAGGCCGCACGAACACCTCGCACAGCATGGCGAGGCCCTCAGAAGTCGTACCTTATAGGTCTCACTTCGCTTGCCATGAACGCCCTCCGACTCACCTTGACCCTGACCGCCTGCGCCTTGTCTCTGGCTCTGCCCGTGCGCGCCCAACACGGCTGCATCCACCAAGAAAAGCGCGAACAGATGCACCAGGATCACCCGGAGTGGATGGGGATGCAGGGGGTTCGGCACCAACAACTTGAGGACCACACCTCCCAATTTGCCGCGAATCAGCTCTTTTGCACGCAGGAAGACCTCGTCATCCCCATCGTGTTCCACGTGGTGCACGACAACGGTCCGGAAAACATTTCCGACGCCCAAATCCACGAAGCCATCGTCCAACTCAACGAAGACTTTTCCGCGACCAATCCAGAATCGGCGGACGTTGACCCGGCGTTTGAAGGTCTGGTCGCCGACGTGGGGATGGTGTTTCGGTTGGCCGATTTTGGCCCCAACGGCCAACCGACGACCGGAATCAACCGCATCCAATCGGACTTGACGTACAACGGGAGCAACCTCGCGCTGAAGCAGATGATCCAGTGGGACCCGACGATGTACTTGAACGTGTGGGTGGTGCATTCGTCGGACGGAGGCAACGGGTCGGCGTTTGCGTTTTACCCGGGCGACGTCGAAGGGTCGGCGTCCGTGTACGACGGGGTGGTGTCGTCGTACTGGGCGGTGGGGCGCACGGAGACGGCCGTTTGGACCCACTACAAAATCCTCGCCCACGAAGTCGGTCACTGGGCCAACCTGAAACACACTTGGGGCGACCAATCGTACAACGGCTCGACGGCGGGATGCGCCTACGACGACGAGGTCGAGGACACGCCCAACACCCTCGGAAACACCGGCTGTGACGTGACGGCGGAGTCGTGTGGCACGCCCGACAACGTGCAGAACTACATGGACTATTCCAACTGTTCGAGCATGTTCACGGAAGGCCAAAAAACGCGCATGCTCGCCACCATGTGCTCGGACGTGGCGGGCCGGAACAACATTTGGTCCCCTGAAAACCACGCCTTGGTGTTTCTGCAGGACGCGTTTCTGCCGCGCATCGTGTACCAAGCCCAAACCTTCGAGGAGCACTTCGCCAACGACGGCACGGTCGACAGCGACATTGCGCTGGAATTGCTGGACTTGAACTTTGCCGCCACCGGCCCCCTCACCGAGGGCGTGGACTTCACGGCCGGCAACCTGCCTGCGGGCACGTCCCTCTCGGTCACCGTGACCG